>Ga0075368_10000149_pt1 | contig 18659 bp, 18 predicted proteins | sample EndMethybrTD3033_FD_71518 | JGI IMG/M metagenome (GOLD analysis project Ga0075368, IMG submission 71518) | Populus endosphere microbial communities from Tennessee, USA - Endosphere MetaG P. TD hybrid TD303-3 | ecosystem: Host-associated > Plants > Roots > Endosphere | place: USA: Tennessee... | reverse complement strand
GCCGGCCGCGGCCGGCAGCGATCAGGGCGCGCTGTCGCTCTAGCCCGCGGCGTGCCGTGAAGCGCCGGAACGCAATCGCTTCGCGCTCGTTCAGCATGCAGCTTCACCGATCGGGAGGAAACCACCGATGAACCGTCTTGCCGTCACCGCCATAGCCGCCATCGCTCTGACCACCGCCGCCTGCGGCAAGAAGGACGACGGCGGCGATGTCGCCGCCAATCCCGACATCGCCGCCGCCAGCGATGCCGCCGCGCCCAGCGCGGCGCCGGCAAGCCCGGCTCAGGCCTTTGCCGACACCGCCGCCGCCAGCGACACCTTCGAGGTCGAGACCTCGAAGCTTGCGGCGACCAAGGCGTCTTCGGCCAAAGTGAAGAGCTTCGCCGAGCAGATGGTCAAGGCGCACACCGATTCGACCGCCAAGCTCAAGGCCGCCGCCGCAGCCGCCGCGCCGCCGATCACGCCCGTGCCGGCTCTGACCGCCGCGCAGCAGGCCAAGCTCGCCGAGCTCACGGCCAAGTCGGGCGCGGACTTCGATAAGGCTTACGCGGCGGCGCAGATCGAGGCGCACCAGGCGACGCTCGACGCGCTCAAGGGCTATTCGGCGAGCGGCGAGGTGGCTTCGCTCAAGGCCTTCGCGACCGAGCTCGTGCCGATCGTCACCGCGCATCTCAACATGGCGAAGGGGCTCTGACGCCCCGTCGCGCGTGAGCGGGACGATCGACTGCGCGATCATCGGCGGCGGTCCCGCCGGGCTCGCCGCCGCGATCTATCTCGCGCGCTACCGGCGATCGGTCACCGTCGTCGATCGCGGCGGCAGCCGGGCGGCGCTCATTTCGCTGAACCGCAACACCGCGGGGTTCCCCGAGGGAATCTCGGGGATGGAGCTGCTTGCCCGCATGCGCGACCAGGCGGCGCGCTACGGGGCGACGATCCTTGGCGGCGACGCACAGAGCATCGCCCGGCACGGCGGCGAATGGCGGGTCGCCGGCCAGGGATTCGCGCTGGCCGCGCGCACCGTGCTGTTCGCGACCGGAGTCGAGAACGCCGTACCTGAGGGCATCGCCGAGGACGTGCTCGCCGCCGCGCTCGCGGAGGGCACGCTGCGCTACTGTCCGATCTGCGACGGTCTCGAAGCGGGCGGCCCGGCGGCCGCGGCGCGGATCGGCGTCGTCGGCGCGCAGTCGCGCGGCGTCGCCGAAGCGCTGTTCCTGCGCACGTTCTCGAGCGCCGTCACGCTCTTCGCCAGCGAGACCTGCGAACTCCACGAAAAGGACCGCGCCGATCTCGCCAAGGCGGGCATCGGCTGGGATCCCAGACCGGTCGTGCGCTACGCGTTCGCGCCGGGCGCGGTGACCCTGCATTTCGCCGAGGGCGCGGCGGCAGAGATCGACACCCTGTATCCAGCGCTCGGTTCGCGGCCCAACATCGAACTCATGGATCAGCTCGGCCTGCGCACCGATCCCGAGCGCTGCATCGTGGCCGACGCGCACCAGCGGCTCGGCCTCAGAGGCCTCTATGCCGCCGGCGATGTCGTCGCCGCGCTCGACCAGATCAGCGTCGCCACCGCGCACGGCGCGATCGCGGCGACCGCGATCCACAACGACCTGCGCGAGCGCGACGGCCTGACGCCCGACTGATCGGATTGCCGCAAGCCCACCAACAGGCGCGCGCGGCCCTGTTCTGCGGCCGGTGTTCTGCAGCCTAGGGACGTTTGACGGCAGCGCCGCTTGGGGATCGGCCTACACGCGCGGTTGCCGCCCGGCGGCCGGAGCCGCCGAACGCTAGCCGGGCGGCGGCACCTCCGCGGCTCGGCAAGCGGCATCACCCGCCGCGGCTTCGACAGCGGCGTTGCCGGCACGCGGCGCGGTCTGGGGGACAGCCGGCGACGCCGCTTTCCGGCGCGCCGCTGCCGGCGCGGCTTGCAATCAGGCGCCGGTCAGCGCGGTCACGTGCACGGCGTCGGCAAAGCGGACGATGCCGACTTCGCGCCCCTGGTCGGTCACGCAGATGATGAAGTGGTTGAGGTTGAGGTGACCTTCGCTGACCGCGCCGCTGGCGACGTCGCGCGCGCAGCGCAGCGCGCATTCGAGCGCCGAGCGGTCATCGGGAAATTCGTGTCCCTCCTCATCAGGCGCTTCGATGTCGTTATGAAGATGGAGGAAATACCGTGTCATGGGGTGCATAGTCCGTTTCGATCGGGATGGTTCCCCGGCGCCGCGCGGAATTCGTCGGGCGTGAGGCAACCGCACCACAGGGCCGCGATCGTCATTCGGCCAGCTGCTCGAGCAGGAGCTGGATGCGCTCGAGCCGGTCGGCTTCGCCCAGTCGCTCGGCCAGCAGCCAGCGGTCGTCCTTTTTCGTCATCCCGAGCGCCGCGGGATCGCCGACGAACCCGGGCCGCGGGGTCAGCGCGATCGCGGCCGGTCCGGCATCGATCCGCGCGATCCGCGCCGCGCGGGCGAGCACCGCCAGCCGCGCGCGCGCGAGCAAGCGCCGGGCCGGTTCGGGCAACGGTCCGAACCGGTCGCACAGCTCGTCCTCGAAAGCGTCGATGGCCGCGGCCTCGGCGAGCCGCGCCAGCCGGGCATAGAGGCCGAGGCGCAGATCGGGCTCGGGGATCCAGCTCTCGGGCAGGGCACCCGCCGGCCCGATCCGCAGGTCGGGCGTCCAGTCCTCGACCGCTTCGCCGCGGGCCTGGCGCAGCGCGCCTTCGAGCAAGTGCTGATAGAGCGCGACGCCGATCAGCTTCATGTGCCCGGCCTGGGTCTCGCCGACGAGATCGCCGCCTCCGCGCATGTCGAGATCCTGCGCGCTGATCGCGAAGCCCGCGCCGAGCTGGTCGAAGGCGGCGAGCGTGCGCAGCCGCTTGAGCGTGCGATCGGCGATCTGCCTTTCGTCGTCGGTGAGGAGATAGACCTGGCCGCGGCGATTGCCGCGCCCGACGCGCCCGCGCAGCTGGTGGAGCTGGGCGAGGCCGAAGCGATCGGCACGCCAGACGATCATCGTGTTGGCGCGCGGGATGTCGAGCCCGGCCTCGATGATATTGGTCGCGAGGAGGACGTCGCCGATGCCGTCGGCGAAGTCGACCATCACCGCGTCGACTTCGGCGGGCGGCACCTTGCCGTGCGCCTCGACGAGGGTCAGCTCGGGGACGAGGCGGCGCAGGCGATCGCCGAGCTTCGCCATGTCCTCGATCCGCGGCACGACGACGAAACTCTGGCCGCCGCGCGCCTTCTCGCGCGCGAGCGCGGTGCGGATGCGCACGTCGTCGAAGCTGTCGACGCTCGTCCTGATCGGCTGGCGCCGCGCCGGCGGCGTGGTGATCGCCGACATCGTCTGTAGTCCGACCAGCGCCATCTGCAGGGTGCGCGGGATCGGCGTCGCGCTGAGCGTGAGGATGTGGATCGTGCCGTCGCCGCGCAGCCGCGCCTTGTCGGCCGCGCCGAAACGCTGCTCCTCGTCGATGACGACGAGGCCGAGGCGGGCGTAGGCGACCGACTTCGCCATGACCGCGCCGGTGCCGACGACGACACCGATCGCGCCGTCGGCGAGGCCGGCCTTGACGCGCTTTTTCTCCGCAGCGCTCGATAGGCGCGAGAGACCAGCGACGGCGATCCCGGTGCCGGCGAAGCGGCGGGTAAAGGTCTCGATATGCTGCCGCACGAGCACGGTGGTCGGCGCCGCGACGATGACCTGATATCCGGCGAGCGCGGCAAGCGCCGCCGCGCGCAGCGCGACCTCGGTCTTGCCGTAGCCGACGTCGCCGATGACGAGCCGGTCCATCGGCTTGCCGCTCGCGAGATCGTCGCGCACCGCCGCGATCGCGCGCGCCTGGTCGGCGGTCTCGTTGAAAGGAAATCCGGCGACGAACCGCTCGTAGGCCGCGGGATCGGGATCGATCGCGGGCGCAGTCAGGCGGCGGCGCTCCTCGGCGAGCGCGGCCAGGCCGCGCGCGCTTTCGGCGACGGCCTCGTCGATCGCCGCTCGCCGTTTGTGCCAGCTGCGCCCGTCGAGCCGGTCGAGGGTGACCGCCTCGGGATCGGCGCCGTACCGCCAGAGCCGGCCGGCATCCTGCGGTGCGACCAGCCGCCGGTTGCCGCCGGCATAGTCGAGCGCGATCGCCTCCTCCCCCTCGGTGCCCGGCGCCGGTGCGAGCCCGGCGATGCAGCCGACCCCGTGATCCTCGTGAACGACGACGTCGCCGATCCGCAGATCCTCGCCGCCGGGCGCGCTGCCGCTGTGCGCCTGCACGTCGTGCTCGCCGAGCAGCGCGCGGCTGCCGAGCAGGTCGCCCGCCGCCAGCACGACGCGGTCGGCGGCGACGAACCCGCGCTCGACCGGCATTTCGAGGCTCGCGGCGTCGCGAGCGCCGCGCCCCGTCGCCTCCGCCCACCCGCAACAGGCGGCGAAGCGGAGGCCGAGGCGCTTTTCGAGCCGCGGGCGCACGAAGCGCAGGTCGCGCGCGCTGCCGACCAGCACCAGCGGGCGGCCTTCGGCGAGCAGCGGTTTCACGAACCTCGCGCAGGCGGCGAGCGGCGAACGCTGCTCGGCGAACCGCGGCAATGTCTCGCAGGTCTCCCGCGGCAAGACGGCGACGGTCCAGTCGCCGAGATCGGCCTGCCAAGTCGCGTCGCCGATCGCTTCGGCGGCGGCGTCTCCGCGCTTGGCCGCGTCGGCGGCCAGCGCGATATGGCGGCGACGCCGCGCATCGGCGTGCCGGGTCATGCCGATCGTACCCGGCGCCAGATGCGCGAGGATGCTGGTGTAGGCGCTGGCCTTGGGCTCGGCGGCCCGGCCGATCTCGAGCGCTTCGCGGTCCTCAAGGCTGCGCTGGGTCACCGCGTCGTACGAGCGGATCGCGGCGATCCGGCCTTCGCCGATCTCGAGCCTGGCCGGATGGTCGGCATCGGCCGGGAAGATGTCGATGACATCGCCGCGCACCGCGACTTCGCCGGGCTCGTCGACCCGGTCGTCGGCGAAGTAGCCGATCTCGGTCAGCGTCGCGGTGAAGGCGCCCGCGTCGATCGCGTCGCCCACCGCGACCACCGGCGGCGCGGCATCGTAGTCGCTCGGATCGGGATAGCGCTGACCGGCCGCTTCGCCGCTCATGATGCAGGCGAGCGGACGATCGGGGTGCGCCGCGCCATGCCGGCGCAATCGCCGCAGCGCCGCGGTCCGGCGCCCGACATTGCCGGGCGAGGGCGGCGCGGCGTCGCCCGGCAGCGCGTCGCTCGCCGGCAGGAACACCACCGGCGCCTGGGTCGCGAGGGCGCCGAGTGCGTCGGCCAGCATCTGCGCCTGCTGTTCGTCGTCGCAGAGGTAGACCACGGTGCGCCGGGCGAGCTCTTCGGCGATAGCGAAAGCCAGCGCGGCCAGGTTCTCGTCGCTCACGCGGCCGCCGCGCGCGCCGGCGGCGCCTCGGCCGGCCAGTCCCCTGCCGAGAGCGGCGTGAGCCGCGCGAAGGCATCGGCGGTCATGGCCAGCTCGAGACGGTCGCAGCCGAAGCGCAGGTCCTTGCGCGCGACGGCGCGCAGCTCTTCGTCGATCCCGCCGAGGCCGCCCGAAGCGACGACGACATAGGCGATCTCGGCGTTGTCGCAGGCCATGAGCGCCTCGACCGACTTGCCCAAGGTCTCGCCGGCGCTGTCGACGACGGGCATCCCGCCGAGCCCGGTCGCGGTGAACAGGGTCTTGGCCGCGGATCGCCGGCTCGCGGTCTTGGCGGAGGCGCCGCCGTCCTCGTAGGCACGCTGACGTCCAAGCCAGCGCCAGATGCCGACCGCGTTGACCAGGGTCAGGAATGCGTTGGTCGCGACGAGATTGGTCTGGCCCGAGGTCAGGCCGACGATCGACCAGCCGACCGAGCCGATCGTGAAGACGACGAAGCCCCAGCCGGTGACCCGCGCGCCGAGATTGGCGGCGGTCATCATCGCGGCGATCATCGTCGCGATGGGCGCGATCCACCCTGCCAGGTCTGCCATCATGCCCGTCCCCCGTCCGTCTCGGCCCAGCGCCGATGCGTGATTAGTCCCATCCGGCCGCGGCGCCGATGGTACGGCCGCCGGGGCGGAGCGGGTGTCGTCACGCGGCGCCGCCATCGTGCAGGACAAACCGACGGTGCGACCGCGCGTTCCCGAACGCGAAGCGAGAACCGGCGCGCCGCAAGGGCGCGCAGGGTCGACAGCGGAGCGCCCGATCGCGGCTCACGCGGCCTCGCCCGCGGGCAGGAGGCCACCGCGATCGGCCGGCCGCGCAGCGCCTTCCGGAGCTGCCGCGCCGCCCAGGAAGCGCTCGATCCGGTCGGCGACGTCGTCGCGGTGGGTGAGCAGGAACAGATGACCGGCGTCCTCGAGGACGTCGAGCTGCGCGCGCCGCAGCAGGAACTTGAGAATCTGCCCGTTGGCCGGCGGCACCAGGCGGTCCTCCTTGCCCATCAGGATCAGCGTCTCGGCCCGGACGCGGGTTAGCTTTCGGACGCTGGTCCAGCCGACGATCGCGAGAATCTGATGAAGATAGCCCTTCGCGGTGGGAGCCCGGATGCGCGCGGCATAGCCGCCGAGCCCGCGCGTGCTGCCGCCATAGAGCCCCTGCAGAAAGGTCTCGATCGCGCCCGCGGCCGCATAGCGCTGCGGCAGGACCATCTTGAAGAGCGCGGAGAGATTGCCCGGGATCATCGGCATGCCGGGCGAGGTCGCGGCGAGAATCATCCGGCGCACCGTGGTCCGGTGCCGATAGGCGAACTCCTGCGCCAGCATTCCGCCCCAGCTGACCCCCATGACGTCGATCTCGCCGTAGCCGAGCTCCCTGACGATCTGCGCCGCCGCATCGGCGATTGCCGAAAGGCGGTAGGGCCGGACACTGTCGGACGAGCCCCCGAGCCCCGGCACGTCGAACGTAACGACGTCGCGCCCGCGCAGCTGCTCGAGAAACGGTGCGAGCAGCTCGATATTGGCGCCGATGCCGCTGAAGAACAGCAGCGGATGCGCGGCGCGCTCGGTTTCGGCACGCCACCGCGCGGCGCGAAAGCGATTACCCCCGACGACGTGTTCGGAAAAGCGGACCGAACGTGTAGCGAGGTCGGGGCGAGGACGGGAAAGCGGCTCTGACATGAGATCTCCGGTGACGGCGCTGACCGTCGATCGCGGGCCGCAGGGGCGGCGCGGACGGCCAACTGGGCTATGCTGATCGCGCCCTGCGGCGCACCCTTCGGACCATTCGCTCCCATGCCCGGCCGAGCCGGGATGCCGGCCCGCGCCGCCAGGCTTTTGCGGAGCCTGGTCGCGCGCGTGCCCGACCGGCGATCTACCCGGCGAGCTGCGCCAGCAGCGCGGCCTTGCGCTCGGCCATCTGCGCGCCGAGCGCCTGGAGGTCGAGATCGCTGTCGCGGCTCTCGGGAAACATCTCGGTCTCCTCTTCCTCGACATGATGGTCGATATATTCGCCAAGGACCGTGACTTTCGCATCGAACAGCCGGTCGGTGACGTTCATCGCCTGGATCTCGGCGATCAGCTGCTTGGCACTGGCATGCTCGACTTCGGCTTCGTCGAGCAGATCGTCGTCATCGATCGCCTCGCGCGCGGCCGGGTAGAAGATCTCTTCCTCGACCTGGGCATGGACGGTCAGCGCGAGGCAGATCTTGTCGGCCAGCGCGCGCCGCTCGTCGTCGTCCTCGAGCGTCTCGTACTGCTTGAAATAGGTCTTCACTTCCTTGTGGTCGTCCTTGAGGAGCTTAATCGCGTCGGCGGGCTTCGCCGCCGTGCGCTCGGATTTTCGCGCGGCCTTGGATGCGGCCTTGCCGCTTTTCGGCTTGCTCGCGGGCTTGCTCGCCGTCGCCGTCTTGGTGGTGGCCATGGTCATCTCCGGTGGAACCTCCCGGGGGCGGGAGGACTGCTGGGGTGCAACGCGGGGCGCCGGGAAAAGACCCGGCGCGCGTCCCGACTTAACTTCGATCAATGCGATTCTTTTCGGCGGTGTCGCCGGCGGGCGCGGTTTTGCGCTTTGCGGTCAAGCGCTTGCCGATCGTCCTCGCGGAACCGCCTCCGGGTGCCGGCGTTTCTCGAGCAGCCGTGAACGAGAGGGGACGAGGCCATGCAGATCACCGACGATGACCGCGAAGCGGCAAATGCCCTGCGCGTGGTTCTCGCCGATATCTGCGGCTTCTGGCACAAGCCCGGCGACGACAGCCCGCTCTGCCTCGCGCTCGCGCGCCACCGCCTCGAAGCCGAGCGCAGGACCGCCGAGAAGCTCACCCCGATCACGCTTGCCCTGGCCCCGGCGCATCTTCCGATCGAGACCGGCCGCGCGCACGCGCGGCCGCGCCGGCCGCGGCGGCTCGCCGGGCAGCGGCTGGGCGAGCGCGCGATCGATTGAAGCCGCCGCCCGGAGCGGCGAACCCATTTCCACACAGGACAAGGACACACTGCGATGCAGGCAGGCGCGGCTCTGACGAGCCAGGACTTCCGCTGCCCGACGATACTGCTGTCGGGGACGGTCGATTACGACATGTACAAATGCTTTCGCGGACAGCTCGATGCGCTGCCCGGCGAAGGACTGATCTCGGTCGAGCTGTCGACGCTTGGCGGCGATCCCGAAGTGGCCCGGATGATGGGCGAGGATATCCGCTTTCACAGCGAGATTAGCCCCGACCGGCGGATCGTCTTTCTCGGCAAGGCGGCGATCTATTCGGCGGGCACGACTTTCATGAGCTTCTTCGCGCGCGGCAACCGCTACCTGACCCGCGGCACGCGGCTGATGATCCACGAGCGCAAGCTGTGCAAGACGCTGCAGCTCGAAGGGCCGCTGACCTCGTGCATCGCCTCGCTCGAGGCGACGCTCAACGAGATCAACACCTCGATCACGATCCAGAACGAGGGCTTCGCCAACCTTATCGTCGGTTCGAGCGTGACGATGGACGAAGTGCTGCGAAAAGCCCCTTCGAACTGGTACCTGGAGGCCAGCGAGGCCAAGACGCTGGGGCTGATCGAAGACGTGCTGTGACACGTAGGCCGGGCATGGCGCTCTTGCGCCGTCGCGGACCTGCGCTCTTCGGACGGAACCGTGCCGGGCGGCGCGCCGACAGGCTCGTTTCAGCGCGGCTTTTCGACGGCTTTATCACGCTCTTGGGCTGCCCGCACTCGGTTCGGCGCGTTCTGCCGGCAAATGCGGCAGGGCAAAGCACCCAAATGTCTGTGCGGGGCGTTGCGGTCTCGTTGATAGGAGACACAGCATGACGGATATCAGTCAGATACGCGAGCACATGGAAGTCGTCGGCTCGGACGGAGCCCACGTCGGGACCGTCGACGAAGTCGAGGGCGACCGCATCAAGCTCACCAAGTCGGACAGCAATGCCGACGGCGAACATCACTACATCTCGGCCGACGATGTCGCGTCGATCGAGGGCGACCAGGTCAAGCTGTCGCTGTCGGGCGCCGACGCCGCGGACTATCCTCGACATAGGCGAGCGCCTCGGCCCGGCTCGTCGGCACCGCGGCGGCACCGAGCATCCAGGCGACGACCGCGGTCTCGGCGAAATAGCGGTCCTGGTCCGCCGGCGACATCGCCGGATCGCCGAAGCGCCGCCAGGCGTCGAGAAAGGACAGCGTTTCGGTGACATGCACCCAGGTCAGCAGCGCCGGGTCGCGCGCGGCGTAAGACGCTCCGCCGGGCAGCGTTCCGTTGACGCGGTCATGGATGGCGCGAACGTGCGCGGCGGCCGCCTCGGCCTCGGCGCGGCTGCCAAAGGTGGTGACCGCGATGAACCTCGCGGTCCGCCGCAGGCGGCCATGCATGTCGGCGCGAAAATGCGAATGATCCCACACCCCGGCCAGCACCGCGGGATGGAGCATCTGCAGCAGCAGCGCGGTAATGCCGCCCACCATCATCGTGGTGACGTCGCCGTGGACCTGCCAGACCGCCGAGCGGGGACCGAACAGTCCATCGGCGCGGCGTTCGACGGGCCGCTCGCCCTTGTCCGCGTCGTTGAAGGCCGCCCGAACCCGCGCGGCGAGCAAGCGCTTCAGCGATGATCGCATCGGGTCGCCTTGGGCAGGGTGCGCGATGACGTCACCTTGCGCCGGCCTGCGCCGATCGCCGGGGCGCCCAAGTCACGACCAGGTCCGCGGCAGGACAGCGCTTCGTCCGAGGCCGTTCGATCGCCTGACATGCCGAGTCTCCTTCGGCGCATCAACGGTCCCGCCGACCCGGCGTTCCGTGTGAAGACGCGCTGGTGGCGCGTTTCGGGAGCTCGGGTGCGCGGAAGCGGACGGGCCGAGGCGGGCCTGGGAACGCTGCGGCGCGCTCGCGGTTGTAGCTTTATTCGCAACCCATCCGAGGAGAACGAACATGGGCGAGATCAAGGACCGCGCCAAGGGCGTGGCGGACGAAACCATCGGCAAGGCCAAGCGCGCGATCGGCGAAGCGACCGACCGGCCCGACATCGCCGCCGAAGGCGGCCGCCAGGAAGCCAAGGGCGACGCCGAGAAGGCCAAGGCCCGCGCCGAAGCCGCGCGCAAGCCGTAACCCGCTAGGACAGGGGCCGGCCCGGCCGGCCCCTGTCGCTTGTGCGGCTACTATACGCGTCATGACCGAACCCAGCTTCAAACCGACCCTGCGCATGGCCGCGGCCGCGCGACGCGGCTTGCGCCTGCGCGAGAAATTCCAGCGCGGCGGCACCCAGGTCGGCGTGGACCGCGCGCATCAGCTTGCCGAGCGGCGCGCGCTTTCGGCCGCCGACGTCAAGGCAATGCACAGCTTCTTCGCGCGCCATGCCGTCGACAAGGACGCCAAGGCGCATCAATGGGGCTCGAACGCCGATCCCTCGGCCGGCTTCATCGCCTGGCTGCTCTGGGCGGCGATGCCGGCAAAGCCTGGGCCGACCGCAAAACCAAGTCGCTCGATTGACGCCCGCGCCTCTCGCGCACTGCCGCGATTCCCGTTTTGACATCCTCCGTCCGATTCCGCGCCTTGACGCAGGCGGGAATGAGGCGGAACATATAGGGAACATATGAGTCGTGTATCCTGATGCTATCCTCGTCCCCTTCTTCGGATCGGTCGCCGGCCGACCGGCTCGGCACGCTGCGCGCCGAGCTTGCCCAGGCGCGCGCCGCGCGCGGGCCGGTGCTGGCGTTCGGCCTGGCAGCGCTCGATGACCGGCTCGCCGACGGCGGCCTCGACGGGGCGGGGCTGCATGAACTCGCGGCGGCGACCGCCGCGTTGCACGACGATGCCGCCGCGACGCTCTTCGCCGCCGGGCTAGCCGCTCGGTTCGCCGCGCAGCCCGGACAGACCGTGTTCTGGGCCCTGACCAAGTTCGACCTCTATGCACCGGGCCTCGAGCAGGTCGGGCTCGCGCCGCACCAGGTGTTCTACGCACAGGCCCGCAAGGACGCCGAAGTCCTGGCGCTGGCCGAAGACGCCTTGCGCGACGGATCGCTCGCCTGCGTTGTCGCCGAGGTCAAGGCGGCCGATCAGACCGCGACGCGGCGGCTGCAGCTCGCCGCGTCCGACGGGCAGACGCCGATGCTGCTCTATCGCCGGCACCGCGCGCGCGAACGCTGCCCGCTCGCCGTGCCGTCCTCGGCGATGACGCGCTGGCGCATCGCCGCCGCGCCTTCCACGCCGCTGCCCCATGCCGGCGTCGGCCGTCCGCGCTGGTCGGTCGAGCTCGTCCGTCAGCGCGGCGGCAATCCCTTCTCCGTCGAACTGGAGGCGTGCGATGCCACGGGTCGCCTCGCTCTTCCTGCCGCAGCTGGCGATCGAACGGCTGCGGCGGGCGGAGCGATCCACCGCGCCGCCTGAGGCGGTGCCCCTCGCGCCGGTATCGCGCGGCGGCGAGGCGGCTCATGCGGCCGACGACGATCCGGGCGCCTGCTCGGTGCCGCGCGGCGGCGGCTGGCGGCCGGGCGCGCGCTGGGCGCGTGACGGCGCGCTGGCCCCGGCGCGGACGCCCGCGCCAGGACCCACACCAGCACGCACAGGGGCACCCACACAGGCACCCACACCGGCGCAGATCGACGCCGCGATCGCCGCGCTGCCCGCGCACCAGCGGCCGCCGATGCGCGAAATGGGGCGGCGCAGCGAAGCCGCCGATCCGCCGTTTCGGAGCCCGGTGTTCAGGCCGATGCCGCCCGACGAGGGGCATTTCGCCGGAGCCAGCGATGGGTTTGGTCCTGCCGGAGCCGCGCCGAGCGCGCTGGCGACGCAAGCGGCGATGGGCTCGCCGCCGGGCTGGGGCCGGCCGATCGTGCTCGCCGCGCGTCGCGGCCAGCGCGAGGTGATCACCGCGGCCTGTCCGCTCGCGCTGGCGCTCGGCCTTCATCCCGGCATGGCGGCGGCCCACGCGCGCGCGCTCGTCGCCGACCTCGATCTGCGCGAGGCCGATGCCGATGCCGACCGCGAAGTGCTCGACCGGCTCGCGCTCCACGCCGTGCGGCACTGGACGCCGAGCGCCAGCGTTGCCGCGCCCGACGGGCTCTGGCTCGATCTCACCGGCACCACCCATCTGTTCGGCGGCGAGCTCCGCTTCGCGCGGCGGCTGCTCGGCTTCCTGCGGCGGCTCGGCTTCACCGCGCGCCTCGCCGTCGCCGGCACACCCGGCGCGGCCCATGCGCTGGCGCGCTACGGCGCAAAGGCGGTCACCGTGCTGCCTCAGGGCAAGGAAACCGAAGCCCTCGCTGAGCTGCCGCTCGCCGCCTTGCGCCTCGAACCCGAGGCGCTGAGCGCCGCGGCGCGGTTCGGGCTCGACCGGATCGGCGACCTCTACGCGATGCCGCGCGGTCCGCTCGCGCGGCGGCTCGGCCTGGCGGCGGTGACCCGGCTCGATCAGGCCCGCGGCATGATCGCCGAACCGATCGTACCGGTCGTCCCTTTCGAAACCCCGCTCGCGATCCGCCGCCTGCTCGAGCCGATCGTCACCGCCGAAGCGATCACGCAGGTCATCGGCGACCTCGTGCGCGATCTCGTCGGTGTCCTGGCGGCGCGCGGCCTCGGGCTGCGCACAGGCGTGCTCGCCTGCCATCTCGTCGACGGCAGCGAGCAGCGCATCGGCATCGGCACCGCACGGGCGACGCGCGATCCCAGGCATCTGCAGCGTATGCTCGCGATGCGCGTCGAGCGGATCGATCCGGGGCTCGGCATCGAGACGATGACGCTCGCCAGTCCGCGCGTCGAGGACCTCGCGCCCGAGGCGCTCTCGGCCGGATTGGGGGCCGAGCCGGCGACGGGTGATATCGCGCCGCTGGTCGACCAGCTCGGCGGGCGGGTCGGACCCGCGGCGCTGTTCCGGCTGACGTCGCGCGAAAGCGACGTGCCCGAACGGGCGATGGCGCAGGTCGAACCTTTGGCGAGACCTTCTGGCTGGCCTGCCTGGACGCGACCGGTGCGGTTGCTGCGCCGGCCCGAACAGCTCGCCGGCGTCGTCGCGCTGCTGCCCGATCATCCGCCGCGCCGCTTCACCTGGCGCGGGACCACCTATCAGGTCGTCGCCGGCGACGGCCCCGAGCGCATCCACGGCGAATGGTGGCGCCGGTCCCAGGAGCTCTGGGCGGTGCGCGACTACTTCCGTGTCGAGGCGGCCTGCGGCGCGCGCTTCTGGGTGTTTCGCCGCGGCGATGGCGTCGCGCCGCCGACCGGCGATCTCACCTGGTACCTGCACGGGCTGTTCGGATGAGCATGCTGGATTCGCCATGGTTGAGCGCGGCTTGGGATGCGGGTGGGTGGATCAGCGGGTGCGTTGATTGGCCGGTGCGGACGGCCAACGGATGACGGAGCGCGGCCTATGACGACCTATGTCGAGCTCCAGGTGACGAGCCATTTCTCGTTCCTGCGCGGCGCGTCCTCGCCCGAAGAATTGTTTTCGGCGGCGGCGCTGCTCGGTCACACCGCGCTGGGCCTCGCCGACTGGGGATCGGTCGCCGGCGTCGTGCGCGGCTGGGATGCGCAGAAGGCGACCGGGGTACGCATGATCGCCGGCGCGCGCGTCGATCTGAGCGCCGATGAAAACGGGGGCCCGGCCTTGCTGCTCTACCCGGCCGACCGCGCCGCCTGGTCGCGGCTGACGCGGCTGCTGTCGCTGGGCAAGGCGCGCGGCGGCAAGGGGCGCTGCCTGCTCGCCTGGAGCGATGTCGCGGCCTGGTCCGACGGCCTGATCGCGATCCTGCTGCCCGACCTCGCCGATGCGGCGACCGCCGCGCATCTGGCCGAACTGCGCGCGGTGTTCGGCGCGCGCGGCTACTGCGCGCTGGCGCTGCGCCGCCGGCCGAACGATATGGCGCGGCTGCACCGGCTCGACGCGCTGGCGCGCGCGGCCGGGGTGCGCAGCGTCGCGACCGGCGACGTCCTCTACCACGCGCCCGAACGCCGGCCGCTGCAGGACGTGATGACCGCGATCCGCGAGAAGACCACGGTCGATGCGCTCGGGTTCAAGCGCGAGCGGTTCATGGACCGCGCCGTCCAGTCGCCCGCGGAGATGGAGCGGCGCTTCGCCGCCTTTCCCGACGCGATCGCCGCGAGCGCCGACATCGCCGCGCAGTGCACCTTCGATCTCGGCGAAATCCGCTATCAGTACCCCTACGAGGAGGTCATGGCCGGGCGCACCGCGCAGGAAGCGCTCGCCGCGCTGACCGAGGAAGCGGCGGCTCGGATGTTTCCCGGCGGGCTCGCGCCGGCTTACCGCAGCCAGGTCGACCACGAGCTCAGGCTCATCGACCAGCTCGGCTACGCGCCCTATTTCCTGACGGTCAACGCGATCGTCGCCGAGAGCCGGCGGCGCGGCATCCTCTGCCAGGGACGCGGCTCGGCCGCCAACAGCTGCGTCTGCTACCTGCTCGGCATCACCTCGATCGACCCGATCCAGCACGAACTGCTGTTCGAGCGCTTCGTCTCGGGCGAGCGCAAGGAGCCGCCGGACATCGACGTCGACTTCGAGCACGAGCGGCGCGAGGAGATCATCCAGTGGATCTACGAGACCTACGGCCGTACCCACTCGGCGCTGACCGCGGTGGTCACGCGCTACAGGACGCGCGGCGCCGTCGCCGAGGTCGGCAAGGCGCTCGGGCTGCCGCGCGATCTCACCAAGATGCTGACCGGGCTCGTCTGGGGCTGGTCGATGGATGGCATCCCCGAGGAGCAGATCGCCTCGCTCAACTTGAACGCCGAGGATCATCGCCTCCGCCTGACCCTCGATCTTGCCCGGCAGCTGATCGGCACGCCGCGCCACCTCTCGCAGCATCCGGGCGGTTTCGTGCTGACCCAGGACCGGCTCGACGATCTCGTGCCGATCGAGCCCGCGCGCATGGAGGACCGCCAGATCATCGAGTGGGACAAGGACGATATCGACGCGCTGAAGTTCATGAAGGTCGACGTGCTGGGGCTCGGCATGCTCGGCTGCATGAACCGCGCTTTCACCCTCCTGGAGGAGGAGAAGGGGATCACGGTCGGCATGGCCGACCTGCAGGACGACGATCCCGCCGTCTACGCGATGATCCAGAAGGCCGACACGCTTGGCGTCTTCCAGATCGAGAGCCGCGCGCAGATGTCGATGCTGCCGCGCATGAAGCCGGCGCGCTTCTACGATCTCGTCATCGAAGTCGCGATCGTCCGGCCCGGGCCGATCCAGGGCGACATGGTCCACCCGTACCTGCGCCGCCGCGAAGGCAAGGAGACCCCCGAATATCCCAAGCCCGAGCTGCGCGCCGTCCTCGAAAAGACGCTCGGCGTGCCCCTGTTCCAGGAGCAGGCGATGAAGGTCGCGATTGTCGGCGCCGGGTTTACCCCCAGCGAGGCCGATGAACTGCGCCGCGCCATGGCGACGTTCAAGCTGACCGGCGGCGTCAGCCATTTCTACGACAAGCTTGTGAACGGCATGATTCAGCGCGGCTACCCGAAGGATTTCGCCGAGCGCACCTTCAAGCAGATCGAAGGGTTCGGCTCTTACGGCTTTCCCGAGAGCCACGCGGCCTCCTTCGCCAAGATCGCCTATGCGAGCTGCTGGGTGAAGCACCATCACCCCGACGTCTTCTGCGCCGCCCTGCTCAACGCCCAGCCGATGGGGTTTTACGCACCCGCGCAGATCGTCGCCGATGCGCGCCGGCACGGCGTCGAGGTGCGTCCGGTCTCGATCAACGACAGCCACTGGGACTGCACGCTCGAAGCGTCCACGGATACGGCTGGAAGTGCGTACAGGGCCGTGCGGCTCGGCTTTCGCATGGTGCGCGGTCTCGCCAATCTCCATGGGGCGGCGATCGCCGGGGCGCGCGGGCCGGCGCCTTACGAGAGCGTTGAGGAAGTCTGGCGGCGTGCGCAGGTGCCGCGCGCGGCGATCGAGCGGCTCACCGAGGCCGACGCGTTTCAGGGGCTGGGCGAAGACCGGCGCCAGGGGCTGTGGAAGGTCAAGGGCCTCGGCGAAGCGCCGCTGCCGCTGTTCGCTGCAGCCGATGCGCGCGAGGATCGCTTTTCTCCCGAAGGCGCGGAGCCCGGGGTGGCGCTGACGCCGATGAGCGAGGGCCGCGAGGTCGTCGAGGACTACCGCTCGCTCCAGCTGTCGTTGCGCGCCCACCCGATCAGCTTCCTGCGTCCCCAGCTCGAGGCGATGAAGATCGTGCGCTGCGCCGATCTCGCCACCATCCGCGACGGGCGCAACGTCGAGGTCGCCGGGGTAATCCTCGTGCGGCAGCGGCCGGGCTCGGCCAAAGGCGTGCTCTTCGTCACGATCGAGGACGAGACCGGCGTCGCCAACGGTATCCTGTGGCCCAACAGGTTCGAGATCTACCGCCGCCCCGTGATGTCGTCGTCGATGATCGCCATGCGCGGCCGGTTGCAGAAGGAAGGCGAGGTCATCCACGTGATCTGCGACCGCATCGTCGATCACGATGCGCTACTGCGCTCGATCGGCCGCACCGCCTTCACCGTGGCACCGGGCAGGGGCGACGGCGCCACCAACGGCGGCGGCCCCGATCCGCGCGATCCTGCGTTCCCGAGCGGGCGCACGCTGGCCTCGCCGCCGTTCGGTACGGCCGCCGAGCGCGAGGAAATCCTGCGCCTCAAGAGCCACGATTTTCATTGAAGCAGGCAAGGGTGGAGGGACCGTTGCGGCGCCATTCGCAGTACCCGCACCACAACCGGGCAGGATTTCGCGCTCCGCACATTAGGTGCGACGATTTGTTGCTTTTTTAGGAAAGTGTGGCCAAGCGTTGTTCCGCCTACGGAGACGCGGGCGGAGGCGTGGAAACCTCCTGAAACGAGAGCCGGTCGAGCTTTAGCGACCGGGTGGCGGGCGTGCATGTCCAAGCCACTCGGCCAAAGACGTCCGCGCCTGACTCGTTTCAGGTTTCCAACACCCGGTTCCAGGGCCGGCACGCCTTCCGAATAGGGGGCGTGCCGCCGGCTGCGCGAGCAGCGGGAATTAGGGGAACACAGCATGATGGCGAATGCAAGGGAGCCGGAGGGATGACGGGCGGTCCGTCGCCTCTGCAACACGCCTCGGGCCTCATGCGGGCAGCGCGCTGGATCTTGGATGAAGCCGGCGAGGCGGTGTCGGCCGCGCACCTGCAGACGGCCCTCGATGCGCTCGCTGGCGTCGAACCTGTCGAGCCGGATGAAGCGTTGCTACGGCAAGCGGCCATCGCGGCGGATCCTGTAATCGTGCGCGCTATAAGCAGCGCACTGGCCGTCATCTGCACGGTGATGGAGCGCCAGGGGGAAACCTCCGTGAAAGAAATCGCCGACATCCTCGGCTTCTACGCGGTCGTAACCGATGAAATGGCGAGCGATGAAGGGCTGGTACTCGGATATTGGGCCAGCGTGCTCCGTGACGCAGCGCAAGTCCGGAACAGCAGGGACATAGAACTTCAGGGCAAATCTAGTGAAACGTGAAACTGGAGCTGTAGCGACATGCCAAAGCGAATTGTCGATGCCTACTTAGCGGACGGTACTGTGCGCAGTTACAAGATTGGACTTCGCGCGGCGAGAACGGCTTTCACCGACGATGAATATATTGGCATCGCCAAGCAATATCATGTCGAAGACGGCTTCACGCTGGAAGCCGTCGAAAAGTGGGTGCTGCATCCAATCAGCACGAGCGCTTCGCGCAAGCCGCCCGAATGAAGCGTAACCCTTCGGCGAGTAACGTCTGTCATTGCCGCCACCATACACCCGTGATGGAATGGAGCTGATGGATAGGATCGCCACGCAAAAGGCCTTCGAGACGCTTTGCGAGGCGATTCAGGCGCTCGAACGCAGCGTCGCTCCGGTCGCCAATCCCCGCCTGCTGCGCGAATGCGGCAAGCTCCGCCGCCAAGCCCGTGCAACGATGCTGGAGGCACTTCATCCCAGGGAGCGCGAGCAGCTCTGCCCACGCGGGCGCGAAAGGAAACAGGGGACCACATAACCGAAACTTGCCGGCTTGAACCGCGCACCAGCCCAACGCCGCCGTGTGCTAACAGATGCAAGACAAACAAGCGTTTTCCGCCAGCATCACTTAGCTCGGTAGGGTCTGATAAGATGTGAGTGGCGTCGGCTTATGGGGCTCACAAAAGCGCAGTGAGTGTTGATTTCCGCTGAGAGTTGACCCGGGAAGGTCTGAAGTTTCCACTGAGAAGTGACCCATGTTCTGAACCTCCCCCTGGCTGATGGTCGGGGGATCCGGAGTGATCGACATGGCGTTA
>Ga0075368_10000148_pt1 | contig 18728 bp, 15 predicted proteins | sample EndMethybrTD3033_FD_71518 | JGI IMG/M metagenome (GOLD analysis project Ga0075368, IMG submission 71518) | Populus endosphere microbial communities from Tennessee, USA - Endosphere MetaG P. TD hybrid TD303-3 | ecosystem: Host-associated > Plants > Roots > Endosphere | place: USA: Tennessee... | reverse complement strand
GGCCTGCCGCGGCTCGGCTTCTTCCCCGGTTCGACCATCGGCAACAGCGAGCCGGACACCGCCGTCGACCTGCTGCGCGCGATGCGCCGGCTGCTGGGCGACGCGGCGATGCTGCTGATCGGGATGGACCGGATCAAGGATCGCGACCGGCTGATCGCCGCCTATGACGATGAAGCCGGTGTCACCGCCGCCTTCAACCGCAATCTGCTGGTGCGGATCAACCGCGAACTGGAGGGCGACCTGCCGGTCGACGCCTTTGCCCATCGCGCCATCTGGAATGACGAGAAGGCGCGGATCGAGATGCATCTGGAAGCGACCGAACCGCTGCATTTCCATGTCGCGGGCCAATGTTTTCACATGAAGGCCGGCGAGACCATTCATACCGAGAGCAGCCATAAATATGGCGCGCGCGACGAACGGCTGCTGCTGCGCGCGGGCGGGTGGGAACCCACGGCCGAATGGATGGACCCGGACGGTCTGTTCGTGCTGGTGCTGGCGAAGGCGGGATAGAATCTGCCGGGGAATTTCGCCCCGGATATGACGCGACATTCGAAGTTCACAGTGTCGGGGGGGGGGCCGATTCCGGCCAAAGGTGCCGGCTATGCGCCTGCCACGCGCCGATAAGGCGACAGTGAAGCGACATTGGGCGGGTGTGTGGGATCGAAATGGGCGCAGTTTCGATCGCCCAGTATAGATAAGAGAAAGGCCGAGTAAGAAGGCTTGGCCATGGCCGCTGGTTCCGACCAGAATAGGACATTCCCCCCATCCCTGCCATGCGAATCTCGGTTGACCGGTTTTCCTCGGGGTTATTGCCATCTTGTTCTGTTGCGTCTGCCCATGGCTAATCAACGCGGACCATAGGCATGAGGGCAGGATGGCGCGGCATCTCGACGAGCGGACGTTGCGGGTGGTCGGCTGGATCGCGACCGTCACCGCCATCCTCATGTATGGTTCCTATCTGGACCAGATCCGGATCAACCTAGCCGGGGACAAGGGATCGGTGATCCAACCCCTGGCGACCGTGCTCAATACCTGTCTGTGGGCCGCCTATGGCTGGCTGCACAAGGACAAGGACTGGCCGATCATCGTCGCCAATGTGCCCGGCATCATCCTGGGTGCGACCTGCCTCTACACCGCGCTTTAGGGCGGATCTTGGCCCAGCCTGCTTGAAACTAAGTCGCAATTGCATTCGTGTTGCAGATGCGTAATAGGCTGGGCTTTCGGATGACAGCCCACGGAGCCCAGGTGACCAAGCGCATATTGTTCCAGATCCACTGGTTCCTGGGGATCACCGCCGGCCTGGTGCTGGCGCTGATGGGCGTGACCGGCGCGACCATGAGCTTCGAGGACGAGATCAGCGAAGCGCTGTCGCCGCGCCTCTATGCGCCCGGCGTGCCTTCCAAACCCGACCTGTCGCCCGACCAGTTGATCGCCAGGGTGCAGGCCGACCATCCGGGCTATTATATCGCGCGGCTGGACTGGGAAATGGCGCGTGACCGGTCGCACAGCGTGCGCCTGTCGTCGAGCGAAGGGCGCGGCCGCAAGCAGGGGCAGGTCGATCGGGCCACCGGCGCCTGGCTGGGCGCACCGGCGGGCGAAGGCTTTTTCCATCTGATGGACGACCTGCATCGCTGGCTGGCGCTGCCCGGTGGCGGCAACGGCATCGGCCGGCAGATCACCGCCTTCAGCGCGATTGCGCTGATCTTCTTCGCTCTGTCCGGCCTCTATCTGCGCTGGCCGCGTCAGGCACTGGACTGGCGCGCCTGGCTGGTGCTGGACCTGCGCAAGACCGGGCGCAACCTGTGGCGCGCGCTACATGTCGTGATCGGCACCTGGGTGCTGCTCTTCTATCTGCTGAGCGCGCTCACCGGCCTGTGGTGGAGCTATGACTGGTATCGGCAGGGGGTGATATACAGCCTGACCGGCAAGGCGCCGGGCGAGGAAGGGCGGCGGCCGGAGAAGCGCGAGGGGATCGCGCCGCGGCCGTCGATCGACCCGGCCTGGACCGCCTTCCGCCGCGCCACCGGCAATGCCTATATCTGGGTGCGCATCACCCAGCCCGCGCCGTCGCAGCCGATGAAGACGATCAGCTTCGACGCCCGGCCCGAAGGCGCGCGCCATCTGCGCCAGACCGACAAATATAGCTATGATCCGGCCAGCTATGCGCTGGAGAAGCGCGACCTCTATGATCGGCGGCCGCTGGGCGTGATCATCACCCAGAGTGTCTATGAACTGCACCGCGGCGCCTTTTTCGGGCTGCCCGGCCGCATCATCATGATGCTGACCAGCCTCACCATGCCGCTGTTCACGGTGACCGGCTTCCTGCTCTATCTCTCGCGCCGCAAGCGCAAGCAGGCGGCGCGGGCGCTGGCCGGCGATGTCGCGGCGGTTGCGGGCGGCAACATGGGGGGCGACGACCTGCTGATCGCCTATGCCAGCCAGACCGGGACGGCCGAGATTCGCGCGCGCAACGCGGCGCAGGCGCTGGCCCATGGCGGGGTGCGGGCACAGGTGGTGCCGGTCGGCCGGCTGACCCGCGACATGCTGGCGGGGACGCAGCGCATCCTGTTCGTCGTTTCGACCTATGGCGAGGGCGAGCCGCCGGACATGGCGCGCGGCTTTGCCAGCCGGCTGCTGCGTGGCGGGGCGATCGATATTGGCCATCTCCATTATGGCGTGCTGGCGATCGGCGACCGGGAATATCCCGATTTCTGTGCCTTCGGCATCGCGGTCGACGGCTGGATGGCGGGGGCGGGCGCGCAGCCGCTCTTCCCGCTGATCGCCATGGGGCATGAAGATGATGCCGCCGAACGGGTTTGGCATGATGCGCTGCATGATCTGGGCGCGGGCGAGGGCGATCGGGGCCAGATGATGATCCCGTTCACGCCGTGGCGGCTGGTGGCGCGCCATGCGCTCAATCCCGGCAGCCCGGCGCTGACCGCCTATCATCTGCAGTTCGAGCCGGTCGGCACGGACGTGCCCGAATGGCAGGCGGGTGATATCGTGGAACTGCACCCCTGCAACGCGCCCGAGGCGGTCGAGGCGCTGCTGGCCAGCCAGGCGCCCGAAGGCGACCTGATCGCGGTGCCAGCGGCGTTGCGGGCGGAACTGGCGCGCGCGATGCTGCCCGACGCCGGAACCCCGCTCACCATGGCAGAAGCGCGGGCGCTGCGCCCGCTGCCGGCGCGCGAATATTCGGCGGCGTCGATCATGGCCGATGGCGTGCTGGACCTGGTGGTGCGACAGGTGCGCGATGGGGACGGGCGGCTGGGCATCGGCTCGGGCTGGCTGACCGCGCATATGGCGCCGGGCGAGACGACGATGATGCGGGTGCGGCCCAATCCGGGCTTCCGCACCGATCCAGCGGCGCGCGGCGCGATGATCCTGATCGGCAATGGCACCGGTATTGCCGGGCTGCGCGCCCATCTGCGCGCCGCGGCCCATGACGGGATCGGCGGCCATTGGCTGCTGTTCGGCGAGCGCAGCCGGGCGCATGAGCGTTATTTCGATGCGGAACTGTCGGCCTGGCTGGCGGACGGCACGCTGGCACGGCTGGACCGCAGCTTCTCACGCGATGCGGATTGCGGCCGCTATGTCCAACATCTGCTGGCGGACGCCGGCGCGGAATTGCGCGAACGGATCGGCCAGGGCGCGACCATCCTGGTCTGCGGCAGCCTGGAAGGCATGGCGCAGAGCGTCCATGAGGCGCTGATCGCGATCCTGGGCGAGGCGACGCTCAACGACCTGGCCGAGGCCGGGCGCTACAAGCGCGACGTTTATTAGATCGGCGTCGATAGATCCTGATGGTCTGAAGGCGCCCAGTTGCGAACGTTTCCAACTCCTCCCCAAGCAAGCTTGGGAAGGATTGTCGGACAGTCCGCCCTCTACCCAAATCCGTCATACCAGCGGAATGACGCCGCCCCGCCTATTCCGTCGCGAGCAGCAGGTCGCGCAGGTCGTGCAGGCTGGGCAGGACCGCGGTGGCCGCCAGCACCAGTTCCTCGGTCGGCGGCAGGAGGTCGGGAACCATCACGGTCGCCATGCCCGCCGCCACCCCGGCGCGGACGCCGGCATGGCTGTCCTCCACCGCGACGCAATCGGCCGGATCGACGCCCAGTCGCTCAGCCGCCAGCAGATAGGGCTGCGAGTCAGGCTTGGGGCGGTCGACGTCATTGCGGGTGACGACGGTCTGGAAATATTGGAGCAGCCCGGCCTTCTCCAGCCGCTGCTGGGCATAGGGGGCCATGGTCGAGGTCGCGATCGCCATCGGGATGCCGGCCCTGGCCAGATGATCCAATATGACCTCCGCGCCCGGCCGCAGCGGAATGCCGGCCTCCAGCGCGGCGACGAACAGCGCGTCGCTGTCGGCATAGAATTGATCGACCGGAAAGTCCGGCCCCATGCGGTCGGCCAGCATCCGCAGATTCTCGTCGCGATGGATGCCGACCATCGACAGCAGCATCTCGTCCGACATCGGCCAGCCCATCGCTGCGCCGGTGCGGGCGAAGGCATCGCGATGCGCGGCCTCCGTATCCAGCAGCGTGCCGTCCATGTCGAAGATGACGGCGCGGATCGGGTTGGGCAGCGCAGCGGCGGCTTGCGGCGGCGCGTCGGAAAGGGATGCGGTGCTTGCCATGCCCGACATATGGTGTGTGCGCTGCAATATTGCCATTGCAAAGCGCGCCATCGGGGCTGCAATTTTCCTATTGCAGCTGCGTCCTATTCGACCACCTGCGCGGTCCAGACGGGAATCCAGCGCCAGGCGCCACGGCATTCGCCCATGCTGGTCGCTTCGGTCAGGCGGAAGCGGCTGCCATCCCAGACATAGGTCTGGCTGGTGCCACAATCGCCGATGCCGCGCCCCTTGGCGAAGCTTTGCAGCAGCGACTTTTCGGGCGCCCAGCCGGCATTGACCAGGGTGGGATGGCCGATCTCCTCAGCGCCCCAGCCGGGCGCATAGTCGAACGGCGCGAAGCGGAAGCTGCGGCGCCCCGGAATGCCGCTGGCGATCACCGGCACGGTGGTGAAATTATAGGCGCCAGAGCCGCAGGGAACCAGGATCAGCGTGTCATTCTTCGACAGGCGATGCAGTTCGGACTGGCCATTGGCCATCTCGTCGGTGCAGCCGGTGAACTTGCCGAGCGCGGTCCGCTCCTCGCGCCACAGTGCGGCTGGGGCATCGCCCGCCGCGATGACCGCGCGATGGATCGCCGGCGTCGGCGGCGCGACCCGCACCGCCAGCGGCCCGAGCGGACCGGTCGCGACCAGCGCGGTGGTGGTGCCGGCCCGGCCCTGGCGCGCATCCATGTAGCGGATCGCCGCGCCCGCGCCCGCGAGCGAGGGACGACCGAGCGACCGGTTGCCGGTGCGCACTTCCATCGTGCTGCCGCGCGCCATCGCGATCGCCAGCGCCGACGCCTGCGGCCCGCGCAGGGTGGCGTCGCCATCGCGCGCGGTCACGGTCGCGACCTTGCGGCCATCGACCAGGAAGCTGACGTCGGAAGAACCCTTGGCATCGCGGCTGACCCAGACTTCGGCCGCAGCATCGGGGCCGGCCGAACGGGCGACGCCGACCATCACCGGATTGTCGGGCCAGTCGCCACCGTCCGGCAGCAGCGACACCGCCTCGCATCGGTTGCGATTGTCGCAACCGATGGTCCAGTCCTTGTAGGTTTCAAGCGTACCGGGTTTGGGCGCGGGCGCATTTGTCTGCGCCGTTGCCGTGCCGATGGTGCCGATGGCCGCTAGTGCGGCTACGAAAAATCTTAATTCCCCCATAGCGTTAACCATAACCGATTTGCGCAACGAGGGGTAGAGGCTTCCGTTACCCGTTCAGAATGATCCAGATCAAAGGCTGAGCATCAACCCGGCCAGTGCGGCGCTCATCAGGTTGGCAAGGCTGCCCGCGACCAGCGCCTTCAAACCGAGCTTGGCGATCATCGGCCGCTGATTGGGGGCGAGGTTGCCGGTCACCGCCATCTGGATCGCGATCGAGCTGAAATTGGCGAAACCACATAGGGCAAAGGTGATGATCGCGATGGTCGAGGGCGACAGGGCGCCCTGCACCTGGCCGAGATTGATATAGGCAACGAATTCGTTGAGCACGACCTTGGTGCCGAACAGGCCGCCCGCCACCTGCGCCTCGTTCCAGGGGATGTTGAGCAGATACATGACCGGCGAGAAGACATAGCCGAGCAACTGCTGGAAGCTGAGTTCGGGATAGCCGAAGATGCCGCCGATGCCGCCAAGGATGCCGTTGGCGAGCGCCACCAGCGCGACGAAGGCCAGCACCATGGCGCCGACGGCGACGGCCAGCTTGACGCCGGTCTGGGCGCCCTGCGCCGCCGCCATGATGATGTTGGCGGGCTTTTCCTCGTCATGGGTGGCGACGGGCATGGGTTCGCCCGGCGTGGTTTCCGCGTTCAGCACCGCCGCGACCGCAGCCGCACGGCGCGTTTCGGGCAGGTGGATATCATCCTCCAGCGGCAGTTCCGGTTCGCATTCCGGCTCGTCGGGCATCATGATCTTGGCCATCAGCAGGCCGCCGGGTGCCGCCATGAAGCTGGCCGCGAGCAGATAGTCGATCTTGATCCCCATCGAGGCATAGGCGGCCAGGATCGTGCCGGCGACGCCCGCCATGCCGCTGGTCATCACCGCGAACAGCTGCGGCCCGTTGAGACCGGCGAGATAGGGACGGATCACCAGCGGGCTTTCGCTCTGGCCGACGAAGATATTGGCGGCGGCGCACAGGCTTTCCACCTTCGACACGCCCGTCACCTTCTCGATCGCGCCGCCGACCCAGCGGACGATGAACTGCATGATGCCCAGATAATAAAGGATCGACACCAGGCTGGCGAAGAAGATGATCACCGGCAGCGCGGCGATGGCGAAGCTGGCGCCGCCGATTTCCGGCTTGGCCAGCGGGCCGAAGATGAAGTTGGTCCCCGCCTGCGCATAGCCCAGCAGATTGGCGACGCCGTGCGACATGCCCGCGATGATGGCGCGTCCGGCCGGCACATAGAGCACCAGCAGCGCGATCCCCGCCTGCAGCAGGAAGGCCGCGCCCACCACGCGCAGCCGGATCGCGCGGCGGTTGGAAGAGAGGGCAAAGGCAATGGCAAGAATCAGCAATATGCCGGCGAGGCCGATAAGAAGATGCATGAAGCGCTTTCGCGGGAATGGGCAAACCGCGCGACTATACAGGGCCAGCGCGCGGAAACCAGCAGGGAATCCCGCCCCGCGATATAAATGAGATAGCCTCGCTTTTTATCGGCAAATCGATCAGAACCATGGAAACAGAGATGGTTCGATGGGGAGAGGCGATGCTGATGGAAACCGACAAGCCCGGCGCCGCTACGGAATGGCGGCGTCATTATATGCTGCCGATCGCCGCCGCGCTCGGCTATGCCACCAGCGTCATCCATATCTATGGGCTTGGCCCCTATATCCAGCCGATCAGCGACCAGTTCGGCTGGACGCGGACGCAGGTGACGGTGGGCCTGACCCTGTCCACCCTGGTCCAGGCTATCTTTTCCGTGCCGATCGGCCTGATGGTCGACCGGTTGGGGCCGCGCATCTTCGGACTGGTCGGCGTGCTGCTGACCTGTGGCGCCTTTGCCCTGCTGGGCACGGCGACCGGCAGCCCCGGCCAATGGTATCTGCTCTGGGCGCTGCTGGCGCTCGCGACCCTGCCGGTGCAGGCGACGATCTGGACCAGCGCCGTCGCCACCCGGTTCGAGGCATCACGCGGCCTGGCCTTTGCCATCACCCTGTGCGGCGCATCGATCGCGGTCGCCATCTTTCCGCTGATGGGCAGCTGGCTGATCGGCCATTATGGCTGGCAGCGCGCCGCGCCGATCCAGGCGGCAATCTGGGCGGCGTGCAGCTTTCCGCTGATCTTCCTCTTCTTCCGTGGCGCGCGCGACCGGCGGCGCGGCGAGGCCGTTGCGGCCACCGCGGCGGCACCCGCCATCGGCGCCACGCTGGCCGAAGGGGTGCGGTCCTCCATCTATCATCGCCTGCTGCTCGCCAGCCTGCTCTTCACCTTCACCATCATCGCGCTGGTCGTGCATTTCGTGCCGATCCTGACTGATCGCGGCGCGGACCCGATGCGGGCCGCCGGCATAGCCTCGGTCGTGGGCCTCTGTTCGATCATCGGCCGGCTGGCGACCGGCCTGCTGCTCGACCGGTTCCGGGGATCGCTGGTCGGTGCCGGCGTCTTCCTGCTGCCGGCGGCCGCCAGCCTGCTATTGCTGGGCGCCGGAAACAATGTCGCGCTGCTGATCGCGGCGGCCGCGCTGATCGGCCTGACATTGGGCGCGGAGGTCGACGTGATCGTCTATCTCACCACCCAGCATTTCGGCCTCAAGACCTTTGGCGGGCTTTATGGCGGGCTGCTGATGGCGCTGTCGGTCGGCACCGCCACCGGGCCATTGGGCGCATCGGCGATTTTCGACCGCTTCGGCAATTATGCGCCCTTCCTGTGGATAGCGCTTGCCCTGATGGTCGCCAGCAGCCTGGCGCTTGCCAGCCTGCCGCGCCCGGCCTTTGCCCGGCCGCGCGGCCATTGAACGGGCATTGACATAAAGCGCTACAAAGCCGCCACGTCGAGACATCGCGCGGATATATGGCGCGCCTAGTCCTACCCTTCTGACAGTCCACAGACGACAGAAGGGTAGAGCGAGATGATGCAGGATGGCGCGCATGACGACCATGGCCATGGCCTGGCCGATGACCTGGCGCAGATGCGCAAGCTGGCCGGCGAGGCGATCGGCCGGCGCCGCACGCTGCGCCTGCTCTTTTCGGCCGGCAGCGCCGCGTTGATCACCGCCTGTGGCGGCGGCGGCAGTGACAGCGACACTGACACATCGACCGCCACGCCGACGCCCACCCCTACCCCGACGCCAACACCCACGCCGACCCCGACGTCGAGCAGCTGCATCGCCGATCCGGAAGAGACCAACGGCCCCTATCCGGCCGACGGGTCGAACAGCAGCAATGGCAGTGTCGTCAATGTGCTGGACGATACCGGCATCGTGCGCACCGACATCCGTTCGAGCTTCGGATCGTCGAGCGGCACCGCCGAGGGCATCTATATGCAGCTGACCATCACGGTGGTGAACGTCAATGGCAGTTGCGCGCCGCTGGAGGGCTATGCCGTCTATATCTGGCATTGCACCCGCGACGGCCTCTACTCGCTCTATACCGTGCCGGGCGAAAATTACCTGCGCGGCGTGGGCGTGACCGACGCCAATGGCCAGGTGACCTTCACCAGCATCTTCCCCGGCTGCTATGACGGACGCTTCCCGCATATCCATTTCGAGGTCTATCCCAGCCTTGCCAAGGCGACCAGCTATGCCAATCGCGTGCTGACGTCGCAGTTCGCGATGCCGACGGCGGCCTGCAACACGGTCTATGCGACCAGCGGCTATTCCAGCAGCAAGACCAATTTCGCCAAGATCACCACCAGCAGCGACAATGTGTTCGGCGACAACACGTCGGCCCAGGTCGCGGCGATGACGCCCACCATGACCGGCGATACGACCAATGGCTTCACCGGCACGGTGACGGTCGGCATCGCCATCTGACAGGAATTATGCGGATGACTTTGCAGGGATCCCCTTCAATCGATATGCTGACCGCCAATATGGACGGATCGCGCATATTGGTGGTCGACGATGATGCGGACATCCGCATCCTGTTGTCGGATTTTCTGGAGCAGCATGGCTTTGCCGTGACCGCGGTCGCGGACGGCGTGGCGATGGATCAGGCGCTCGCCGCGCAGACATTCGACATCGCCGTGCTGGATGTGATGATGCCGGGCGAGGACGGGCTGTCGATCCTGCGCCGGCTGGCCGCGAGCGGCGACCTGCCGATCATCATGCTGTCGGCGATCGGCGGCGATATCGACCGGATCGTCGGGCTGGAGATGGGGGCGGAGGATTATCTGCCCAAGCCGTGCAATCCGCGCGAACTGCTCGCCCGCGTCCGCACCGTGCTGCGCCGCAATCGCCGCCAGACATCGGAACCGCAGGTGCCCGCCGGGCAGCGGCTGCGCTTTGCCGGCTGGCAGGTCGACATGGGCGTGCGCCTGCTGACCGACCCTGACAATGTCGTCGTCACCTTGACCGATGGCAAGTTCCGCCTGCTGCGCGCCTTCATCGAGCATCCGCGCCGGGTGCTGAGCCGCGACCAGTTGCTCGACTATTCGGCCGGCAGCGACGCGGAAAGCTATGACCGGGCGATCGATGTCCAGGTCAGCCGGCTGCGCCGCAAGCTGGAACGTGGCGAGATGGGCGACGAACTGGTCCGTACGATCCGCAACGAAGGCTATATGTTCACCGCCGAGGTCCGCCCGGCGTGAGCCCGGCGATGCTGCCGGGCGCCGGCGACCGGGGGCGCTACAATCCCTCGATCCTGACCCGGATCGTCTTTCTGGTCGCCGCGACCCTGTTGCTGGCGCTGGGCGCGATGATGCTGGTCGCCTTTCGCGGTCCCCCACCCCATGCCCGGCCGATGATGCTGGTGGAGGCGACCGGCCTGCTGCGCGGCGGCACCCAGCCGCCCGGAAGCTGGCAGATCAGCCGCTATCAATCCGATCGCGCGCCCACGGCCGACGCCGGGCAGGAAAGCAACCGTGCGGGGGCCGAGCGCATTGCCGGCCTGCTGGGCGTGCCAGCCAATGCGGTGGCGCTGATCCAGGAACGGCCGCCGATCGGCATGCCGCGTCCCGGACCGGAAGGCGAGCCCCGGCCCGACATGGGCATGGAGTTCGACCCCGGCCGGATGATGCTGCGCGGCAACTTTGCCCTGGCCGTGCGCGAGGATGGCAAGAACTGGTCGGTGCTGCTGGGCCGGCAGGGGCCGAACTGGCGCTGGTATGCGATCACTTTGTCGCTGATGGCGGGTATCTTCATCCTGCTGCTGCTGCCGGCCTATTGGGTGGCGCGGCGCATCACCCAGCCGATCCGCCTGCTGGCCGAAGGCGCCGCGCGCGAGCGGCCGGAGCGGGCCGAGCCGCTGCCGATCGGCGGCCCGCCCGAAGTGCGCGCGATGGGCATCGCCTATAATCATATGCGCGCGCGGATCGCCGATTATGTGTCGGAACGCACCGCCATGCTGGTGGCGATCGCCCATGACCTGCGCACACCGATGACGCGCCTGTCCTTCCGCCTAGAACAATTGCCCGACGGCCCGCGCGCCAAGGCGCAGGCCGACGTGCAGGAAATGCGGGCGATGGTCACCGACCTGCTCGATTTCATGCGCGAAGGGACCGAAGGGCGCCAGCGCGCGCGTATCGACCTGTCGGCGATCGTCGAGACGCTGGCCGATGACCTGGCCGACATGGGCCATGACGTCGCCGTCACCACCAGCCAGCGCGCGGTGATCCAGGGCGACGCGCTCGCGCTGCGCCGCTGCATCGGCAACATGGTCGAGAATGCGGTCCGCTATGGCGGATCGGCGCGGGTCAGCCTACGCGTCGAGGGCAGCCGGGCGATCGTCGATGTGGTCGATTCCGGCCCCGGCGTTCCGCCCGAGATTCTCGAGCGGCTGTGCGAGCCTTTCTATCGCGGCGAAGCCTCGCGCAATCGCGAGACCGGTGGCGTGGGCCTGGGCCTGTCGATCGCCCGCACCATTGCCGAGGGACATGAGGGCAGCATCGGCTTTGCCAATCGGGCCGAGGGCGGGTTGCGCGCCACGGTGATGCTGCCGCTCGATCGTTAAAGCATCATCCCCTTGAGTTCCTGCAGCACCATCGCGGTCGGCATCGACAGGAACATCGCCACAAGGAACGGTGCGAGCGACGCCGCGAGCAGGATCAGCAGGCTGCGCAGGTCGACCGGCAGGAAGCGCATCGCATAGACATTGGACACCACGCCATAGAGGTCGGCCGCCGCCGAAAAGTCGGGCGCGGAAAGAAGGTCGGGTTGCTCCTCCGCAGGGCCGTCGAACCAGCGGTCCTCGAACGATCGACCGAGCGCCACCGCCAGCGCACCATAATACATCGCGTTGCGCCGCCAGGCCCGCGCCATGACCGGCCAGAACACCCCCAGCGGGGCAACGCACAACAGGAGTACCAGCGCCACCGTTCCGCCGATCAGGAAGCTGCCGGTCAGTGGCGTGGTCGCCCCGTGCAGATGGACATTGGCGAAGCGCCCCGCCGCGATGCAGCCGATCCCCATCGCGAAGGTGCCGAAGGCGCGAACCGACTGCGCCAGAAAGCCCAGGCCGCCCGCATTGTCGGGATGGGCGACGATCAGTCGCAAGTCCATCGCCGCGACCTTGTACAGCAACCGGGTCCACAGCAGGATGCGCCAGAACCAGCCCATCAGCAGCATCAGCAATATCGGCAGGCTGACCAGCATATGCCACCATCCGGCCACCGATAGTCGCCCCTGCCCGACGATCGTCCAGGCCGGCAGACCATGGGTGGAAATGCCGGTCGCGAACAGCCACAGGATGAAGGCATAGGCGAGCAGCAACACTAGCAGTTCGGCCGATGGCGCCCGCACCGCGGCGCGGGCGCTTGCCAGTTCGCTCCTCAGCCGCTCGACCGCATCGGACGGCAATAGTCCCGAGATGGCGAAATGGCGCACCACCACGCCCAAGCGCCGCGCGGTTTCGACATGGGCGACCAGCAGGATCGGCGCGGCGAAGGCGAAACGGGCATGCGTGCCGAGATCGCGCAGAAAATCGCGGAGGTCACTCGCCCGGTCATGCCCCGGCACCAACAGGATCAGCAGGAGGAGCGGTAGCCAGCCGATTGCCAGCGCGAGCAGGGCGCGCGACCGCACCGTGGGCAGTGCGGGCACCGACAGGCGGACGAAGCCGGGCAGCCCGCGCGGCGGCCCCCATTCGAACAGGTCATGCCCCTCCGCCTCCGCTTCGTTGGTCACTTGCACGCCTTTCCGCTTTGCCTCGGCTCATCCGAACCGCGACGATAGGAAGCATGCCCTTCCCGCCTATCGGGATTAATGCTGAGCCGGTCGGAAATCGGCTGCCGTCACTGGTCGGCGGACTTGCCGTCCTTCTTGGCCTTGTGCGCCTTGAGCAGGGCGTCGATCTCGACAATCCGCTCACGTTCCGGCGTGCCCTTGGGCAGGCCCTTGAGGCGGCATTCGGCCCATAATTTGCGCCGCTCGGATTCCAGCGCCTTGAGATAGAGATCGGCCATTGCAGCCTCCTGGATAAAGAAAAAGGGCCGGCGCCTCGCGACACCGGCCCTTTCGTAACTTGTCTAGCCAAAAATCAGGCAACCTTATTTGGGCTGCCCGGAATCATCAGGCGGCCTTGGCGCGGCTCATGCGCTTGCGCTCGTTCGGATCGAGGTAGCGCTTGCGCAGACGGATGGTCTTGGGCGTGACTTCGACCATTTCATCATCGTCGATATAGGCGATCGCCTGTTCCAGCGTCATCTTCTTCGGCGGGGTCAGGCGGACGGCGTCGTCCTTGCCGCTGGCGCGGAAGTTGGTCAGCGCCTTCGACTTCATCGGGTTGACTTCGAGGTCTTCCGGCTTGGCGTTTTCGCCGATGATCATGCCTTCGTAGAGGGCTTCACCCACGCCGACGAACAGAATGCCGCGATCTTCCAGCGGACCCAGCGCATAGGCATTGGCTTCGCCGGCGCCGTTCGAGATCAGGACGCCATTCTTGCGGCCTTCGATCTTGCCCTTGTGGGGGCCGTACTTCTCGAACAGGCGGTTCATGATGCCGGTGCCGCGCGTGTCGGACAGGAATTCGCCATGATAGCCGATCAGGCCGCGCGAGGGCGCGGAGAAGGTGATGCGGGTCTTGCCGCCGCCCGAGGGACGCATGTCGGTCATCTCGGCCTTGCGGATGTTCATCTTGTCCACGACCGTGCCCGAGAATTCGTCATCCACGTCGATGACGACGGTTTCGTACGGCTCGGTCTTGCCGCCATTCTCGTCTTCGCCGAACAACACGCGCGGACGCGAGATGCCCAGTTCGAAGCCTTCGCGGCGCATGGTTTCGATGAGCACGCCCAGCTGGAGTTCGCCACGGCCGGCGACTTCGAAGCTGTCCTTGTCGTCCGATTCCGTCACCTTGATGGCGACGTTGGATTCGGCTTCGCGGGCCAGACGGTCGCGGATCATGCGGCTCGTCACCTTGCTGCCTTCACGGCCCGCCATCGGCGAATCGTTTACGGCAAAGCGCATCGACAGGGTCGGCGGATCGATCGGCTGGGCCTTGATCGGCGCGCTAACCTGCGGGTCGGCAATGGTGTTGGCCACGGTTGCGACGGTCAGGCCGGCGAGCGAGATGATGTCGCCTGCCTTGGCTTCGTCGACCGGCACGCGGTCCAGACCCTGGAACGACATGATCTTCGAGGCGCGACCGGTTTCGATCACGTTTCCTTCAGCATCCAGCGCGTGGATCGGCTGGTTGACCTTGACCGTGCCCGACTGGACGCGGCCGGTCAGGATACGACCCAGGAAGTTGTCGCGATCGAGCAAAGTCACCAGGAAGCTGAACGGCGCGTCCTGATCCAGCGACGGCGGCGGGACATGGTCGACGATCTTCTGGAACAGCGGCTCCAGCGTGCCTTCACGGCGCTGCGAATCCTCGCTGGCATAGCCGTTGCGGCCCGAGGCATAGAGGACGGGGAAGTCGAGCTGTTCGTCGGTGGCGTCGAGCGTCACGAACAGGTCGAACACTTCGTCCAGCACTTCCTGGATGCGCTCGTCGGGACGGTCGACCTTGTTGACGACGACGATGGGCTTCAGACCCAGGGCCAGCGCCTTGCCGGTGACGAACTTGGTCTGCGGCATCGCGCCTTCCGACGAGTCGACCAGCAGGATCACGCCGTCGACCATCGAGAGGATGCGCTCCACTTCGCCGCCGAAGTCGGCGTGGCCGGGCGTATCGACGATGTTGATGCGGGTACCGTTCCATTCGACCGAGGTGGGCTTCGCCAGAATGGTGATGCCGCGTTCCTTTTCCAGGTCGTTCGAGTCCATGGCGCGCTCTTCGACGCGCTGGTTGTCGCGGAAGGTGCCGGACTGGCGGAAAAGCTGGTCGACGAGCGTGGTCTTGCCATGGTCGACGTGCGCGATGATCGCGATATTACGCAGGGACATGTCTTGCCTTTGGGATATGGGGCTCCCCTGGCCGACACAAGGCCGCGCAGAGGCTTCGGGCGCGCCCCTACAGGAAATGACGCGTTGCGGCAAGGGGAGCCGAATCAGAGATAGCGCATCCACCATTGGCCGCTGCGCCGTTTGACCGCGCCGAACCAGCGACAGGCATACCAGAGCGGGAAAGCGAGCAAGGCCGTGAGCAGCCACAGGCTGGCGACGCCGGGCAGGCTATAGTGCCCGCCCTGCCCAGCCACCGCGACGGCACCGACATGCAGGATGTGCAGCAGATAGAGGTGAAGCAGATAATAGAAGAGCGGCGCCGCGCCGAACACGGCGATCAAACCGGACCAACGCTGCGGCAGCCGCTCGAACCCGGCGAGCAGCAGCGTGCCGCACCCCAGCATCAGCAGCAGGAAATCAGCCGACGGCGGATATTTGGTGAGGTTGAGGAAGCTCATCAACGTGCGCAGCGGGCTGGCGCCGACGCTCCAGGGCAGTGGCTCACCATAGATATTGATCGTCCGCAGGATCAGGAACAGCGCCAGCATCGCCCCGCCCGCAAGCAGCAGCCGACGCTGTCGCCGCGCCCGGTCGATCGCGAACCAGGGGCCGATCGCATAGCCGATCGCGATCACCCCGATCCAGGGTAGCAACGGGTAGGAGGTGCGGATGCGCATATCCCAGGGCAGGTCGATGAAACCGCGATCATGCAGGACCGCCCAGAGGGCATGGCCCGGTTCCCCCGCCGCGAAGGCGATCGGGTCGAGCAGATTATGACACAGCATGATCGTGACAGCGAAGATGACAAGGGCAAGGCGCGGCAGATGGATCAGCGCGGCGAGCGCCAACATCGACAGGCCGATCGCCCAAATCACCTGCAGAAAGATAGTCGGCGGCGTCAGGGTGAAGTTCCAGCCGAAGCTGACCAAGGTCAGTTCGAGCGCGATCAGGAACAGGCCGCGCTTGACGAGGAAGGCCGATGTCGCGCGCCGGCCCGCCTTGCGGCCATAGAGATAGGCCGAGAGGCCGGTGAGCGCGACGAACACCGGCGCACAGACATGGGCGGCAAGGCGGGTGAAGAACAATGACGGCGGCGTGGTCGCCGCGTCCATAGGATCAGGCACCTGCGCATGGAAGTAGAAGAATTCCCGCACATGATCGACCATCATCACCAGCATGACGAAGCCGCGCAGCGCATCGATCGATCCGATGCGCGGGGATACCGAAGCCGGGCCGGCGGGCGCGGTGACTTGATGGGGTAAAGGAAGCGAGAAAGCGGTCATGCCACCTCTTTATGTGATGATATCACATTCAATCAAGATATAATGTTTCCCTTGCCCTGAAGGTGCGTCGCCGTATGAAACGCGCCAGGTTCGCACCTCATAAGAAAAGGATTGCCCATGCGGTTGGCCGCTTCCCTGACCTTCGCCTCCCTCCTCGCCCTTTCCCTGTCCCACCCTGCCCTCGCCCAGAAGGATGGCGCGCCCGACGCGGCCAAGCAGCATGCCGAGCAGATAGCGGACGAGATCGCCAAGAACTGGGCCAGCGCCCCGGTCGAGGAAGTGACCAAGACCAGCAAGGGCACGGCCAGCGTCGACGGCAAGTCGATCGCCTACACCGCGACCGCCGGCACGCTGACCATTCGCGACGCCCAGGGCAAGCCGACCGCCAGCGTCTTCTACACCGCCTATACCGCGCCGGGTAAGCATCGGCCGCTGACCTTCTTGTACAATGGCGGTCCCGGTTCGGCCTCGCTGTGGCTGCGCATGGGCAGCTTTGCGCCCGATCATGTCCGCACCGGCAATCCCGAGGCGGTCGCGCCCGCGCCCTTCGATGTCGGCCCCAATCCCGACAGCCTGATCGGCAGCACCGACATGGTGTTCCTGGACGCGGTGGGATCGGGCTATTCGCGGCCGCTGGGCGACGCCAAGGGCACCGACTTCTATGGCGTCGACCAGGATGTCGATGCCTTTGCCAAGGCGATCCTGCGCTACACCACCAAATATGGCCGCTGGGACGACCCCAAATATATATTCGGCGAAAGCTATGGCACCACCCGATCGGGCGCGCTCGCCTATCAGCTGGAAGATCGCGGCATGGCGCTGAACGGCGTCATCCTGCTGTCGTCGATCATGAATTATGGCGTGCGCCAGTCGGGCTTCGACACCATCCATATCGGCTATCTGCCCAGCTATGCCGCGACCGCCTGGTATCATAATCGCGTGCCCGGCGGCCGCCCGGCCAGCCTGGAAGCCTTTGTCGAGGAAGCGCGCCAGTTCGCCAATGGCCCTTACGCCGCCGCGCTGCTGAAGGGGCAGGACATCAGCGCCCAGGAAGAGGACGCCGTCGCCCAGCAGATGAGCCGCTTCACCGGCCTGTCGGTCGATTATCTCAAGCGCGCAAACCTGCGCGTCAGCCTCAGCCGCTTCCGCAAGGAATTGCTGCGCGACGGGCGCGAGACGCTGGGCCGGTTCGACAGCCGCTACAAGGGGATCGACGAGGATGCGGCGGGCGAGGACCCCGAATATGATCCGTCCGACACCGCGATAAGCGGCCTCTATGTCGGCAGCTTCCTCGACCAGCTGACCAACAAGCTGGGCTATCAGACCGACCTCAGCTATCGGCTGAGCGCACGCGAGGGCGGCGCCTTCAACTGGGACTGGAGCCATGAGCCGCCGTCGGGCCGCAAGCAGAATGTCGCCGACGTCACCGCCGACCTCAGCACCGCGATGCGCATCAATCCGCATCTGCGCGTGCTGTCGCTGAACGGCTATTATGACATGGCGACGCCCTTCTTCTCGACCGAGCGCGACCTGAAGCACATGATGCTGGAGCCGGCGCTGCGGCCGAACCTGCAGTTCAAATATTATCCGGCGGGCCACATGGTCTATCTGAACCCGGAAGCGCTGCACCAGATGCGCCTCGACATGGAACGCTACTACGCCGAGGGCGCGCGCTGATCTGATGTCCCGTCGTCATTCCCGCGAAGGCGGGAACCCATCTCCTGACTTGGCGCATAATTGCATCGTCGGGAGATGGATCCCCGCTTCCGCGGGGATGACGGCAATGGTCAATAGCGCAATTTGGGATACCAGTCGGCCGGCCCTGCGGCGTCAGGTCCAGGATCGACCAGAGCGCGGCGATGTCCGGCGCGTCGCGGGGATCCTGGCCGGGGTCGGCCATCTCCCGTCCCATCTCGCTCATCCAGAAGAGCCGCACCTGACCGCCGTCGCGGCGATAGACGATCAGCGCAGGATATTCGCCATCCGGCTGGAGCAGGTCGAGATCGCGGGCATAATCGTCGCCGATCGTCTGGATGAAGTCGGTGTTGCGCCAGCCCCGCTCCTGCGCGAAGGCGAATTGGCGTTCGACCGGGCTGCGCGACAATATCTTGTAGGCGACGCGCTGCTTGATGTCGGCGGCATTGCCATCGACCGCGCCGATCCAGTTGGTACACATCGGGCAGGGCCGTTCGCGTTCGGGCCCATACATCCAATAGTAGCTGACCAGGGCTCTGTTGCAAAGATTGGCGGCAGTCAGAGGTAGGCTGTCGCTCTGCGCCGATCAGGCGGCTGCTGCGAAATGGTGGTTGAGCATGCCCATGGCCTCCGTCAGCGCCGAGGGCCCAAT
>Ga0075368_10000145_pt1 | contig 18861 bp, 21 predicted proteins | sample EndMethybrTD3033_FD_71518 | JGI IMG/M metagenome (GOLD analysis project Ga0075368, IMG submission 71518) | Populus endosphere microbial communities from Tennessee, USA - Endosphere MetaG P. TD hybrid TD303-3 | ecosystem: Host-associated > Plants > Roots > Endosphere | place: USA: Tennessee... | reverse complement strand
CGGACCGAGGTCGCGGTCGGGACCGTCAGCGAGGAGTCCATGTTGGTGACCGTGCGCGCCGGCGCGCACGGTCACCAACATGGACTCCTCGCTGACGGTCCCGACCGCGACCTCGGTCCGCTCGGTGCCGGTCAAGCTGCTCTGGGACAACCGCACCGTCATCAACAACCACCTCGCCCGCGCCCGCGGCGGCAAGGTGTCGTTCACCCACCTGATCGGCTACGCGCTGGTCAAGGCGCTCAAGTCGACGCCCGAGATCAACGTCGGCTTCGACGTGGTCGACGGCAAGCCGAACCTCATCCAGCCCGCGCACATCAACCTCGGCCTCGCGATCGACATGCAGAAGCCGGACGGCACCCGACAGCTGCTGGTGCCGTCGATCAAGGGCGCCGAGAAGATGGACTTCGCCGCGTTCTGGACGGCGTACGAGGACATCGTGCGCAAGGCCCGCGACAACAAGCTCACCGTCCAGGACTTCCAGGGCACCACGATCTCCCTGACCAACCCCGGCGGTATCGGCACCAGCCACTCGGTCCCCCGCCTGATGAAGGGACAGGGCGCGATCATCGGCGTCGGCGCGATGGAGTACCCCCCGGAGTGGCAGGGCGCCTCCGAGGACGCCATCGCCCGCAACGCGATCAGCAAGGTCATGACGCTGACCTCGACCTACGACCACCGGGTCATCCAGGGCGCCCAGTCGGGTGAGTTCCTCAAGCGTGTGCACCAGCTGCTGCTCGGCCAGGAGGGTTTCTACGACGAGATCTTCCGCTCGCTGCGGATCCCCTACGAGCCGATCCGCTGGAGCAACGACATCTCGACGTCCCACGACGACGAGATCAGCAAGCAGGCCCGGATCCTCGAGCTGATCCACGCCTACCGCGTCCGTGGCCACATGATGGCCGACACCGACCCGCTGGAGTACCGCCAGCGCAGCCACCCCGACCTCGAGGTCGAGTCGCACGGGCTGACCCTGTGGGACCTCGACCGGGAGTTCGCGACCGGGTCGTTCGGCGGCGAGGGCCGGCGGTTCATGAAGCTGCGGCACATCCTCGGCATCCTGCGTGACTCCTACTGCCGCACCACGGGCATCGAGTACATGCACATCATGGATCCCGAGCAGCGCCGCTGGATCCAGGAACGCGTCGAGCAGCCGCACACCAAGCCACCCCGCGAGGAGCAGCTCCGGATCCTGCTCAAGCTCAACCAGGCCGAGGCGTTCGAGACGTTCCTGCAGACCAAGTTCGTCGGGCAGAAGCGGTTCAGCCTCGAGGGCGGCGAGACCACGATCCCGGTGATCGACGAGATCTGCGAGGCGGCCGCCGAGGCGGGCCTCGACGAGGTCGCGATGGGCATGGCGCACCGCGGCCGGCTCAACGTGCTGGCCAACATCGTCGGCAAGAAGTACTCCCAGATCTTCCGCGAGTTCGAGGGCAACATCGACCCGAGGACGGTCCAGGGCTCCGGCGACGTGAAGTACCACCTCGGCGCCGAGGGCGAGTTCGAGGCGGGCTCCGGCGACACGATCAAGGTGTCGGTCGCGGCGAACCCGTCCCATCTCGAAGCGGTGGACCCCGTGCTCGAGGGCATCGCCCGCGCCAAGCAGGACGTGCTCGACAAGGGCGCCGCCTACCCCGTGCTGCCGCTGTTGGTGCACGGTGACGCGGCGTTCGCCGGCCAAGGCGTGGTCGCCGAGACGCTCAACCTCTCGCAGCTGCGCGGCTACCGCACCGGTGGCACCATCCACGTCGTCGTCAACAACCAGGTCGGCTTCACCACGTCGCCCGGGTCGTCTCGCTCCTCGCTCTACTGCACCGATGTCGCCCGGATGGTCCAGGCGCCGATCTTCCACGTGAACGGCGACGACCCGGAGGCCTGCATCCGCGTCGCGCGGCTGGCCTTCGAGTACCGCCAGGCGTTCAAGAAGGACGTCGTCATCGACCTGGTCTGCTACCGGCGTCGCGGCCACAACGAGGGCGACGACCCGTCGTACACCCAGCCGCTGATGTATGACCTGATCGAGCAGAAGCGCTCGGTGCGCAAGCTCTACACCGAGTCGCTCATCGGTCGTGGCGACATCACGATCGACGAGGCCGAGCAGGTGCTGCGCGACTACCAGCAGCAGCTGGAGCGGGTCTTCACCGAGGTGCGCGAGGCGACCAGCCAGCCCTCGGAGTGGACGACGGTCCCCGACTACCCCGACAAGCCGCAGGGCGAGACCGCGACGGCTGTGGTCCCCGAGGTGCTCAAGCGGATCGCGGACGCCTACGTCACGCCGCCGCAGGGCTTCACGGTGCACCCGAAGGTGATGCCGCAGCTGCAGCGCCGGGCTGCGGCGATCGCCGACGGACCGATCGACTGGGGCACCGGCGAGATCCTCGCCTTCGGCGCCCTGCTCATGGACGGCCGCCCGGTGCGGCTGGCCGGACAGGACTCGCGGCGCGGCACCTTCGTCTCGCGGTTCGCGACGATCATCGACCGGATCAACGCCGACGAGTGGACGCCGCTGGCCAACCTCACCGAGGACCAGGCCCGGTTCCACGTCTACGACTCGCTGCTCTCGGAGTACGCCGCCCTCGGGTTCGAGTACGGCTACTCCGTGGCGCGACCCGACGCGCTGGTGTTGTGGGAGGCGCAGTTCGGCGACTTCGTCAACGGTGCGCAGACCGTGATCGACGAGTTCATCACCTCCGGGAAGACCAAGTGGCGTCAGGAGTCTGGCGTCGTGCTGCTGCTGCCGCACGGCTACGAGGGCCAGGGCTCCGACCACTCCTCGGCCCGGATCGAGCGGTTCCTGACGATGTGCGCCGACGAGGCGTTCGTGGTCGCGCAGCCGTCGACCCCCGCGTCGTACTTCCACCTGCTGCGCCGGCACTCGCTGGGCCAGGAGCACCGGCCGCTGATCGTCTTCACTCCGAAGTCGATGCTCAAGCGGAAGGAGGCGGCGTCCCACCCCGACGACTTCGTCACCGGGACGTTCCGGCCGTTCATCGGCGACGCGACGGCCGACGCGCAGAAGGTCGACACGCTCCTGCTCTGCTCGGGCCGGGTGACCTGGGACCTCATGGTCGAGCGGGCCAAGCTGGAGAACGCCGAGCGGTTCGCGATCGGCCGGGTCGAGCAGCTCTACCCCCGGCCGGTCGACGACATCAGGCACGAGATCGCGCGCTACCCGAACCTCAAGGCGGTCCGGTGGGTGCAGGACGAGCCGCTCAACATGGGCCCGTGGCCCAACTACGCGCTCAACGTGTGGCCGCACGTCGACGCGCAGGTCGAGGCGGTCACCCGTGCCGAGTCCTCCACGCCTGCCGTGGGCACCGCGAAGCGGCACGCCGAGGAGCAGAAGGAGCTCATGGCGCGGGCGTTCGCCTGAGCCGCGCCGTCCATGTACTTCACTGACCGCGGCATCGAGGAGCTGGCCCAGCGCCGGGGTGACGAGGAGGTCTCCCTGGCGTGGCTGGCCGACCGGCTCAGCGAGTTCACCGACGTGCACCCGGAGTTCGAGACCGCCGTGGAGCGGCTGGCGACCTGGCTGGCGCGGTTGGACGACCCGGACGAGTGACGAGAGTCGGCAGAACAAGAACCTGTTCTACCCTGTGCGGGTGACCGCGCAGATCGACTGGCTCCAGTCCACCGTCACCGACGATGTCTCCTACCCGGCGGCGCCCTGGCACATGGTCGGGTCACTCTGGCTGACCCTCTTCAAGGTGCGCGAGCAGGTGGACGAGCTCCGCCCTGCCGGCGTGTACGCCGCGGCGTTCGTCTCCTACGAGGAGGGCAGCCCGCTGACCTACGGCGAGCTCCTCGTCGCGCGGCCGATCTCGACCGACCAGGATGGCCGGCGGGTGACCATCACCGACATCTGGGTCGACTCCCCCGCCTCGGTGGCTGGTGGCCGCGAGCTGTGGGCCATCCCCAAGGACCTCTGCGACTTCACCCTCGAGTCGTCACACACCGGTCCGCTGACGACGACCGAGTGGTCGGCCCGCCTCGGTCGCACGCCGATCGCGACCGCGCGCTTCCGGGATGTCTCGCGCGCCGCGCTGCGGCTGCCCTTCAAGGGCGGCACCTGGCAGCCCGGCATCGAGGACACCGCCGGCGAGGAGCGCACCGCGACCCTGCAGGGCTCGTCGAAGGCGCTGCCGGCGAGGGCGCACTGGGACATCAACCCGGACGGGCCACTTGACTGGCTGGCCGGCGCCCGCCAGCTCGCGTCGTTCCGGCAGGCCGCGTTCCGGATGTCCTTCGGCTGAGCGGAAGGGGCCAGTTCGGGCCGAGTCCCAGCCACGGGTCACCGGGCCTCGAGGCTCAGGCGCCAGAGCGCCTTCACACCTCAGCCACCGTCGAGGCAGCCACCCCCACGGTGGTCAGCGCTGTCCGTGGCGACTGCCAGACTCGGCGCCGTGCCGAAGACCCCCCGGATCGAGCCGCCGGGCGCGGTGGTCGCCCGGCTCGCGGCGACCGCCCTCGCGCTGCCCGAGGCCTACGAGGAGGACGCCTGGACCGGCGTCCGGTGGCGGATCCGCGCCAGGACGTTCGCGCACGTCCTGGTCGCCCAGGAGGGCTACACCTCGGCCTACCGCGACGCCACGGGGATCAGCGAGCCGACGACGGTGCTGACCTTCCGGGCATCCGGCGACGAGCTGCTGGCGCTGGCACACGCCGGGCTGCCGTTCTACAAGCCGCCCTGGTCGCCGACGGTGGTCGGCATGGTGCTCGACGACGCCACCGACTGGGCCGAGGTCGCCGAGCTGGTCACCGAGAGCTATCGGTTCTGCGCGCCGCAGAAGCTGGTGCGCCGACTGGAGGAGGCGACGGGTTGAAGGCGACCCGTCACTCGTCGTCGAGCTGGTCCACGACCGCGGGGATCGGTAGGTCGCTCGCGTCGGGCCCGTCCTGGGATGCCTTGCGTGAGGCCTCGCGGATCTCGAAGACCTCGGTCGCCAGGCCGCCCAGGGCCGTCGCCACGTCGCGGACCGCGTTGGTGACGATGGTCGCCACCTCGCCGACCGTGCTCGCCGCGGCCTCGACCGTCGCCTGGACGGCGTCCTTGCCGATCTCCGCGCTCGACAGCTTCTCGCGGTTCTCGTCGGTCATGCCGCCAGTCTGACCCGATTCGGTCACGCAGCCAACGCGTCGTCGGTCACAGACACCGGGCCGGTCGCCTTCGGCGCGCGGTTCGGCAGCGCCATCCGGCAGATCTTCGAGGCCACGCTGAACAGCTGCTTCGACAGCCTGCCGGAGTTGTACTGCAGGCCGTAGCGCTCGCAGATCTCGCGGACCTCCACGGCCAGCTCCGGGTAGCGGCGGGCCGGCAGGTCCGGGAACAGGTGGTGCTCGATCTGGTGCGAGAGGTTGCCGGACATGAGGTGGAACAGCCTGCCGCCGGTGATGTTCGCCGAGCCGAGCAGCTGCCGGTAGTACCAGTGGCCGCGGGTCTCGTCCTCGCACTCCTCCTGGGAGAACGTCGAGACGCCGGCCGGGAAGTGCCCGCAGAAGATGATGTTGAAAGCCCAGATGTTGCGGACCAGGTTGGCGGTCGCGTTGCCCGCGAGGGTGAGCGGGAACAGCGGACCGGTGAGCGCCGGGAACAGCAGGTAGTCCTTGAGCGTCTGGTTGCGGATCTTGCGGATCAGTCCGGGGTAGAGCGGCTTGTTGTCCGCGAGCTTCCGCTTGCCGGCCACGATGTTCTCGACCTCGAGGTCGTGCAGGGCCACCCCCCACTCGAAGAACAGCATCAGCAGCAGCGCGTAGACCGGGTTGCCGAGATACTGCGGGCGCCACCTCTGGTCCTCGTCCATGCGCAGGATGCCGTAGCCGATGTCGCGGTCCTTGCCGAGGATGTTGGTGTAGGTGTGGTGGATGTAGTTGTGGCTGTACTTCCACTGCTCGCCGGGGCAGACGGTGTCCCAGTCGTACATCCGGGAGTTCAGGCCGGGGTCACCCATCCAGTCGTACTGGCCGTGCATGACGTTGTGGCCGATCTCCATGTTGTCGAGGATCTTGGAGATGCTCAGCGCGGCGACCGCGAGCGGCCAGGCCGGCGGCAGGTAGAAGAGCAGGCGGCCGGCGACCTCGAACTGCTGGCGGCGCTTGACGACCTTGCGGATGTAGGCCGCGTCCTCCTCGCCGAGATCGGCCAGGACCCGCTGCCGGATGGCGTCGAGCTCCTCGCCGAACTTCTCGAGCTGCTCGTCGGTCAGGCTGGTCTTGTTGGTCTTCATGGTGGTGGTCTTGGTTGCGTTCACGACGTTTCCTTTCGCTGGGATACGTGTGGTCGGGTTGGTCTTGGAGTTCTCGTTGGGTGCCAGGTGCGCTGACCCGCGGTGCCACGTCGGTCGGTGGCTACAGCTCTACGACGCAGTTGCCGACCGGGGCGGAGACGCAGATCCGGATGTCCTCGTCAGGGAGCGACGACTCCTCGCCGGTCAGGACGTTGCGGACGGTGCCCTCGCTCTTGCGCGAGGTGCAGGAGAAGCAGATGCCCATCCGGCAGCCGAACTCGGGCTCGAGCCCGAGCGCCTCGGCCTGCTCCAGGAGCGGGGCACCGGAGTTCGGCGCCTCCAGACCGGACTTCGCGAACGCGACGTCGCCGTCGGCCGAGGTACCGGTCGGGCGCGGCGGCTGGAAGTACTCGACGCGGAGCGCCTCCGAGTCGGCGTACGCCGCCCGCACGGCTTCGATCATCGGCGCCGGGCCACAGGCCCAGGTGGGGATGGCGCGGTGGCCGGGGACCAAGCGCTCCAGGTACGCCGGCGACAGGTTCGGGTCGCCGAGCTCGGGGTGCAGCAGGTGCACGTCGATGCCGTGGCCCGAGCGGCGGATCTCGTCGAGCTCGACGGCGAAGATCTGGTGCTCGGGGCTCTGGGCGTAGTGCAGGAACGTGACCCGGCCACGGTGCGTCCGCCGCTGGAGCGAGCGGAGCATGGACATCACCGGGGTGATGCCGGAGCCGCCGGAGATGAACAGGACGTGCTCGGGCACCTGGTCGGGGAGGACGAACTCGCCCAGCGCCTGGGACAGATGGACCATCGTGCCGGGGGTGGCGCGCTCGACGAGGTACGTCGAGACCACGCCCGAGGGGTTGGCCCGCAGGGTGACCGTGAACCGGTCCCCCCGGCGCGAGTCGGGGCTGGAGATCGTGAAGACCCGGGTCGTACGACGGGCGCCGTCGACCTCGACGCCGAGCTGGACGTGCTGGCCGGCGCGGTGCCCCTGCCAGGTCGAGGTCGGTTGGAGCGTGATCGTGGCGACCGGCGGGTGGCCGGGCACGTCGACCTCGCGGTGGATGTCGACGATGCGGGCCCGGACCTCGTGGGCGGCCCACATCGGGTTGACCTGCTCGAGGTAGCGGTCGACACCCTGCGGTGACGCGAGCGCAGCGACCGCTCGGGAGCGAAGAATCGTCGTGGTGAGGCCCATGGGATGCCTCCCTTCCGGGGAAGACGGTGACTGAGGTGCGAGCTCGCTCGCCCAGAGTCAGTGAACGTTCGTACACTGAAACTCTCTCGCGGCCCGCGAGCCGCGGTCAAGGAGCTCCCTTCGTGAGAGTGGACACATGTTCACCAACTAGGATGATCGTCGTGACGGAGACCCGAGGAGAGCGCAAGGAACGCACCCGCCGCGCGATCCTCGACGCGGCCCTGCACCTCTGCGAGGACTCCTCCCTCGTCGCGCTGTCGCTGCGGCAGGTGGCCAAGGAGGTCGGCATCGTCCCGACCGCCTTCTACCGGCACTTCGACTCGATCGAGTCGCTCGGCCTGGCCCTGGTCGACGAGTCGTTCGTGTCGCTGCGGGCGATGCTGCGCGACATCCGAAGGGGCGACCCCAGCACCGGTATGCCCGCATTGGCGAACATCGTCGACCGCTCCGTCGAGACCTTGTTCGAGCACGTGCACCAGCAGCGCTCGCACTTCCAGTTCATCTCCCGCGAGCGGGCCGCCGGCCCGCCCTCGGTGCGGGAGGCGATCCGCCACGAGATCGAGCTCTGCGAGCGCGAGCTCGCGACCGACCTGGCCCGCCTGCCCGGCACCGACACCTGGTCGGCCGAGGACCTCCGGGTGCTCTCCAACCTGATCGTGAGCGCGATGGTGGCCACCGCGGAGCAGATCATGGAGGCCGGCGGACGCGTCGCAGCCGAGAAGCAGATCGTCGAGAGCGCCCGCACCCAGCTCCGGATGGTCCTGGTGGGAGCTCTCAACTGGCAGTCCCGCAGCTAGTGGTTTCCGCCGGAAGTTCGTCGGGGGTGGCCCGTGCTCCGGGTGCGTGCATCGCCAGGCGCCGAAGCGACGCCCTACTTGTTCGTCCAGCTAGCTTCGGCAACGCCGCGAGGTGCGTGCCCGGGGTGCGGGACACCCGACGAACTTGCGGCGGTGACCACGAGTGTCCTCTCAGTCAGCCAAGCCCTCTTCACAGCGCCGGGCGTGACGTGAGTTACTGACCGCCACATGCTCCGCCCGGGGATCACGGGGTGGCGGGGCGCCAGGTAGCGCTGCGCGAGGGAGTCGACATGCCGGACCAGACAGACGAGCAGCCGGACGAGCTCGACAACACCGTCTCCCGCCGGGCGATGCTCGGCGCCGGCCTGGCCGGCGGCCTGGCCGGCGGCGCCGGGGCGCTCGACCCGGCGCTGGCTCGCGACGCAGCTCCGGACGGCCGCGGCACCACCCTGGCGCGGACCCTGCTCAAGGGCCCCAAGGGCGCACATGGCTACCGCAAGATCGTGGTCGGGCCGGGCGAGCCGCACCTGCTCCGCGACGACCTCATGAAGCACGTGCGCCGCCCGGGCCCCGCCCGGCGGCGGCCCGTGGTCGCGCTCGGCCAGCTCACCGACATGCACCTGCTCGACGCACAGTCGCCGGCCCGCGTCGAGTTCCTCGACCGGCTCGACGACAAGGACTCGCCGTACGCCTCCGTCCTTCCGTTCCAGGGCGCCTACCGGGCCCAGGACATGCTGACCGCCCACGTCGCCGAGGCGACCGTGCGAGCCCTGCGACGGGTCGGGCGCGGTCCGGTGACGGGACTGCCCCTGGCGTTCACGGTCACGACCGGCGACAACGTCGACAACACGCAGTACAACGAGCTGCGCTGGCAGATCGACCTCCTCGACGGGGAACCGATCCGGCCCGACTCGGGTGACCTGACCAAGTACGAAGGCGTCGCCGACCAGGTGTCGTACGACGTCCGCTACTGGCACCCGGACGGCCCACCCCCGGGCGCGGCGCCGGACATGCGGATCAGCCAGTCAGGTTTCCCGCGCGTCCCGGGGCTGCTCGACGCGTGCCGGCAGCCGTTCGGCACCAAGGGCCTCGGCATGCCGTGGCTCTCGGTCTTCGGCAACCACGACGGACTGGTCCAGGGCAACGTCCCCTCGAACCCGCTGATCGCCCAGATCGCGACGGGATCCAAGAAGATCATCGACCTGCCGCCCGGGACGAACGTCGGGGAGCTCGCCGGCCAGCTGGTCACGAACGACCCGCAGGGCCTCCAGACCCTGTTCGGGGGCCCCTCGCGAACGGTGACCGCCGACCCCAACCGGCGACCGCTGTCGCGTGCCGAGACCATCGCGGAGTACTTCCGCACCGCCGGCACTCCCCACGGGCACGGCTACACGGCCTGGAACGTGGCCACCAGCAACGCCTACTACACCTTCGGCAAGGGGCGGGTCCGGGGCATCGTGCTCGACACCGTCAACCCGAACGGCGGCGCCGAGGGCTCCATCGACGAGACCCAGCTCGCATGGCTGACCGCGAAGCTCAAGGCCGGCAGCCGCCACTACCTGGACGAGTCGGGGCACGTCGTGCGCGGCGGGAAGCACGACCGGCTGTTCGTGCTCTTCTCGCACCACACGATCGGGACCATGGACAACAACACCGGGCCCGGTCGGGTGCTCGGGCCGGCGCTGACCCGTCTGCTGCTCCGGTTCCCCAACGTGGTGCTGTGGGTCAACGGCCACACCCACCGCAACACGGTCACGCCGTACGCACGGTCACGGCACGCCAAGGCGCCCGGAGGCTTCTGGGAGGTCAACACCGCCGCGCACGTCGACTGGCCGCAGCAGGCGCGCACGATCGAGATCGTCGACAACCGCAACGGCACGCTGTCGATCTTCGGCACGATCGTCGACCACGTCGCACCGACGTCCTACGGAAAACACCCGAAGTCGCCGCTGGAGCTGGCCTCGCTGTCGCGCGAGCTGGGTGCGAACGACTGGCAGGAGAACGGCAAGTCGCCGCACGGCCAGGACGGGCGTCGCGGGCGCGTCGAGGACCGCAACGTCGAGCTGCTGGTGCCCGCACCGTTCCGCCTATGAGCGGGCTCCGGGCCACAGGTCCCTGACCGTGATCTGATGCGCCTATGGGCCTTGCCTCGGATCTGTCCTACGAGTTCCCCCGCGCCAACTGGTTCCAGCGCGCCGTGAAGGCGTTCGCCGGCACCCGGCCCGGCGCGTGGCTGTTCTCCAAGGTGCTGCGCCACCTCGACGACCTGGTGCAGAAGCTCACCCGCGGCCGTACCACGGTGCCCGAGCTGCTTGCCGGGCTGCCGGTGCTCGACGTGACGACCACCGGCCGCAAGTCGGGGCAGGCACGGACCTCGCACCTGATCTCGATCCCTATCGACGGCGCCCTGGCTCTGATCGGCACCAACTTCGGCCAGCCCGCCACTCCCTCCTGGGTGCTCAACCTCGAGGCCGAGCCGATGGCCACGGTCCGTTACCGCGACCGAACCGCCTCGGTCACTGCCCGGCCCGCGTCGGAGGCCGAGTTCGCCCAGGTGCTGGCCAGCTCGGGGCCGATCTACGCCGGCTACCGGAAGTACCAGCAGCGCATCGAGGATCGCCGCAAGCTGCGCATCTTCGTGCTCGAGCCGGTCTGATCCGGCAGGATTTCTTGCGGGGACTGGAACCTCCCGCCGTCGCCGGTGCTCTTGACTGAGTGAGGACCGACCGACGGGAGCCAGGATGGGACGCACACCGGCCTGGGAGGGCGCCTACCGCGAGTTCTTCGTGGCCCGGCAGCGCCCGCTCATGCGGACGGCGTACGCCATCCTCGGCAGCTGGCCGGCCGCGGAGGACGCCGTGCAGACGGCGTTCACGCAGCTCTATGTGCACTGGCCACGGATCCAGCCGGGGGCGGTGGACACCTACGCCCGGCGGACGGTGGTGCACACCTGCTTCCGGATGGCTCGCAAGCAGGGCCGGGAGACGGCAACCGACCGGCTCCCCGAGCGGCACGTCGCCGGCCCCGAGGGCCGGGTCGAGACACTCGACCTGATGCAGGCCCTGGCCGGGCTCGCGCCCAAGGCCCGGGCCGTGGTCGCCCTGCGTTTCCTCGACGACCTCCCGGTCGCCGAGGTGGCGCTCGTCCTCGATCTGCCGGAGGGCACGGTCAAGAGCCAGACCGCGCGTGCCCTCGACCGCCTCCAGGCGGTGCTCGCCACACCCGAAGCGATCGAAGGAGCCCGTCGTGACCGTTGAGCAGCTCGTCCGTGACCAGCTCGAGCGCGCCACCCGCGAGGTCGTGGGTGGCCCCGACCTGGCCACCAGCATCCGGGCCGGCCGGCGGCGACGTGCGACGCGCGTGGGTGTGGCGGCCGCCGCCGTGGCCGTCCTGGGACTCGGCGCGGTCGGTGCCCGTGCACTCGGCGGCGATGACGCCCCGGCGGTCGCGCACGACGCCCGGGTGGCCGACGGGCCGGCCCCGGCTGCACCCGCGCCCGGCGCACCGGTCGACTTCGTGCCCGGCACGGACGTCGATGACACGATGGCGGCAGTGGTCGCCGAGCACCTCCCTACGATCCCGGCGCCCGACGACGTCTACCCCAGCGATGGGAAGACCGCCGGGCCGCTCCCGGACTCGGAGTTCGCCCGGGCGCAGGACTGGCAGGCGGCGTACACCACCGACACCGGCGGCTTCCTGGTGATGATGGGGCTGCCCGAGGAGCTGGGTGGCTGGCGCTGCCGTGACTGCGACGCGCACCAGGTCTCCAGCGGGACGCTGTACCACGAGACCTACAGCACCGACGACGGCCGGACCTGGTGGTTCGGCACCTACTTCGTCGGCGACGACGGCCACTTCGTCAACGCGTTCGAGTCGGTGCAGGCTCCGGACCAGCAGTCCGCTGCGCGCCAGCGGCAGCTCTCCGACAGCGACGTCGAGGGGCTGGTGGAGGACCAGAGGCTCTCGTTCAGCCGGCCCTGATCGTGCTCTGATGGGGACGTGAGGTTCACACATCTCGCACATCTCGTCGCAGCGGCCTCGGTGCTGGTGGCCAGCACGGGCATCGCCGCGGCTGCACCCGCCGGACACGCCGTCGTCCTGCACGACGGACCAGGTGATGTCTGGACCTTCTCCGACTCCACCTCTGGCTACGAGCTCGCCGCGCAGCCGGCGGCTGACGTGCTGCGAGCCCGCGTCACGCACGGGTCGTACGCCGTCACCGTGCGCATGGTCTTCGACGACCTCCAACGGGGGAACATCCAGTGGTACTACTGCGACGTCCACACCCCCGGCGCCACCGCGTGGTTCATCCTCGAGGCCAGGGGCCACGGGAAGGGCACGTTCTACCAGGATGTCGAGGGCGAGTGGCTGCCCGTGCCCCGGGTCAGCCACCACATCGACTACGCCTCCGACGTGGTGACGATGCGGATCCCACGCACCGTGCTCGGCAAGTTCGGCGACCCGCCGTGGGTGCGGGTCCGGCTGCACAATGTGCTGCGTCTGCCCGACGCCACGTTCTTCACCGACAACCCGATGACGGCCGACCGGAACGCGGCCTTCACTCCCCGCGTGCCAGCCCCCGTTGATGGGTGAGAGGCGAGCTACCGGGGCCGGATCGTCAGGTCGCTGATCGTCGCGTCCGCCGGCAGGTCGAGCACGTGCAGGATCGCGTCGACGACCGTGCCCGGGTCGATCCAGTCGGAGGGGTCGTACGCCTTCCCCTCCTGGGCGTGCACCTTCTCCTGCATGGCCGTGGCGGTGCGGCCGGGGAAGACCGTGGTCACGCGGACCCCGTGCTCCTGCTCCTCGGCGCGCAGCGAGTCGGCGAGCGCGCGGAGCCCGAACTTCGAGGCGGCGTACGCCGACCACTGGGGATGGGCGACCAGACCGGCGCCCGAGTTCACGAACACGACGGTGCCGCGCGCCGCCCGGAGCGCGGGCAGGGCAACACGGGTCAGGACAGCGGGCGCGAGCAGGTTGACTGCGAGCTGCGACTGCCAGGCGTCGGTGGGGAGGGAGGCGACCGGACCGAGGTCGACGACGCCGGCTGCGTGGACGACCGAGTCCAGCGACGCCGGCAGCTGGTCGGCAACGGCCTCCACGGCGGTGGCATCCGCGAGGTCGGCGACCAGGACGGCGGCGGCGGGAAGGTCGGCGCGCAGGTCGTGTGCGCGCTCTGTCGAACGGGCCAGCAGCACCAGCTCATCGCCGCGCTCGAGCAGCCGCTCGGCGAGGACCGCGCCGATCCCGGACCCGGCGCCGGTGAGGAGGTGGGTGGCCATCAGCGGGTGAACACCACCTTGCCGAAGACCTCGCCCTCGGCCATCACCGCGAACCCGTCCCGGGCCTGGTCCATCGGCAGCTCGCGGTCGATGAGCGGCCGGACGCCGGTGGAGTCGAGCATGGTGACCAGCGCGGCCAGCTCGTCGCGGGTGCCCATGGTCGAGCCGATCACCGAGAGCTGCAGGAAGAAGATGCGCGTCAGCTCGGCGTCGTCCGGATTCGGCCCCGAGGTCGTCCCGGACGTGATGATCCGGCCGCCCGGCCGCAGGGAGCGGATCGAGTGCGACCACGTCGCCCTGCCGACCGTCTCGATCACCGCGTCGGCCTTCTCCGGGAGCCGGGCGCCGGACTCATACGCCTCGTGGGCGCCGATCTCGAGCGCCTTCGATCGCTTCGCCTCGTCGCGGCTGGTGACCAGCACCCGCAGCCCCGCAGCCCGGGCCAGCACGATCGCAGCGGTCGCGACCCCGCCGCCGGCGCCCTGCACCAGGACGGTCTCTCCGGGACGGAGCTCGCCTCGGCCGAAGAGCATCCGGTACGCCGTCAGCCAGGCGGTCGGCAGGCAGGCCGCCTCGGCGAAGGAGAGCGAGGCCGGTTTGGGCACCACGTTCCGGCGGGGCACCGCGACCCGCTCGGCCATCGCGCCCTGGTGGCGCTCGGAGAGCAGTGACCGCCTCGGGTCGAACGTCTCGTCGCCCTCCCAGCCCGGGCTGCTGATCACGCCGTGCACGACCACCTCGTTGCCGTCCTCGTCGAGGCCGGCGGCGTCGGTCCCGAGGATCATCGGCAGCTGCTCCTGCTTGAGCCCCACTCCCCGGAGCGAGAACAGGTCGTGGTGGTTGAGCGAGGCAGCCTTGACGGTGACGGTCGTCCAGCCGTCCGGGACCTCGGGCTCGGGCCGCTCACCCACCACCAGTCCGGCCAGCGGGTCGTCGGGGTCGAAGGACTCTGCGTAGACGGCAAACACGTGGCCCACGCTAGCGAGAGCAGCGAGACTCCCCGCATGAGCCGTGTCACGCCGTACAACCCGGACAGCCTCTTCCCGCCGTACGCCGGGTACGCGCACGCCGTCGAGGTCCCGCCCGGCGCCCGCACCCTCTACGTCAGCGGGCTCAACGGTTACGAGGCAGACGGCCGCACGCTGCCGCCGGACTTCGAGGGCCAGGCCCGGCTGGTCTGGCGCCATCTGGGTGCGGCGCTGGCCGCGGCGGGCATGGCGTACGCCGACCTGGTGCAGCTGCGCTTCTACCTCGCCTCGGCCGACGACGACCCGGCCAACGTCGCGCTGATCCGCGAGCACCTCGGCGACCACGTCGCCTGCCGGACCGTGGTGGTGCAACAGCTCCTGGAGCCGCAGTGGCGGGTCGAGATCGAGGCCGTCGCGGCCCGGGTGGACTGACGCCCGTCCACTAGGCGCGTGCGACCCCGGCGCGGCGCGCGGCCTCGGCCACGGCCGTCGACACCGCGGGGCCGACCCGTGGGTCGAACGGCGACGGCACGATCAGGTCCTCGGCCAGGTCGTCGCCCACGAGCTCGGCCAGGGCGGTGGCGGCGGCGAGCTTCATCCCCTCGGTGATCGCGGTGGCGTGCACGTCGAACGCACCGCGGAAGATGCCCGGGAAGGCGAGCACGTTGTTGATCTGGTTGGGGAAGTCCGACCTGCCGGTGGCCACGATCCGCGCGTACTTGTGGGCCACGTCGGGGTGCACTTCGGGGTTCGGGTTCGCGAGGCCGAAGATGATCGACTCGGGCGCCATCCGGGCCACGTCCTCCTCGGGGACGGTCCCGCCGGAGACGCCGATGTAGACGTCGGCGCCGGCCAGCACGTCGGCCAGGCTGCCACTGCGGCCGGTCTGGTCGGCGGTCAGCGCGGCCAGCGCCCGCTTCACCGGAGTGAGGTCACCGCGAGAGGAGTGCAGCACGCCCTTGCGGTCGGTCACCGCGAGATCCTTGATGCCGGCCTCGAGCAGGATCTTGGCGACAGCGACGCCCGCGGCGCCGGCGCCGGAGATGACCACGCGGGTCGACTCCGGGTCGCGGCCGGTGAGCTTCAGCGCGTTGGTGAGCGCGGCGAGCGCGACCACCGCGGTCCCGTGCTGGTCATCGTGGAAGACCGGGATGTCGAGCATCTCCTTGAGCCGGTCCTCGATCTCGAAGCAGCGCGGCGCGGAGATGTCCTCGAGGTTGATCCCGCCGAACGACGGCGCGAGCCGCGCCACCGTCTCGATGATCTCCTCGACATCGGTGGTGGCCAGGCAGATCGGCACCGCGTCCACCCCGCCGAACGACTTGAACAGGACGGCCTTGCCCTCCATCACCGGCATCGCCGCGGCGGGGCCGATGTCACCGAGCCCCAGGACGGCGGTGCCGTCGGTGACGACGGCGACGACGTTGGGCACCCAGGTGTAGTGGCGGGTCAGCTCGGGGTTCTCGGCGATCGCCTCGCACACGCGCGCGACGCCGGGCGTGTAGGCCAGGGAGAGGTCGTCGCGGCTGCCGAGACCGACCGTCGAACGTACCTCCATCTTGCCGCCCACGTGCAGGTCGAAGACCGGGTCGCCAGCGAAGGGATGGGTGGGGTCAGGCACCGGTCGAGTCTGGCACAGGGCCTCGGTGCAGTAGCGGCCAGATCCGCATGACGACCACCGCGACCACGTCGTCGTCCGCGACCGCGCCGTAGTGGCGCGAGTCCGAACCCTCGGCGGCGTTGTCGCTGAGCAGCCACCAGCCCGGCTCGCCCAGCGCCGTCGTACGCCGCTCGACGGCTCGCTTCGTCGCCACGACGCCACCGGGCAACCTGGCCACCACCAGCCCGCCGGGACGGGGGGTGCGCCGATAGCTGAGCAGCAGCCGGTCGCCCGGTCGCAGGGTGGGCAGCATCGACCTGTTGACCACCCGCGCGAACCCCCAGCGAGCGGTGTGGTTCCGGCCCGCGGGTACCGGTCCGTCACTGCCCGACACGCGGAGTAGTGTCGCAAGCCCACGACGAATGACCCCCGAAGACCACCGGAGAGGACTGGCATGTTCCGACGACTGTTCGCGCCGACCATCGAGGTCTCGGCCCACTGCGACCTGCCGTGCGGCGTCTACGACCCCGCCCAGGCCCGCATCGAGGCCGAGTCGATCGCCGCGATCATCAAGAAGGTCGCCGACAACGACGACCCCGACTTCCGCACCCGGGCGCTGATCATCAAGGAGCAGCGCTCCGAGCTGGTCAAGCACCACCTGTGGGTGCTGTGGACCGACTACTTCAAGCCCCCGCACTTCGAGAAGTACCCCGAGCTCCACACACTGGTGAACGACGCCACCAAGCTCGCCGGGGCCAGCGGCACCAAGGGCTCGCTCGACGGCGACGTCGCCCAGCAGCTGCTCGACAAGATCGATGAGATCGACCGGATCTTCAAGGCGACGAAGCAGGGGTGAGGAACGAACCCCTGCTAGGAGAAATCTCGGGCTGAGCTTGCTCAGACCGAGTAAGCAAGCAGGGCTGAGCGACCCCGATCCCGCCCGCGGGCCCGGCCGACCAGGCCGGGCCCGCGGTGATTTCCGATCCGGAGGGTGCCGCGCGGTTTCGGAGCCGGCTGCGCGGGCAGACCGACGTACAGGGGCCCCTGACCTGCAGAAACTCCGGCCCCACCCCGAGGGGTGAAATTGCGGCCTTCCGGGTGCTGGGAGGTTTTCGACGCCGCATGCCCGGGGTAGGGGCTATGCATGACGATCTCGGCGATAGACGAGGCCCCGTCGCGAGTTGTGCGCCGTGAGGAGACCGCAAGGCTCCTCAAGGAGGCCTCGACACTCAAGGGCAAGAGGCGTGACCAGGTCATCGACCAGGTCATCGTCCTCAACATCGGCGTCGCACACGCGATCGCGCACCGCTACCGCAACCGGTCGATCGCGGTCGAGGACCTCGAGCAGGTGGCCTGCATGGCACTGGTCCGGGCCGCGCAGAAGTTCGACGTCGAGCAGAACCGCGACTTCCTCACCTACGCGGTCCCGACCATCTCGGGTGAGATCAAGCGCCACTTCCGCGACCAGGGCTGGACGATCCGACCACCGCGCCGCGTCCAGGAGATCCAGTCCAAGGTGATCCACGCCTATCACCGCGGTGAGGAGCATGGCTCTCCCCCGTCGGCGGCCCGCATCGCCGAGCAGCTCGACCTGCCGGTCGCTGACGTGTCCGAGGCGCTCCAGGCCGAGGGCTGCTTCCGCCCGGTGTCGCTCGACGTGCCGGTCACCGAGGACGGTCGGCCGGCCATCGACCAGCTCACCGCCGAGGAGAACCTCGAGGAGCACGCGCTCGAAGCGCGGCTCATTCTCGGCCCGGCGGTCCGCCAGCTCAACGAGCGGGACCGGCGGATCCTCTATCTCCGCTTCGTGGAGGACCGCACTCAGCAGGAGATCGGCAACGACCTCGGGGTGACCCAGATGCAGGCCTCTCGGCTCCTGAAGCGGATTCTCGACCAGCTGCGCGCCGAGCTCGGAGCAGATGCCGTCCCCGCTTGACGCATGAGCGGACGCCACCCCGGGAACCGTGTCACCACTGAGAACGTTGAGTGGACGACACGGGAAGAAGTTGGTTGCGTTGGCGCGGCAGCGGGAGCTCGGGCAGCTGATCGACGATCTCGGGGTCAGGCAGCACGTGGATCCCGACGAGGAAGTGTGCGGCGCGGTCGTGCTGCTGACCGTGAGGGAGGCCGACGGGCACCTGTCGCTCCGCTGTGCGTGGTCGGAGGGGATGTCCTGGATCGAGCGGATCGGGCTGCTCCGAGCCGCCGAGCGGGCCGAGCTGCCCGCCGACGGCGCCCACGACTGGCGGGTCTGACCACGCGCGGACGCTGTCGCCGGGGTGGTTGAGCCGTTGACGAGTTTTGGGGACCCCGCGGTCGGGTATCAGCAGACTGCCCCTACGGACGGTCTAGTGGTTGCCGCCGGGAGTTCGGCGGGGGCGGCCCGTGCTCCGGGTGTGTGCTGCGCCAGGCGCCGGAGCGACGCTCTACCTGCTCGGGGACATCCGACGAACTTCCGGCGGTGACCACTAGTCTCCATCCAGACCCCATGCGAAGGACCTACCTGCATGACCCCGACCGGACCCGGTGACGAGGCGCGCGCCGACGTCGAGCTCCGACTTCCCGCCGACAGCGCCTACGTGTCGGTGCTCCGCACGACCTCGGCGGGGCTCGCGGCTCGCCTCGACTTCACCCTGGACGACATCGAGGACCTGCGGATGGCGGTGGGCGAGGCGAGCGCGCTGGTGCTCCCGGTGGCCGAGCCCGGCTCCGACGTCGTCTGCGAGTTCTTCATGCGTCCCGGGGAGCTGACGATCCAGGTCGGGGTGTCGGCGCGCGAACCGACGCCCCCGGAC
>Ga0075368_10000144_pt1 | contig 18911 bp, 19 predicted proteins | sample EndMethybrTD3033_FD_71518 | JGI IMG/M metagenome (GOLD analysis project Ga0075368, IMG submission 71518) | Populus endosphere microbial communities from Tennessee, USA - Endosphere MetaG P. TD hybrid TD303-3 | ecosystem: Host-associated > Plants > Roots > Endosphere | place: USA: Tennessee... | reverse complement strand
CGGCCGGACAGCTCGACTCGACCATCGGCGAGAGCCGATGGTCGCGCTGGTCGTCGCTGGGCTGGAGCCCCAACGGGCACTACAACGCCTACAACGACCTCTACGCCGAGCTGGACATGGTGCTGACCAGCTCGGCGAAGGAGCTCAAGGAGGTGGCCGGGCGGCTGGTGCAGGTGTCCTACGACTTCCAGGCGACCGAGGACCAGGTGGAGCAGGAGCTCCAACGGCTGACGAAGCAGGTGGAGTCGGAGCTGTCGCAGCACTGAGACCGCTCATCCGGCCTGGGTCTGGGCTTGCGTCCAGGCCGAGGGCGGCACGGCGTGGGTGAGCGCGTCCGCCACCAGCCAGGCCAGCGAGTTGTCCGGCTCGACGGCGCAGCAGCGATCGACCGCGCACCAGGCCAGGGCGCCGTGGCCGGCCAGCCACGCGGCCAGCCCGAGCACCGCGGCCGGTGCCGCGACCAGCTCCTCGGGCGCGCGCTGCACAGCGTCGGTCCACAGGCGGACGTGGCTCACCGCGACGTCGCGCGTGATCGCAGCCCAGGCCGCGTCGCGACCCCTGGGCTCGAGCAGGCCGAGAAGCACCCGGGCGAGCTCGGCGGTGGTGAGCCGACCCGACTCCAGGCGGGCGTCGACGAGGTCGGCGATCTCGCCGGGTGGACTCGGCACCGCGCGCCGCACGGCACGCGTGACCTCTTGGACGGCGTCTGGACTGGGGTGCAGCATCGCCTCCAGCTCGTCGCGCGATCCGTGCACGACGATCCCCTCGACCACGGCCTGGGCGCGGAACCGGTGGTCGCCGACGTCGTAGGGCACCCCGCCCGGGGGCGATCCGGGCCGGCCGGGCGCGAACCACCTCCCCTCGTGGGCACGCAGCACCTCGACCACGTCGATGCCGGCTCGGGCGAACGCCAGCCTCAGTCGGCGAAGCACGGTGCGCACGACCTGCCCGTCGGCGGCGTAGGCGACGAACAGCACGCTCGAGACCCGATGGTGCTGCGCCGGGTCGAGCAGCAGCGCCACCGCCTCGTCGACCTTGTCGGGCGGCGGCAGGTCGACCCGCCCGTGGAACGTCTCGAGGCCTCCGAAGGTGAGCATGACGACCGACTCGGAGGGCTCGAAGCCGAGCACCACGGGCACGGCGGCCAGCACGTCCTCGGGGTTGTGGGCGGTCAGGGTGGTGGGCTGGGCCGCAGACGGGTCCGTGGGATGGGTCATGCCCAGCACGCTCCCCAGCCCGACCGACGGTTCCAGGGCGGGGGATGGTGGCCTGTGGACGAGCGTCGTGCGGTCGGCGTCCGTGGAGAGCAGGTGGACGACTTTGGTCCCGGAGCCGGAGCAGGGTCGGTGCCGGGAGGTACGTTGCGCCCGTGCGCGACCACGCCTCGGTCCTCCACCTGGACCTGGACGCCTTCTTCGCGGCGGTCGAGCAGCGCGACAAGCCGTCGCTGCGGGGCAAGCCGGTCGTGGTCGGTGGCGTCGGTGGCCGCGGGGTGGTCGCCACCGCGTCCTACGAAGCGCGCAAGTACGGCGTCCGCTCGGCGATGTCGACCCGGGAGGCACGGTCCCGCTGCCCGCACGCGGCGTTCCTGACCGGCCGGTTCCACGCCTACCGCGACGCCAGCACCATCGTCATGGCCCTGCTCCGTGAGGTCTCACCCCTCGTCGAGCCGCTGAGCCTCGACGAGGCGTTCGTCGACCTGGCGGCGGCGCAGCTCGACGACCTCGAGGTGCCGACGGTGACCGCCTTCGCCGTGGAGCTCCGCGCGCGGGTGGCCGAGGCAACCGGCGGCCTCACCGCGTCGGTCGGGATCGGTAGCTCGAAGTTCATCGCCAAGGTCGCCAGTGACCTCGACAAGCCCGACGGCCTCGTCGTCGTGCCCCCGGGCACCGAGCAGGAGCTGCTCCGCCCGATGCACGTCACGGTCATCCCGGGTGTGGGACCGGCCACCGCGGAGCGGCTGCGCCGGGTCGGCATCCACACCGTCGCCGAGCTCGAGACGGTCAGCCTCGACGAGCTGGTCCGGCTGGTCGGGAAGGCACACGGCACCGGCCTCTACGCGCTCGCCCGTGCCGACGACGACCGACCTGTCGAACCAGAACGGGAGGCCAAGTCGATCAGCTCGGAGGGCACCTACGACACCGACCTCACCGACCGCTCGCTGATGGAGCACCTGCTCACCCGGCAGGCCGGCGACGTCGCGACCCGGCTCCGCAAGCACGGCCTGTCGGGGCGCACGGTCACCATCAAGGTGCGGCTGCACGACTTCACCACCCTCAACCGCTCGACGACGCTCCCCTCACCCACCGACAGCGGGGCCACCGTCGCCCGGCTGGCGCGCGGGCTGCTCGCCGACCTCGACACCTCCGGCGGCGTGCGCCTCCTCGGTGTCGGTGTCTCGGGGCTCGCGGACTGGATCCAGGAGGACCTGTTCGGTGAGACCGAGGACGAGGCCGAGCCCGAGCCGCCCGAGGTCGAGGTCACCCGGGCGCGGGACCGGCCGGGGTGGTCGCCCGGCATGGACGTCGTGCACGACGAGCTGGGCCGGGGCTGGGTGTGGGGCTCGGGACGGGGCGTGGTGACGGTCCGCTTCGAGACAGCGGAGACGCCGGCCGGCCCGGTCCGCTCCTACGCCGTCGACGACGCGGCGCTGCACCCGTGGCAGCCGCCGACCGGCGAGCAGACAAATGAGTCGCCGCCCGAGGACGGCTCGGCCTAGCCTCGTCGTTCGTGGACATGGTGGAGCTCGACGCGGCCGCTCTCGCGGACGACGCGGTGATGCGGGACTACTACGACCTCTCCCGCCGCGCCGAGCTGCTCGGCCGCGAGCAGGCGCCGTTCTGGACCTTCGAGGAGTTCCTGGGCGGCTTCCGGTCCGAGGACAGTGGAGAGCGCCAGCAGATTTTCGCCGCCTACGACGGGGACCGGATGATCTCGTGCGCGGTGCTCTGGTCGTTCCTCCTCGACAACACCGACAAGGCGTGGTTCTCCCTCGACGTCGATGTCCCCGACCGGCGCCGCGGCGTGGGTCGGGCCATGGTCGAGCGGATCGAGCAGGTGGCCAAGGCCGACAACCGCTCTCTGGTCCTCACCGACACCAAGCTGCCCTTCGACGAGCGCGAGACACACGGCTACCGGCAGTTCGCCGAGGCGTGCGGCTACGAGCTCTCCAACTACGAGGTCGTGCGCCACCTGGCGCTGCCGGTGCCCGACGACAGGATCCAGGAGTGGATCGACGAGGCCGCGCCACGCCACGAGGGCTACACGATCGAGACCTTCGTCGACAGCGTGCCCGACGACCTCGTGGAGTCGCTGTGCGTGCTGCTGGGCCAGCTCGCGGTCGACGCTCCGACCGGCGCCGTCGACTTCGACGAGGAGGTCATGACGCCGGAGCGGTACGCCGAGAACGTCGCCACCGTGCGGGCGATGGGTCGCGCCCGCTACGAGACCCTCGCGCTCACCCCGGACCGGCTGGTCGTCGCCCAGTCGACCCTTGCCGTGCCCGTGGAGTCCACGAGCACGACCGTCTTCCAGTGGGGCACGTTCGTGCACCGCGAGCACCGCGGGCACGGTCTCGGCCTGGCCACCAAGGCGGTGAACCTGCGCGCCGCGCAGGCCTCGCGCGACGACCTCACGCTGGTCACGACGCAGAACGCCGAGACCAACGGCTACATGGTCGCGATCAACGAGCGGATGGGCTTCGCGCCGGTCGAGGTGGCCACCGAGCTCGTCAAGCGCCTCTAGCTGGCTGTCCTGAGTCAGCCCCTGACGAACCGCAGCTCCTCGCCGGGCCGGGCCTGCCCGCACTGCCACAGGTCGTCGGGGTGGACGACCGCCAGCACCGGGTAACCCCCCGTCGGCGGGTGGTCGGCCAGCAGCACCACCGGCTGCCCATCTGGTGGCACCTGGACGGCGCCGAGCACCATGCCCTCACTGGGCAGCTCGTCGTCCCGCACGCGGACCGGTCGCTCGCCCTCGAGACGCAGCCCGACCCGGTTGGACGCCTCCCCCACGGCGTACGGTGCCGCGCAGAGCCGCGCCACGGCGTCCGCGGCGAACCAGTCCGCGCGCGGGCCCGGCGAGATCCGCAGCGGGCCAGGGGTGGGCGGCCGCGGGGTGTCGAGGGCGGCGGGGGGACCGGCCGGCGTGCCGACGGGCAGCGTCGCACCGTCCATCACCCGCGGCGGCCCGACCCAGGCGAGCGTGTCGGTGGCCCGTGAGCCGAGCACCGGTGCCACGTCGAGGCCACCGGCGACGGCGACGTAGGACCGCACGCCGCTGCTCGGGGTGCGGAGCCGGAGCCGGCCACCTGCCGGCAGCCACTCAGCCCGGCCGCAGCCCCGGCCGACGCCATCCACGTCGACGGCGACGGTCGCCCCTGTGACCGCGACCCATGCACCCGCATCCGTGCGCAGCTCGAGGCCGCCCCACGTCACCTCGAGCAGGGCCGCATCGGGGCGGTTGCCCACCAGCCGGTTGGCCAGCTCGGCGGCCGGCCGGTCGAGCGGCCCGGCACGCGGCACCCCGAGGTGCGCCAGCCCGGCCCGGCCACGGTCCTGGACGGTGGTCAGCGCGCCCGCCTCCTCCACCCAGAGCGTCATGCCGGCACGAACCTGACCCGGGTCCCCGGGGCGAGCAGCGCCGGATCGCTGCGGTCGGGATCCCACAGCCGCACGTCGGTGCGCCCCAGCAGCCGCCAGCCGCCGGGCGACTCCGAGGGGTAGACGCCGCACCACGACCCCGCCAGCCCCACGGAGCCGGCGGGCACCTTGGTCCGCGGGCTGGCCAGCCTCGGCACGGCGTGCTCCTCCCCCAACCCGGCCAGGTAGGCGAACCCCGGGGCGAACCCGCAGAACGCCGAGACGAACTCGATGGTGGTGTGGCGCGCCACCACACCGGCGACGTCGGTGCCCCAGCGGGACGCCACGTCCTCGATGTCGGGGCCGTCGTAGACGACCGGGACCTCCACGAGTGCACCCCGCTCGGTGATGGCGTCCGGCGTCCAGCCTGCCAGCAGCTCGGCCAGCACCGCTGGGTCCGCTACGCCGTCGAACAGGACGGTCCGGGCACCCGGGACCACCTCGTCGGCGCTGACCCGCGCGGCCCGGGCGTACGCCGCCAGCGAGCGGGCCGCCGCGCTGTCGGCCACCTCGGCGAGGACGGCCGTGGGGCCGAACGGGCGCAGCTGGAGGTGCTCCACCGGTCCAGTGTGGCGTGAGACCTGCACCACGGAGTTCACCGAGAGATGGGCCACAGTTCGCCGTGTCGGTTTGCGATCGGCCACGTGGATTGTCCAGAGTGGGTCCTGGCCGGGGCGAGCCCCGCCGAGCACCCCGCAAAGGGTGAGGGCCCTTTTAGAAGGTATGAGCTTCTAAAAGGGCCCTCGGCTTTGAGGCGGAAGTGGTGACGCCCACCTCGACCGCACCGGCTCTCCGACCCCGCCGTCCCCGTCACCGGGCCGACGCCGCGAGTTGCCTCGCGGTGTGGATCTTCGTTCCTTGTCCGGCCCCGACCTCCCACCGGCAAGCCGGCGGTCGATCGGAGTTGTGAAGGACACCTGGTGGTATGAGCACCAAGAGGCCCTCGGGTTGAGGTGGTGATGACGCCCACCTCGTCCGTCCGGCTCCTCCGCCCCCGCCGTCCCCGTCACCGGGCCGACGCCGCGAGTTGCCCCGCGGTGTGGAGCTTCGTTGCTGTCCGGGTCCCCTTCCCACCTCCGGCGAGCCGGCTGTGGTCCGGGTCCGCGTCACCTCCGGCCGAAGCCTTCACTGACTCGGGTGAGCCACGCCCGGCAAGCCGGTCGTGACTCGGTCTCTCGACTCCCCCACGGCAGAACCGTCGGCGACTCGAGACCCGCGCCCCTTCCGGCAAGCCGGCCGAGACTCGGTCCCCGCTCCTGGACCGGCAGGGCCGATCCCGGAGCGGAAGTAGGGGGGTGAGGGCCTCTCGATGGTATGAGCACCAAGAGGCCCTCGAGGTGAGGAGGCTGGGTGACGCCCCCCTCGACCCTGCCGGTCCTCCGACCCCGCCGTCCCCGTCACCGGGCCGACGCCACGAGTTGCCTCGTGGTGCGGATCTTCGTCCCTGCCTGATCCCCGATCTCCCTGGTGGTTCAGCCTTGCGGCCTGGCCGCCGGGTGGATCGGTGGGAGAGTTCTATGCCCTGCTCCGAGAGCCGCGCAAGGGGTTCGTGCAAGAAACTTCGACATTCTTCTGGTCCCACAGATTGCTCCACAGGTCTCCGGCCTACCTCCACAGCTTCGGCGGCTTCTCCACATGTGGATTCCACCGGTTGTGGAGGAGAATTTTGATGACGCGACGGTGCGTCGGCGCCCCGCTCAGAGGCCGCGCAGCACCCAGCCGTCCGCCTCGAGGGCACGGCGTACGCCGCGCGCGTGGTCGACCGCGCCGGGACTGTCACCGTGCAGGCACAGTGAGTGGACCCGCGGGGCCAGCTCGACCGCGTGGGCCGCGATCTCGGTCCCGTCGTCGAGCAGGGCGCCCGGCTCGCTGCGCGGCAGGAGGCGGCCATCGGGACCGTAGCCCCGGTCGGGGAACCCCTCGAGAAGCACCGCGCGTCCGGCCGCCTCGGCGGCGCGCAGGAGCGCCCCCGGCATGCCGAGCACGGGCAGCCGGCCGGAGCCGTCGAGCACCGCCGCGGCCTGGTCAGCATCGTCGAGCACGCGGTGGTAGAGCGCGCCGTGCGGCTTGACGTACCGCACCGACGTCCCGGCCGCCGACGCGATGGCAGCGAGTGTCCCGACCTGATCCGCGACCTGGTCCCGCAGCACGTCTCGAGGCACCTCGCGGGCCACCCGGCCGAAGTTCTCCCGGTCGTCGTAGGACACCTGGGCGCCCACCGACACCCCACGCTCGGCTGCCTCCTCGCAGACGGCGCGCATGATCGCGGCATTTCCGGCGTGGTAGCCGCACGCGACGTTGGCGCTGGTCACGACGGTCAGCAACGCTGCGTCGTCGGTCACCTCCTCGCCGAGATCGGCGTTCAGGTCGACGTAGCGCGCCACGTCTCCAAACTACGGTCTCCGAGGTGCGCGACCCGTCCCGAGAGGGCAATGGATAGGTTCGCCGTCATGCAGCCCCCTGTCGCCGAACGCCGCCCGGTCACCGGCGAGCACCATGGCCGGACCCGCGTCGACGACTACGAGTGGCTGCGTGCCAAGGGCTCGCCCGAGGTGACGGCCTACCTCGAGGCGGAGAACGCCTACACCCAGGCGCAGACCGCGCACCTGGCCGACCTGCGGCAGTCGATCTTCGACGAGATCAAGGCGCGCACCCGCGAGACCGACCTGTCGGTCCCGAGCCGCAACCGGGGCCACTGGTACTACGGCCGCTCCTTCGAGGGGAAGGAGTACGGCGCCAGCTGCCGGGTCCCGGTCACCGACCCCGACGACTGGACGCCGCCGAAGCCCGCCGACGACTGCGCGCCCGACCAGCCGGCCCTCCCCGGCGAGGAGCTGCTGCTCGACCTGGACGCGCTCGCGGAGGGACACGAGTTCTTCTCCCTGGGCGGGTCGAGCATCAGCCCCGACAGCAGCTTGCTCGCCTACTCGACCGACGTGGTCGGCGACGAGCGGTACACGATCCGGATCCTCGATCTCGCCACCCGCGAGCTCCTTGCCGACGAGATCGCCGGCGTCATCGGCGGTGCCACCTGGGACCCCTCGGGCGAGCACCTCTACTACACGACCGTGGACGAGTCGTGGCGCTCGGACAAGATCTGGCGGCACACCCTCGGCACCACCCAGGCCGAGGACGAGCTCATCCACCACGAGCAGGATGGCCGGTTCTTCGTGGGTGTGGGCCGCAGCCGCAGCGACCGGTTCGTGATCGTCGCGGCCGGCTCCAAGGTCACCTCCGAGTACCGCTTCCTCGACTCCCGGGACCCCGAGGCCGGCTTCCGGGTGTTCAGCGAACGGCGGGAAGGGCTGGAGTACTCCCTCGACCACGCCGTGATCGGCGGCGAGGACGTGTTCCTGGTGCTGCACAACCACGCCGGACCGGACTTCGAGATCGGCACCGCCCCCGTCGCGCCGACCGCCCCCGAGGACTGGGCCCCGCTGGTCGCGCACGACCCGGCGGTTCGGCTGGAGGACGTCGACGCGTTCGCGAGCCACCTCGTGGTGCACCAGCGCAGCGAGGGGCTGACCCAGCTCCGCATCCTCGAGCTCGGTGACGGCCCGGAAGAGCCGTCGATAGGTGAGGACTACCTCGTCGAGTTCGACCACGAGATCTACACCGTCGGCTCGGGCGGCAACCCCAACTTCGCCCAGCCCACCGTGCGGCTCGGCTACACGACCATGGCGGTGCCGTCGTCGGTCTACGACTACGACGTCCGCACCCGCGAGCTGACGCTGCTGCGCCGGGCGCCGGTGCTCGGCGGCTACGACCCCGGCGACTACGAGGAGCACCGGCTCTGGGCGACCGCGGACGACGGCGTGCGGGTGCCGATCTCGATCGTGTGCCGCCGCGGTGCCCGCGAGGATGGACCGGTCCCGACCGTGCTCTACGGCTACGGCGCCTACGAGACGTCGATCGACCCGTACTTCTCGGTCGCGAGGCTCGCGCTGCTCGACCGCGGCGCCGCGTTCGCGATCGCACACGTGCGCGGTGGCGGAGAGATGGGCCGCCGGTGGTACGACGACGGGAAGAAGCTCGACAAGGTGCACACCTTCTCCGACTTCATCGCCTGCGGCCGCCACCTCGTCGAGACCGGCTGGTCGACGCCGGGGACGCTGGTCGCTGAGGGCGCCAGCGCCGGTGGGCTGCTGATGGGCGCGATCGCCAACCAGGCGCCGGAGCTGTTCGGGGGGATCCTGGCGGGAGTCCCGTTCGTCGACAACCTGACCACGATGCTCGACGCCTCACTGCCGCTGACCGTCACCGAGTACGACGAGTGGGGCAACCCGGAGGAGGACCCGGAGGTCTACGACTACATCGCGTCCTACGCGCCCTACGACAACGTCACCGCGCAGACCTATCCGCCGATCCTCGCCGAGACCTCGCTCAACGACACCCGGGTGCTCTACGTCGAGCCCGCCAAGTGGGTCGCCAAGCTGCGCGCGACGGCGCTCAACGGCTCCGACGTGCTGCTGCGGACCGAGATGTCGGCCGGCCACGGAGGCGTGTCCGGGCGGTACAAGTCCTGGCACGACCGGGCCTTCGCGCTGGCCTGGATCCTCGACCGGATGGGGCTCGCGGACGTCGTACCGGCCCCATCCAGCGGCGCCGTGTCGACGAACACCTGACGAGCGCCGACCGGAGGCCCTGAGAAGTCCCTGAGAGTTCTCTCACCGTGCAACTACGCGGGCCGCTCGCACGTCTGTCAGGGAGAAGGGTCCATGTTAGCCCGGGAATCCTGAGGGCACCGTGGACGTTGAGAACTACGTGGGAAGACTGCGACATCCCACGCAATGAAGGAGGGATCCCATGGCGACTCGCACCAGTGGCGCGACTCGCGAGATCGAAGGCCGCGACAGCGTCGGCCTCTACCTCGACGAGATCGCTCGCAATGCCCTCCTCGACGCCGCGGCCGAGGTCGAGCTCAGCAAGACCATCGAGGCCGGCCTGATGGCCGAGCACCTGCTCCGGGAGGGCCGGGTGGGCCGCAAGAAGGGCGGCGCCCCCATGAACGCCTCCCAGGAGGAGCTCGAGTGGCTCGCCGAGGAGGGCCGCAAGGCGGTCGACACGTTCATCACGGCGAACCTGCGGCTGGTGGTCTCCATCGCCCGCAAGTACGGCCGCGCCCAGATGCCGATGCTGGACCTGATCCAGGAGGGCAACACCGGCCTGATCCGTGCGGTCGAGAAGTTCGACTACACCAAGGGCTACAAGTTCTCGACCTACGCCACGTGGTGGGTCCGCCAGGCCATCACCCGCGGCATCGCGCAGCAGGCGCGCGTCGTACGCCTCCCGGTGCACGTCGTCGAGGAGCTCAACCAGGTCGGCGGTGCCCGCCGGACCCTCGAGCGTCAGCTCGGCCGCGACCCCGACCCGTCGGAGATCGCCGCGGAGCTCGGCATGGACGTCGACCGGGTCCTCGACCTGATGGCATGGGGCCGTGAGCACGTCAGCCTCGACTCCCCCGTCGACGAGGACGGCGACACCTCCCTGGGCGACCTGATGGCTCAGGAGACGTCGCCCGGCCCCGACCTGACGGTGCTCGACGTCGAGGCCCGCGACCGGCTCAACACGCTGGTCCAGCACCTCGACGAGCGCGCGGCCGACATCATCCGCTCGCGCTACGGCCTCACCGACGGCCGCCAGCACAAGCTGGCCGACATCGGCGCCAAGCACGGCATCTCCGCCGAGCGGGTCCGCCAGCTGGAGCGTGAGGCGCTGCAGAAGCTGCGTCGGATCGCGGATCCGGACCTGGCCGCCTGACCACCTGACCGGACGGCTGAGCCCCGAGACTCAGCGGTCCCACGAGAGACGAGAGCCTCCGGCGTACGCCGCCGGGGGCTCTCGTCTTGTCTTCGCCGGCTGCGGCCCTGCTTGCCGGCGCCAGCGCGCCTACCCCTCGGGTTGCCTGCTGACCGCCACACCGACGCAGCCCGAGTCAGCGGTCAGCCAGCAACCCGACGACGGCCGCGAACGAGTCTTCGATGCCTAGCGCGCGATCTACGTGCAGAATCTAGACGCACATCGTGCGGTAGACGCTTAGGTCCAGCTTGGGCGGCCGCAAGGACGGCAAGCGACCTCAGCCCCGCAGCTCCCCGATCCGCGCCAGCTGCTCCCCGGAGTGCGGGCAGACCCACCACGCGTCCCCGTCGAGCAGCCTCGGGTCGGGCGCATGCTGGTGACCGGGGCACGGCGGCCGCGCCTCGCCCCAGGTCTGGTCGAGCTGGTCGAAGACCTGGTCCTGCAGGAAGTCCGCGATCCGGACGAGCATTTCCGGCTCGGTGACGGCCCGCTCGATCCGCAGCTCCGCGCCGTCGATCCGGACCAGGTTGTCGTCGAAGCTGGGACCGACGTCGAAGGTCAGCTCGACCGGGGTCGGAAGCTGGAAGTCGCCGAGTGCGACGTCCAGCGCCCGGCGCACGGCATCGACGCGCGGATCGCTCAAGGCTCAGCAGTCAGCTCGGCGTACACGTCCTCGACCCGCGCGCGCAGGTCGTCGAAGGAGCCGGTGTTCTCGATGACGTACGTCGCGATGGCGAGCCGGTCGTCGCGGGAGGCCTGGGCGGCGATGCGGGACTCGGCCTCCTCCCGGGTCCAGCCGCGGTCGCGGATCATCCGCTCGACCTGCAGCTCGGGAGGCGCGTCGACGACGATCACCTCGTCGAAGGTGTCGGCCCGCCCGGACTCGGCCAGCAGCGGGATGTCGTGGACGACCAGCGCGCCGGGCGGAGCGGAGGCCTCCAGCTCGGCGTACCGCTCGAAGATCAGCGGGTGGGTGATCGCCTCGAGCCGCCGGCGGGCGGCCTCGTCGGAGAAGACGATGCGCCCCAGCGCGGGGCGGTCGAGGTCGCCCTCGGGGGTCAGCAGCTCCGCGCCGAACTCGGCGACCACCTGCGCCAGCCCGGGCGTGCCCCGCGCGACCACCTCGCGGGCGAGCGCGTCGCCGTCGATGAGCACGGCGCCGAGCTCGACCAGGAGCTGCGCGACGGTGCTCTTCCCGGACGCGATGCCACCTGTCAGACCGACGCGCACGGGGCTACCTTGCCACCGTGGAGTTCGACACGTTCACGGTCTCCCTGCTCGTGCTGCGCGACGACGCGCCCGACTGGGACGAGGAGACGGCGAGCGCCATGCAGGACGCGCACCTCGACCACCTGGCGATGCTGCACGAGCAGGGCCACCTGCTGGCCGCCGGACCGCTCGGCCACGACAGGTTCCGCGGCCTGTCGATCCTGCGCGTCCCGCCGGCCGAGGCACGTGCGCTCAAGGAGGCCGACCCGGCCGTGCAGGCGGGACGCTTCGACGTCGAGGTGGTCTCGTGGCAGGTGCCGGCCGGCGCCGTGCACTTCACGCCGACCCGGTTCCCGCACTCGATCGCCGACGTCGTCGGGGGCTGAGTCAGGACGCCTGCAGGGCGTTCTCCGCGGTGGCCCTGCAGACCTCGGCCCATGGGGTGGGCGACAGCCCGAACGTCTTCTCGATGTCCGAGGAGTCGAGGACGTAGGGCGCGGCGAACTGGTACTCGGTCTCGCGCAGCTCACGCAGCATCGGCACCACGACGCCGCCGACCGAGAGCAGCGCGTGCGGCATCGACTTCACCTTGCCGATGGTGCGGCCGACGGAGGCGGCCACGTCCTGGAGCACCTCGGTCTGGGTCTTGGCGGCGTTGGTCGGAGCGTGCCAGACCCGGCCCCACGCCGAGGGTTCGCCGGCGACCAGGACCAGGGCGCGGGCCATGTCGCGCACATCGGTGAACGAGTGCGGCTGGTCCGGCCTGCCGAAGACGCGCACCGTCTTCCCCTCGAGCGCGGCCGGCGCGACCCGGGCGATGTGGCCGGTGGAGGTCGACACGCGCGGCCCCACGTAGTCGGAGCCCCGGACCTCGACGGCCGAGATCCGACCCGCCTCGTGGCGCCGCTTCGCCTCGACCCACATCCCGGCACGGATCAGTGCCTTCTTGGTGCTTGCGGCGTCCGGAAGCCCTTCGACCATCGGCTCGTCGACAGGGCCGTAGGGGTACAGCGCGGCCGCGGTGACCAGCACGGCGCCGGTCCACTCGGCGGCCTCCAGGAACGCGGCGGCGACCGGCGGCCAGAACTCCGGCCACACCGTGTACGACGGCGGGTTGACGCAGTTGTAGAGCGCGGTCGCGCCCTCGGCGAGCTCGGTGAGCCGGCCGGCGTCGGCGACGTCAGCGGCCTCGCGGCGTACGCCGTGGACCTCCGGGCCAGCACCCGAACGGCTGACCAGCACGACCTCCTTGCCCTGCTCGACCAGCAGCTCGGCGGTGGCCAGCCCGACCGGACCGGCCCCGACCACCACGTGACGCTCGTTCATCTCGACTCCTCAAGTCTGGTTGCCCGAAACGAGAGCACCGCTCTCATTTCTCGACGCTAGAGCATCCGGAGGAGAGAATCAAGAGCTCTGCTCACGTTTGTATGCACCGCTCTCGTTTCGTGCCAGAATGGGGACCATGCCGTCCGCACCCCGCACCGCCCGAGCCCTGGCCCGCGCCGAGCTGACCCGTGCGATCCTGGACCGCGCGAGCGCTCAGCTGGCCGGGGTCGGGCCGGCCGCCCTCTCGGTGCGACAGATCGCCCGCGACCTCGAGATGGCATCGTCCGCGGTCTACCGCTACTTCCCCAGCCGCGACGCATTGCTCACCGCGTTGCTGATCTCGGCGTTCGACGACCTCGGGCAGGCGGTGGAGGACGGCGACGGCAGTGCGCCCCGCGACGACTTCCGCGGTCGCTGGATCGGCCTCGCGCAGGGGCTGCGCACCTGGGCGGTGGCGCACCCGCACGAGTACGCCCTGACCTACGGCTCCCCGGTCCCCGGCTACGCCGCACCCCAGGACACCGTCGCCTCGGCCACGCGCGTCTCCAGGGCCCTGCTGACCCTCCTCCTGGACGCCCAGGAGGCCGGACACACCCCCGCCGCGCCGACCCGGCCACCCACGAAGCAGGAGCTGGCCTCGATCACCCCGGTCCGGACCTTCGTCGGCGCCGAGCTCGACGAGGCGTACGCCGTCCGCGGGCTGATGGCCTGGGCGACGCTGTTCGGGAACATCTCGCTGGAGCTGTTCGGCCACATGTTCAAGGGTGTCCTCGACTACGAGGCGCACTACACCACGCTGGTCGAGCAGCTCGCGGACGACCTCGGGCTCTGAGCGCCCCGAGCGCTCAGCACCCGTGGTTGGCCTGGGCGCAGGTGTCGACACCCCATGCCAGGGGGTAGGTGTACTGCGCCCCCGACAACGAGACCGTGACCTCGATCTCCGGCTGCTCCGTCTCGTTGCCGCCGGGGTCGGCGTAGGAGTAGGCCATGTACCACCACGTGCGGCCCTCGGCATCGGACACCTTCTTGGCGCGCTCGGTGTGACCGTCGGGGAAGGTGTACTCCACGTCGTACGCGAAGGACCCCTCGGGCACGATGCCCCCAGCCACCCGGACCATCTTCTTGCCGTCCAGGACCGAGCTCACGTCGTAGGTCGAGACGTCCTTGATGCGCGGGGTCAGCGGCAGCGGCTGGTGCACCGTCGTCCGGCTCCCGAGCTTGTCGCAGAGCGCGAACCTGTCGCCCTTGACGTAGAACGTTGCCGTCTCGTCGACCTGCCCGGCGGGCTGGGCACCGTCGAGGACGAACTCCAGCTCCTCCTCACACGACCGGGTGCCGACCTCGACGGTCCCGTCGGGGCCGGGCGGCGTCGGCGTGGCCGTGCCCTCGTTCGACGGCAGTGGGTCCCGTGCCGGCGTCGGAGTCGGCGTCGGCGTCGCGCTCGACCTACCGCCCCCGGTGACCGGGAGGCCGTCCGGCTCGGAGCCGCTCGTGCTGATCGCCCAGTAGCTGAGGCCGGCCACCAGGGCCACTGCGGCGGCGGCACCGGCCGGCACCAGCCAGCGAGGGGCGGTCGATCGGTGCTCGTGGGCGTGGGCGAGCAGGTCGGCCCGGATCCGGGCCCGCGCCTCTTCCGGCAAAGGCCGCTCGGGCGGCGGGGTGTGTTCGGTCATGCGTGCTTCTCCTCGGTGAGGTCGGTGAGCCGGGCGCGGGCCCGGGAGAGTCGGGAGCGGATGGTGCCGACCGGTACGTCGAGCGCCGCGGCGGCCTGGTCGTAGCTGAGCCCGGCCCAGGCGACCAGCCCGAGCACCTCCCGCTCCCGGGCGGGCAGGGCCTCCACCTGGTCGAGCACGGCGCGCATCCGCGCTTGAGAGCCGAGCCGGTCGGTGACCCGCTCGGCGTGGTCCGGCTCGGCGGCCGGCTCCGGAAGGCTGGCGACCGCCCGGAGGTAGCGGCGCCGCGACCGGCCGAGATTGCGGCACACGTTGGTCGCGACGCCGTACAGCCACGGCAGCGCGGACCCGTCGTGGAGCTGGACCCGGTGCCGGTGCCGCCAGACCTCGAGGAACACCGACGAGGTGGCGTCCTCGGCTTCGGCCCAGTCGGCGAGATGACGGAAGCAGTGGTTGTAGATCCGGTCGCCGTAGCGGTCGAAGAGCGCCGCGAGCGCGCCCGGGTCGTCGCCGTGGAGCCCGTCGACGAGCTCGCGCTCGTCCCTGTCGATGGCCACGGTGCCTCCTTGCGTCACATCTACTCATGTCCGCCCGCCCGGACGAGTTCCCTACTGTTTCCCGGTGAGCACCGGACTTCGCGAGGGCGACCGGGTGGCGCTGCTCGTGTCACCGTCGCCGGCCTACCTCGATGTCGTCATCGGGCTGCTGGCGGCGGGCGTCGTGCCGATCCCACTCGACCCCCGGCTGACGGCGCACGAGAGGCAGCGGATCCTGGCCGGCCTGTCCCCCACGCTGGAGGTGACGACCGCCGAGCAGCTCGCGGAGCTGCGGGCGGCGTACTCCGAGCACCGCGGACTCCCCCGGGCCCGGCCGATGCACTGCACCAGCGGCACGACGGGGACGCCGAAGGGGGTGTGGAGCGGGCTGCTGTCGGAGTCGGACGCCGCCGCGCTCGTGGCCGAGGAGCGGTCGCTCTGGGGCTTCACCGACACCGACGTCAACCTCGTGCTCTCGCCGCTGTACCACTCCGCGCCTCTCCGGTTCGCGATGGGCACGGTGCTCGCCGGAGGGCGCGTGGTGATAACGGGGCAGTTCGACCCGGAGGCGGCATCGGCGGCGATCCGGAGTGAGCGGCCGACGTCGATGTTCTGCGTGCCGACGCACCTGCAGCGACTGTTCGCGCACTGGGACGAGGTCGGGACGCCGGACCTGTCGTCGTTCCGGCTCGTCGCGCACGCCGGCGCCCCGTGCCCCGACGCGGTGAAGCGGCGGCTCGTCGACAGCTTCCCCGAGGGCTCGACCTGGGAGTTCTACGGCTCGACGGAGGGACAGTTCACCGCCTGCCGGTCCGAGGAGTGGCAGGCCCGCCCCGGAACGGTCGGCCGCGCCCGGCCCGGTCGGGTGCTGAGCACCGACGACGACGGCACGATCTGGTGCGCGGTGCCGCCGTTCGCCCGGTTCTCCTACTACGGCGACCCCGGCAAGACCGCCGCTGCGTGGCGGGAGACCCCCGACGGGCCCGCGTTCACCGTCGGCGACCTCGGCCGGCTCGACGAGGATGGCTACCTCTTCCTCGACGGCCGCCGCGAGGACCTGGTCATCAGCGGTGGCGTGAACGTCTATCCGCTCGAGGTCGAGCAGGTGCTGCTCGAGCACCCGGGCGTCGATGACGTCGCCGTCTACGGCGTCGCGGACGACGACTGGGGCCAGCGCGTCTGCGCGGCCTACGTCGGGAACGCGACGCCCGCGGAGCTCGACGAGTTCGTGCGCGAGCGGCTCGCCCCGCCCAAGCGGCCCAAGACCTGGCATCCGCTGCCCGACCTGCCCCGCACGCTCACCGGGAAGGTATTGCGCGCCAGCCTTCCGACATGAGCCCGACCCCCTCGCAGAGCGCAAAGGACGAGGACGTGCCGCCACCTGCCACGACGAGCTGCGGCCCGGTCGCGCCCGGGTCCGAGAGGCGAAGCTCGACAGGTTGTCAGAGCAGCCGCATCGACGGCCAGAGGTCGGCCAGGTCGAGGTCCGGGAACCGGCGCTGCACCGCGTCGTAGACCGGCGCGAAGTGGCGGGCGATGGTGCGGCGGGTGTCCTCGGGCAGGGCGGCGCCCTCCGACTTCGGGGAGACGTTGACCTGGCGGCCGGTGTCGGGCTCATGGAAGTCGATGCCGAGGAAGGCGCAGAGGGGGGTGAGCGTCTGGGTGGAGAACAGGCGCTCGTAGAAGCCGTAGAAGACGTCCTCGCGGGGGAACGCCGCCTCGAGGGCGTCCATGGTGAGGTCGTAGCGGGTGCGGTCGGCGTACATCGGGTGCTTGTACATGTGGCTGACCCGGGTCTCGGGGTCCTCCGGCGCGTCGTCGCCGCGGCGGCGCATGTCCATCCGGGCCGCCGACCAGATCCGTTCGACCGGGTCGCGGACCAGGTAGACGCCGACTGGGCGTACGTCGCGGGCCGCGAACCCCGAGCGGATCATCGACAGCCGCTCGACCGACAGGGCGGCGTACCCGGGCGTGATGTCGGCGGTGAGCCGGACCGACTCGGGCTCCAGAAGCCCGGAGAAGTAGTCGAAGTAGCGCTCGGGGTCGGTCAGGAACTCCGCTCGCTGTCCGCCCTGGTTCTCGATCCGCTCCCGCGCCAGCTTGCCCGACGCGAGGTCGAGGGCGTCCCAGACGTGGTACTCCTTGCGGAACCCGGGGTCGCACTGCGGCGAGGCCTCGAGGTACCGGTGCAGCCAGGCGGTGCCGCCCTTCTGGCAGCCGACGCCGAGGAGGAAGGTGCCGGCCACATCGGAACCCTAGGGCACGCCCTAGACGGGCGCGGGTGGGTGAGGCCTCCCCGGCTCAGGCGACGCCGGGGCTGTAGGAGCGGCGGTACTGCTGCGGGCTGACGCCCCGCGAGCGGGTGAAGTGGTGGCGCAGGGTGGCGGCGTTGCCGAAGCCGACCTCCGAGGCGATCCACTCCACCGACCGGTCGCTGGACTCCAGCAGCTCCTCGGCGCGGAGCACCCGCTGCGCGGTCACCCAGGAGTGCGGGGTGGCGCCGGTCTCGGCCCGGAACCGGCGGGCGAAGGTGCGCGGCGACATCAGCGACTTGCGGGACAGCGTGTCCACGTCGAGGTCTTCGTGGAGGTGGCCGACGATCCACTCGAGCAGCGGCCCGAACGTCTCGCTGTCGCAGTCGGGCACGGCCCGCTCGATGAACTGGGCCTGTCCACCGTCGCGGTGCGGGGGTACGACGATCCGGCGCGCAATGGTCGCCGCCACCCGGGCGCCGTAGAGATCGCGCACCAGGTGCAGCGAGGCGTCGATGCCCGCGGCCGAGCCGGCCCCGGTGAGCACGTTGCCGTCGTGGCAGTAGAGGACGTCGGGCCGGACCTTGGCCTCGGGGTAGAGGGCCTGCATCTCGTCGGTGTAGCGCCAGTGGGTGGTGCACTCGCGGCCGTCGAGCAACCCGGCGGCACCGAGCTCGAAGGCCCCCGAGCAGTGGGCGTACAGGATCGCGCCGCGGTCGTAGGCAGCGCGGATGACCTCGAGGACGGCGGGGTCGTGATTCTTGTAGTCGTAGTGCGGCGAGAGGCACACGAGGTCGGCGTCGAGGGCCGCCTCCAGCCCACGCTCGACGAAGAGGTCGTAGTCGGACCGCCCGCGCACCCGCCCGGGTCGCGGCGTACAGATCTGGAAGTCGAAGACGGGCGTCTCGTCCTCGGGGTGCTCCGGCTCGCCCCACACCTCGACCAACGAGCCCAGCCCGAACGGCTCGGCCTGGTCCTGGACGATCACGGCGACCTTGTGCACGGTCGGCAGCTGCTCCATGCGCCCACTCTGACGCATGCTTGGCAGAAAATCAACGCAGGGTGGCATTCCTGCCACTCGTGGCAGGAATGCCACGGGAGCATGATTACTGCCATGACCTTCCTCTTCATCCTTCTGGCGGTCGCCGCGCTCCTCAGCGCGGACACCGTGCGCCGCGTGATCACCGACGGCCAGGGCCCGCAGCGGCCCCCGGCCTCCCACTTCCAGGACCCCGACTTCATCGCGCCGACGGCCCGGTGAGCAGGGGCCACTCCTTCACCGCACACACGAAGACCCGGCAGCGAGAGCTGCCGGGTCTTCGTGCGTCCGGGCTCCCTCGAGCCCGCCGCGAACCGCCGAGACACCGGGTTGGCAGATAATCAACGTAGAGTGGCATTCCTGCCACTCGTGGCAGGATCCTGCCGGGGGCATGATTACTGCCATGACCTTCCTCTTCATCCTTCTGGCGGTCGCCG
>Ga0075368_10000142_pt1 | contig 18920 bp, 19 predicted proteins | sample EndMethybrTD3033_FD_71518 | JGI IMG/M metagenome (GOLD analysis project Ga0075368, IMG submission 71518) | Populus endosphere microbial communities from Tennessee, USA - Endosphere MetaG P. TD hybrid TD303-3 | ecosystem: Host-associated > Plants > Roots > Endosphere | place: USA: Tennessee... | reverse complement strand
GCGTCGTGTACGCGCGGCGCATCGCCGGCACGACCTCGGCGGCCGGGCCGCTGAGCCAGGCGTTGTCGACGGCCCAGCGATGCCCCTCGGGGTTGTCCGCGAGCTGGCGCTTGCGCTGCTCGTCGATGGTGGTCGGGACCGCGTCGAGGACCAGCAGCGCGCGGTCGACCGGGGGGGAGGTGCGGAACGGCGCAAGGGCCGCGACGGCCTCGGCGGGAGAGGAGACGAGGGCGACGCCCGTGACCAGCAGGACCGGGTCCGGGGAGATGGTCGGGTCGGTCTTGGTGAGAGCGACGATCTCGACGGTGTCCGCGACCTCGTGGTGGACCGAGTGCAGCCAGGTCATCACCTCGTCGAAGTCGGCGAGCGCGTACGCGTGCACGGTCTGGGCGACGTGCTCGGGGCGGGGGAGCGTGCGGAGGTGGAACCGGGTCACCACGCCGGGGAACCCTGGACCGGCGCCGCGGGCCGCCCAGTAGAGGTCCGGGTTCTCCGTGGCTGAGCACCTCACGAGGGAACCGGACGCGGTGACCACGTCGACCGCCTCGACGTACTCGGCCGCCCAGCCCCAGCCGCGCGCGTTCCAGCCCTGGCCGCCCTGCAGCAGGAAGCCGCCGATGCCGACCGTGGGGCAGTGGCCGCCGGGGAAGAACCGACCGCGCGCTTCGAGGAACGGCCCGAGCTCGGCGCCGCCCTGGATCGCGGGGCCGGCGGACACGACGCCGGTGGCCTCGTCGTAGGACACGTCGTTCAGCGCGCCCAGGTCGAGGACGAGCGCGTCGTCGCGGACCGACCACTGCGCCCAGGAGTGCCCGCCAGAGCGGACGGCGACCTGCCAGCCGCGCTCGCGGGCGTGCCGGACCGCGGCCACGACCTGCGCGTCGTCCTGCGGTCGTACGACGGCCGCGGGCTGCCGGTCGGTCAGGCGCCGGTTGAACACCCGGTCGATGCGGGCCTCCTCGAAGCCCTCCTCGCCGCGCCCGATCATCGGGACAGCCATCAGGCCGGCTGGACCAGCGCCGTCAGGGTCTGGCCCATGATCCGACCGGGGTCGGCGCCGGGGGTGTCCGGGTGGATCTCCCACTCGGCGAGGGTGAGGCTGCTGTCGAGCACCATCTTCACGCGGGGGAAGCGGCGCTCCATGAACGCCGGCAGCACGTCCTCCACCTTGTCCCCGGAGGTGAGCATCTCGCCGAGGATCACGGCGTCCTCGGCGCACATCGCCGCACCCTGCGCGATCAGTGGCGGGCACGCGTGCGCGGCGTCGCCGATGATGATCGTGCGGCCGCGGTACCACGGCGACTCGACGCGGATCGCCTCGATCCACTGGTAGTTGACGATGGCGTCGTCGGCGAGGCTGTCGCGGACCTGGCCCCAGATGCCGCCGTACCCCTGTCCGCGCTCCTTGAGCAGCGCGCCGTTCGGGCCCTCGCCGACGAAGGAGCGGTCGAGGTTCTCCTCGAGCAGGAAGGCGTAGCAGAGGTCCTCGGAGATCGGCGTGTAGCCCGCCTTGTACTTCGGGCCGCCGTAGTAGAGCTCGGAGCAGTCCATCTCGGCCGGGCGCTCGGCGACCGTCCGCCAGATGCCCATGCCGACCGGCTGCGGCTCGTCGGTGATGCCGATCATCGACCGGACCTTGGAGCGGATCCCGTCGGCGCCGACGACCAGGTCGACGGTCTCCGTGCTGCCGTCGGACAGCGTGGCGACCACCGAGTCGCCGCGGTCGTCGATCTCGGTGACGGTCGTGGAGAGCCGGACGTCGACCCCGGCACTGACCACCTCGTCGGCGAGGATGTCGGCGATGTCGCCGCGCACCGCGCCCATCGTGCCGGGCAGGTCCGGGCCGCCCATCGGGGGCGTCGAGATCTCGGCGATGACGTCGCCGTCCGCGGTCTTGAGCCGCAGGTGGCTGAACGGGAAGCCCCGCTCGGCCAGCCGGTCGTAGATGCCGACCGCGTCGAAGGCCTTGAGCGCGTTGCCCTGGAGCGTGATGCCGTGGCCGACACCGCCGAGCTCGGAGCGGAGGTCGACGAGCACCACGTCCACGCCACGCTGGCGCAGCGCCAACGACAGCACGCCGCCGGTGATGCCACCTCCGACGACGAGGACTCGGCTGACCTGGGACTCGGACATGGGGACTCCTAGAGGGCGGGACGAGCCGGAGCACGGGCGCAACGGGCCGACTGTGTGGCCGGTCACAGGAAACCGCCCGTGCCCTCCGCCCCGGAACCCTGATCGCCGTGATGCCTGCCATCGGCGCCTGCTCTTTCTCCCGTGCTGCGAGCCGGACCTAGCGTGAGGAAGCCAGCCACATGACTCGCACCCAGAACAAGGAGCACCCATGGCCTACGTCGTCAGCGCGACCTGGACCGCCCAGCCGGGCAAGGAGGACATCGTCCGCGACGCGATCGAGAAGCTCACCCCGCCCTCACGCGAGGAGCCGGGCAACCGCTTCTACCAGGCCTACCAGGACTCCTCGGAGCCCGGGACGTTCCGCCTATTCGAGATCTACGACGACGAGGAGGCATACGCCGCGCACGGCGCTTCCGCGCACTTCGAGGAGCACGCGCTCAAGCGGGCCATCCCGGTGCTGGCCAACCGCGAACGAGCGTTCTTCGAGACGATCGGCTGAGTCGATGAAGCTGGCCGCCTTCCGGCGTACCGACGAGCCCGACGGGACCCGCCGGACCGGGCTCGTCGTCGGCGACGGCCCGACCTGGTTCCTCCACCCGTTCGCCGAGGGGACCGACCTGGTCGAGCTGCTGGCCGCCGACCCGAGCGAGCGGGAGGCTGCTGCCGACGCCGCGGCCCAGGGCGACGGGTTGCGGCCCGGTGAGGTGCTGCTGCTGCCGCCCGTCTACCCGGTGGCGATGCGTGACTTCCTCACCTTCGAGGCGCACGTGGACGGCATGGAGCGCGGTCAAGGCAACCCCGGTCCGCCGGCCGAGTGGTACGACGCGCCGGTCTTCCTGTTCATGGCTCCGCACGCGGTGACCGGGCCCCACGACGATGTCGCGATGCCGCCCGACACCGAGCGGCTCGACTTCGAGCTCGAGATCGCGGCGATCGTCTGCCGCGACGTCCGCAACGTGACCCCGGGGGAGGCCCGCGCGGCCATCGGCGGTTACTGCGTGATGAACGACTGGTCCGCACGCGACCTCCAGGGCAAGGAGATGAGGCTCAAGCTCGGGCCGTCCAAGGGCAAGGACTTCGCCACCACCATCGGGCCGTGGGTCGTCACCGCCGACGAGCTCGACGACGCCCGGGACGCCGACGGCTTCCTCGACCTCGAGATGACGGTCAAGGTCAACGACGAGCGGGTCGGCGGCGACCGGTCGGTGCACATGGGCTGGTCGTTCGAGCAGCTCGTCTCGCACTCGTCGCGGGCGTCGTGGGTCAAGGCCGGCGAGGTGCTCGCCTCCGGCACCTGCGCCTCCGGCTCGCTGGCCGAGTCGTGGGGTCGCACCGGCTCGCTGACCCCACCACCGCTCCAGGTCGGCGACGTCGTCGAGATGACCATCGAGCGGCTCGGCACCATCCGCAACACGATCATCGAGGGCACCGAGAAGGTCCCTCCGGTGATCGCCGCCCGTCGGTCCCGGCTGGAGGCATCGGCATGACCTCGTCCGACGTGACCACCCGCAATCCGGCCACCGGGGAGGAGCTGAACCACTACCCGGCACACGACGCCGCAGGGGTGGAGCAGGCCCTTGCCGATGTGGCCACTGCGGCCGCGGTGTGGGCCGCGACCCCGCTCGAGGAGCGGCTGGCGCTGCTGCGGGGGGCCGGCAAGCTGCTCGCCGAGCGCCGGGAGGAGTACGCAGCGATGATCACCGCCGAGATGGGGAAGCCGGTCACCGAGGCCCTGGGCGAGATCGACAAGTGCGCCTGGAACTGCGAGGTCGTCGCCGACCTCGCGCCGGGCTGGCTGGCCGACCACCAGGTCGCCTCCGGCGCCTCCCGGTCCTGGCTGTCCTACGAGCCGGTCGGAGTCGTCTTCGCGGTGATGCCGTGGAACTTCCCGTTCTGGCAGGTGCTCCGGTTCGCCTGCGCCGCGCTCGCCGCGGGCAACGCCGCGCTGCTCAAGCACAGCCCCGACGTGACCGGCTGCGCCCTCGCGATCGAGGAGCTGTTCGCCGACGCGGGCGCCCCGGCCGGCCTGTTCCGCTCGCTCGTCGTTGCGGCCGAGGACGTCCCGGACGTCTCCCGGCGCGTGGTCGAGGACCCGCGGGTTGCCGCGGTCACGCTGACCGGCAGCGAGCGAGCCGGCTCATCGGTCGCGTCGATCGCGGGTGCGGCGATCAAGAAGTCGGTGCTGGAGCTCGGGGGCTCCGACCCGTTCGTGGTGCTCGCGGACGCCGACGTGTCCGAGGCCGCGGCCGCCGCGGTCCGCGCGCGCTTCAACAACACCGGGCAGAGCTGCGTGTGTGCCAAGCGGTTCATCGTGCACGAGGACGTCGCCGAGGAGTTCGTGGAGCGGTTCGTCGAGGGCGTCGCCATGCTGAGGGTCGGAGATCCCACCGACCCGGCCACGACCATCGGTCCGATGGCCCGCGCCGACCTGCGCGACGGCCTGGTGACCCAGGTCGAGCGCACCGTCGAGCAGGGTGCCCGCCTGGTCGCGGGCGGGCACGCGATCGACGGTCCTGGCTGCTACGTCGAGCCGACCGTCCTGGACGGCGTACTCCCCGGCATGACCGCGTTCGTGGAAGAGACGTTCGGCCCGGTGGCCGCGATCGCCCGCGCCCGCGACGACGACCATGCGGTCGAGCTGGCCAACGACACCACCTTCGGACTGGGCGCCTCGGTCTGGGGGGCTCCCGACCATGCCCTCGCGGTGGGCCGACGAATCCGGTCCGGTGCGCTCTTCGTCAACGCGATGGTGGCCTCCGACCCGCGACTGCCGTTCGGCGGCATCGGACGCAGCGGCTACGGCCGCGAGCTGTCGGCCGAGGGGGTCCGCGAGTTCACCAACGTCCGGACCATCGTGGTCGCGTGAACCGCTTCGACCACGTCGGCCTCAACGTCGCCGACCTCGAGGCGATGACCGCGTGGTACGTCGACGCGCTGGCGCTCGAGGTGGAGTTCGAGTTCGCGCTCGACCATCTCGACTTCCGCGGCGTGATGCTGCACTCGACGGCCGGCCACCGGATCGAGCTGCTCAGCCGTGTCGGCTCGGTCGCCGGGCTCCAGGCCGCGAACCCGGTCGAGGCGGCGCTCACCCGCGGCTTCGGCCATGTCGCCTTCGACGTGCCGGACGTGGACGCGGCGTACGACGGTCTGCTGGCCGCCGGCGCGACCGACCGGATGTCGCCGCGGCCCTCGCCCGAGCCGGGGGTCCGGATGGCCTACGTGGCCGACCCGGAGGGCAACCTCCTCGAGCTGCTCGACCGCACTGTGGTTTCGAGACGGTTGCCAGCGCGACCTCCTCAACCACCGGAGGTTGAGGAAGGCGCGCTAGCGCCTGTCTCGAAACCACCGAGCGAGGGCACCCAACCGTGACCGGTCGCCTGCAGGGCAAGGTCGCGCTGATCACCGGTGTCGGCGGCGGGATCGGCGCCGTGGCCGCCACCCGGTTCGCCGCCGAGGGCGCCCGGGTCGTGGGCTGCGACCTCGACGCCGAGAGCGCGGCGGCCACCGAGGCCGCGGTTCGCGCCGCCGGCGGGGAGATCACGGTCATGGGCGGGGTCGACCTGGGTGACGCGGACGCGGCCCGGGACTGGGTGGACGTCGCGGTCGCGACCTACGACGGCATCGACGTGCTCTACAACAACGCCTCCACCCAGCGCTTCGCGCCGCTCGACGTGCTCACCGTCGACGAGTGGGACTTCACGATGCGCAACGAGCTCGATCTCGTCTACTACACGGTGCGGGCCGCCTGGCCGCACCTGAAGAGAACCGGCGGCGGCTCGATCGTCAACGTCGGCTCGATCGCGGCGATGCGCGGAGTCGAGTTCATGCCCCAGAACGCGCACAGTGCCGCCAAGGGAGGGGTCATCGCGTTGACCCTCCAGCTCGTCGTCGAAGGAGGTCCGCACGGCATCCGCGCCAACGTGATCAGCCCCGGCCTCATCGAGACCCCGAACACCGCCCCGATGCTGGCCGACCCTCCGGAGCGGATGCGCAAGGTCGTGCTCGACCGGATCCCGCTCGGCCGGCACGGCCATGCGGACGACGTGGTGAACGCCGCGGTCTTCCTGGCCAGCGACGAGTCCTCATGGATCAGTGGCGCCAACCTCGTCGTGGACGGCGGCGGTTCCGTCCTCGGCTAGCTCCGTCCCGGCGGCGGGGTGAGGTGGTAGCGCTCGACCACGTCCTCCAGCCACGGGGCGTTGCCGAACTCCAGACCGTGCTCCGCCGCCAGCGCGGCGATCACCTCCGGGTCGGGAGGCCCGTCCGCTGCCGCCTCGCCGACTCCCCAGAAGAAGTGCTCGAACCCGGCCGGGCTGATCACCTCGATCATTCGCGCCGCCACGGATCCGGCGTTCCACATCGTGTGCACCTCGCCGCGGGGCTTGGTGATGTAGCCGCCCGGGCCGAGCACGACCTCGCGGTCTCCGGAGCGGAAGCCGATCTCGCCCTCGGTGACGATCGAGTACTCGTCCTCGCGGGTGTGCTTGTGCGGCGGCACGCAGGCGCCCACCGGGAACGGGTGCTCCAAGATCGACACCAGGCCGTTGGTCTGGTCGCCCATCAGCTTGAACACCACCCCGATGGTGCCGAGGTTGCGCTCCTCTCCGGCCCCCGGGCGAACGATGGTCAGCTCCGGGGCGGCGACACGGTCCGTCATGACGGCCTCCTGCGATATTTCGCCGTACAGTTGTGTATTCCGAATAGTTCACCCCGCCAGGAAGCCTGTCAACACTTTGAGTGAACACACCAGTACGACGAAAAGTCGCGGCTACCGCAAGGTGAAGCGGGCCGACGAGGAGCAACGGACCCGCGCCCGCATCGTCGACGCCGCGGAGTCGCTGCACGCCTCCGTCGGACCGGCGCAGGCGACCATCTCGGCGATCGCGGAGCGGGCCGGCGTCACCCGGGCCACCGTCTACCGACACTTCCCCGACGACGAGTCACTGTTCCTCGCCTGCTCCGGCCAGTGGCTGTCCCGGCAGATCCTTCCCGACGCCGACGCCTGGGCAGCGATCGCTGATCCGGAGCAGCGGCTCCGGGCCGGTCTCGCCGACCTGTACCGCTACTTCCGCGCCGGTCACGAGATGCTCGCCAACATCGAGCGCGATGCGTCCGTCGTCCCGGACCGGGTCCGCAGCGCCCGGCTGGCCCGGGAGCGGCTCTGGCGCGAGACCCTCCTGCGCGGGCTGCCCGGTGCCCGTCGGGTCGCGGTCCGGGCCGGCGTCGGGCACGCAACCGCGTTCGGCACCTGGCGCTCGCTCTGCCTCGGCCAGCGGCTCCCGGACCGGGCCGCGGTCGACCTGATGGTCGCGATGGTGCTCGCCGCCGGTGCCTGACCTCCCCGGGGACGCGGATGCCTGACGTGGATGCCTGACGTGGATGCCAGCCATCACGGTTTGCTGATTCCCGGTCGTCGCGACCGGCCGTAGCGTCGGTCACATGAGCCACCTGAACGCGTTCGGGATCACGCACCTGCGCCACGTCGACCTCGCGGTTCCCGACTACGAGACCCAGCGGACGTTCTACAAGGACACCTGGGGGCTCACCGAGACCGGCACCGACGGCAAGCTGTCCTACTTCGCGGCCGAGGGCTCGCCCGAGCAGTACGTCGTCCGGCTGCGCCAGTCCGACGACAAACGGCTGGACCTGATCTCGTTCGGTGCCGAGGACGCCGGCGCTGTGGACGCGCTCGCCGCGCACCTGGGCGGGCAGGGGGTCCAGCTGATCGGTGAGCCGGGGGAGCTGCAGACCGCCGGTGGCGGCTACGGCTTCCGCTTCTTCGACATCGACGGCCGCACCATCGAGGTCTCGTCCGACGTGGCGGTCCGTCAGCACCGGGCGATCGAGGAGGGCGAGGCGATCCCGGTCCGGATCTCGCACGCCGTGATGAACAGCAACGACCCCAACGTGACCCGTGACTGGTACACCACCGTGCTCGGCTTCAAGCTCTCGGACACGCTCTGGGGTGCGCACATGGGCGAGATGATGCACTTCCTGCGCTGCAACGACTGGCACCACAGCCTGGCGATCGCCCGCGGCCCGCACGCGTCGGTCCATCACGTCTCGTTCGAGATGCGCGGCCTCGACGAATACATGCGCGGCACCGGGCGGGTGATGCGCGCCGGGATCAAGAAGGTGTGGGGCCCTGGTCGCCACCTGGCCGGCAACAACACCTTCTCCTACTTCCTCGACCCCAGCGGCAACACGATGGAGTACACCACCGAGCTCGAGAAGATCGAGACCGATCAGTGGCATCCGTCGGTCTACGACATCGCCGACCCGATGACCCAGGACCAGTGGGGCACGTCCGACCCGATGAGCGAGATCATCGCCCGCGAGAGCTTCAACGACCCCGACAAGGGCCTCTTCGTGGCGCCACCGGTCTGAGGCCGGCGGATGTCCGAGCATCCCGCGGGCCGGCTGGCGGGCCGCGTCGCGCTGATCACCGGGACCGCGGGAGGGCAGGGTGCGGTGGCCGCCGAGCTCTTCGCCGCCGAGGGCGCCACGGTCGTCGGCTGCGACGTCAAGGACGCCCCCGGTGTGGCGCGCGTCGACCTCACCGACGAGGCAGCGGTCCGGCAGTGGGTGGACGGCGCCGCGGAGGAGCACGGCGGCATCGACTTCCTCTACGCCAACGCGGGCGCGACCCGCTTCCACCCGATCGAGGAGGTCACCGCCGAGGAGTGGGACTTCGTGCTGCGCCACGAGCTCGACGTCGTCTTCCATCCCGTGAAGCACGCGTGGCGGCACCTCAAGGCGTCCCCGGCCGCGGCGGTCGTGCTGGTCGGCTCGACCGCCGGCATGAGCGGGTCGATGACCAACGGGAGGGTGGCCCACACCGTCACCAAGGCCGGGGTGATCGCGCTGACCAAACAGCTGGCGGCCGAGGGGGCGCCACACGGGATCCGGGTCAACTGCGTCAGCCCCGGGATGATCGAGACACCGGCGACCCGCGGTGACCTGCTGGCCCCGGACCACCCCATGCGACGGATCGCCGCGGCGATACCGCTGGGGCGTATCGGGAGCGCGCAGGAGGCCGTGCAGTGCGCGCTGTTCCTCGCCTCGCAGGATGCGTCGTACGTGACCGGCGCCAACCTCGTCGTCGATGGCGGCTGGTCCGCGGTCCTGCCGGGGAGCGGAGCGCTCGCGTGAGCCTGGTCCCCGACCACGTCGCGGTGTCGGTCCCCGACCTGGCGTCGGCGCGGGACTGGTACGCCGAGGCGTTCGGCCTCTGACGGACCGCCCAGCGATCTCCTCAGGCGGGATGCACCATCGCCGGCGCATTGGGTGACCAACCGCTGGCGACCAGGGCGATCTCCAGGGCCGACCCCGGGGTGATCTCGTAGTCCTCGGACATCATCATCCTGAGCGCGCCGAGGATGTGGTCGCGAGTGGCGGACACCGCCGCCTCGACGTCGCCGGAGCGGCAGGCCGCCAGGATGGCCGCGTGGTCGTCCAGCGCCCGGCCACGGCGTACGTCGAAGTGCAGGCGGATCCGTTCGGCCTGGGCCGACAGGTCGTCGATCAGCCGGACCAACGTCGCGGAGCCGGCGGCCCGGTAGAGCGTCGTGTGGAACTCCCGGTTGAGCTCGGTGAACCCGCGTTGGGCATCGGGTCCCGACATGACCGCCTCCAGCTGCTCGTGGACCTCTCCCATGCGGGCGAGGTCCTGGGGCTGCAGCCGCGGAGTCGCCGCCCTGGCGGCCAGAGTCTCGAGATGGATGCGGAGCGCGGCCACGTCCTCCGCGGCCGTCTGGTCCACGGCGGTGACGACGACCCCCCGGTACGGCATCCGCTCGACGAGCCCCTGGGCATCCAGCCGCAGGATCGCCTCCCTGACCGGGGTCCGGCTCACCCCCAGTGACTCGGCGATGTCGCCGGCGTCGACACGGTCCCCCGGGGCGAGGTCGCCGGTGACGATGCGCTCGTGCAGCCGGGCGAACACCTCGTCGGCGACGCGTCGGTGAATCCCGGCCATGTCGAGACACCTTAGGGATCGGGTTGCCCGGAGCCGGCGCCTCTGGGCCAGCGTCAACGCTGATGCCAGCCATCCGGGCGTCGTGGGTTCTCCGCCAAGAATATCCAATGTCCAATGTCTGCGAACCCGAAGTCACCCGTTTCTAGGAATGGCCACGACATGACGTTGGTGCTCGACGACGAGACCGTGCGAGCGGTCTTCGACTGGAACCTGGCCATCGCGGCACTCCGGGAGGCCTACGGGGCCACGCCGGACGCAGCCCGGTTCCCGGCGCGGACGATGGCGCGGGGCGACCACGGATGGCTGCGCACGCTCAGCGGCGCCCCGTCGGGGTCGGCCCTGATGGGCCTCAAGGTCATCGCCGCCGTGCCGGTGGCCGGGCAGGTGACCTACTCGATCATGCTGTTCGACCAGCAGACCGCGGAGCTCGTCGCCGTCCTCGACGGCCACTCGATCACGGGATACCGCACCGCAGCGACCTCGATCCTGGCGGCGGACCAGCTCAGTGATCCCGGTCCGTTGAGCGTGGCGGTCATCGGCTCGGGCTTCGAGGCGAGGAACCACGTTCGCGCCCTCGCCGCCGTCCGCGAGCTCGAGGAGGTCCGGGTCTACAGCCCCAGCGGCTCGAGCCGTGCCCGGTTCGTGACCGAGCTCGGCGACCTGCCGGCGCCGGTCGCCGCGGCCGAGTCCGCGGAGTCCGCGGTCGCCGACGCGTCCCTGGTCATCTGCGCGGCCCGGTCTCGGGACGAGAGCCCGACCCTCCAGGGTGCCTGGCTCCGGGCCGGCGTCACCGTCGTCTCGATCGGCTCCACGCTCCCGGAGCAGCGCGAGGTCGACCCCGCCGTGCTGGAGCGGGCGGACCTGATCGTCGCCGACGTCGTGGATGAGGTGCTGGGGGACACAGGCGACCTCATCGCGGCGCGCGAGGCGGGCATCGAGGTCGGGCCCAGGACCATCGCGCTCGCGGACCTGGTCGGCCGGCGCCACCCCGGCCGCACCGAGCCCGACCAGATCGTGGTCTACAAGTCGGTCGGCTCGGCGGTCCAGGACCTTGCCGTCGCGGCCATGTGTGTCGAGAACGCCGGGCGTCTGGGCCGGGGAACACCCCTGCCTGTCGAGATCCGTCCGGTGCAGAAGTGAGCAGCCGCGTGACCATCGGCGCCGCGCGGTCCGCCAGCCGAGAGAGCCGACCAGGAGGAACACACCCATGCCTGCCTACACCCGTGCCGAGGCCCGCGACTGGGCCAGAGAGAACCTCGTCGGCGCGATCAACTGCACCATTCCGTCGTTCACCAACGACCTGCGCGGCATCAACGAGGCCGCCATCCGTCACGACGTGCGTCTCGCCAAGGAGCATGGCTTCCTCGGCACGCTCGGCGTCTCCGAGGTGACCATCACGCTTCCGGAGTACCTCGAGTTCCTGCGCGTCGTACGCGACGAGGCCGGCGACGACTTCGTCGTCGTCCACCACGGCAGCTGGAGCAACCTGGAGCAGAACCTCGAGGCGGTCCGTGGAGCCGAGGAGGCCGGCGCGGAGCTGGTGCTGCTGTCCTACCCGCCGAACTTCTACCCCGAGACCGAACAGGACGTCTACGACTACACCAAGGCCTTCTGCGACGCCACGAACCTCGCGGTGATCCTGTTCCCGATGTTCTTGTGGGGCTTCGGCTCCCGGATCCACCCGAGCGACATCCCTGCCCGGCTGATCCGGCGATTGCTCGACGACTGCCCGAACATCGCGGTGATCAAGGCGGAGGGCGGCTTCCCGGGCATCCAGGGCGTGATCGAGTGCCATCGCCTGTTCGGCGACGAGGTGGTCATCTCGATGCCCATCGAGGGCGAGCTCATCCCACTGTCGCAGCTGATGCCTCTCCAGCTCTCCGCGACCAGTGACCACGAGTACTACGGCCCGATGATCCCGCGCGTCATGGAGCTGCTTCGCGCCGGGCAGTACGACGACGCCACCGACATCTACTGGCAGCTGCATCCGGCGAGGAGGATCAAGTCCGGCCTGGCGGCGGCCCTGCACGGTGGCGCCTTCATCAACCGCCAGGCCTGGAAGTTCCAGGGCTGGCTGCAGGGCTACAACGGCGGCCCGTTGCGGCAGCCGACGCAGCGCATCCACGACCAGCAGATGACTGCCCTGCGCAAGGGCCTGGTCGACGCGGGGCTCGAGCCGAGCATGGACCCGTTCCGGGAGTTCTTCGTCGGGCGCAACCCCGGATGAGCACGTCCGGGCGGAGCTCATCGGGAGGTCGGATGCCTGCCATCCACAGCTTGCGCGTTCCGGCTGGCCGCGCGCCCTGTCAGCCTCTGACCGTGGTGATCGGGCTCACATCTGCGACAACCCGGCGGCGCCGCCGCCACACACGAAGGAGCTGTGCATGAGCAGGAAGTCCACCCCGGGCCGCGTGTCCCTGGCATTGGTGGGGGTCGCGCTGGTCGCCCTCCTCGCGGCCGGGTGCTCGAAGGGCACCGCCGACGACGAGACGTCGGTGAAGGACGCCACGAGCGACACCGCCAAGGAGGCCTTGGAGGCGGCGTTCACGGGCACGCCCGGCACCGTGCCGACCACGCCCACGACGCCCAAGCCCGGCGTGAACCTCTGGGTCGTCTCGTGCGGCCAGCAGGTCCCGTCCTGTGCCTCGCCGGCCGATGCGGCGATCGCGGCGGCCAAGCTCGTCGGCTGGACCGCGAAGCTCTGCGACGGTCAGCTCAACCCCGACGGCTGGGGCAACTGCGTGCGGCAGGCGATCAGTGCAGGTGCCGAGGTGATCATCCCGATCGGCATCGACTGCGCGGCGGTCCAGCAGCCCTTCGCAGAGGCCAAGCAGGCCGGCGTCAAGGTGGTCGGCGGTGGCGGCTCCGACTGCGACTCGGTCGGTGGAGAGAAGCTGTGGACCACCGAGCGGCTCCAGATCGAGGGCCTCTCGGTCAAGGACTACTGGGAGAAGGCCGGCGCCACCGTCGCCGACTACCTGATCGGCTCGACGGATGCGGCGGCCAAGGTGCTCGAGGTGAAGTTCACCGACCCGCTGTGGGGCCCGTGGCTCTCCGAGGGATTCGACACCCAGCTCGCCACCTGCGAGGACTGCGAGGTGGTCGACACCCTCGAGCTCTCCAACAACGACTTCGTCAGCGGCGCCGCCACCGACAAGTTCGCCTCCGCGCTGCAGAAGGCGACCGACGCGAACGCCGTCTATGTGGCGGTCGGTGGCTGGATGCCGACCGGTTTCGCACAGGCTGTCGTAGCCTCCGGCCGGCAGGCGGACCTGGTGGTCGCCTCCGGTTTCGGCAACGGCGCCAACATGGAGCTGATCCGGACCAACACCGGGCAGAACGGCGTCCTCGGCTACGCGACCGAGTGGGGAGCCTGGGGGTCGGTCGACACTGCCATCCGGGTGATGAACGGCGAGGAGCCGGTCGTCGAGGGCGACGGGTTCCAGATGGTCGACGCGGACCACAACCTCCCGGCTGCGGGCGAGGACTACCAGGGCAATGTCGACTTCAAGTCCGAGTACAAGAAGCTGTGGGGCGTCAGCTGACATGACGCTGCTGCCCGACCCGGTGTCGGCCGTGACGGAGAGCACCACCGCGGCGCTCTCCCTCACGGGTCTGACCAAGCGCTTCGGCGCGACCCTGGCCCTCGACGACGCCTCGCTGGCGGTGCGACCCGGCACCGTGCACGCACTGCTCGGAGGGAACGGCTCCGGCAAGAGCACCGCCATCAAGGTGCTTGCCGGCGTACACCAGGCCGACACCGGACGGGTGCTGGTCGCCGGTCGTCACCAGGACCTCCTGTCCTGGTCGGCGGCCGACGCGCGAGAGGCCGGGCTGCGATTCGTGCACCAGGACCTCGGTCTCTTCGAGGGGCTCTCGATCGCCGAGAACTTCGCCTTCGACGCGGGCTTCCCGACGCGCCCCGGGGCAGGCATCCGATGGCACTCGCTGCACGCCCGGGTGCGAGAGGTGCTCGACGACTACGAGCTCGACGTCGATCCGCGGACACCGATCAACGAGCTCCGGCCGGCGGACCGGACGATGGTCGCCATCGCCCGCGCCCTCCAGGATGCGTCCGGAAGCAACGACCGTGACCTGATCCTGGTGCTGGACGAGCCCACGGCCTCGCTGGCCCAGCACGAGTCGGCCCTGCTGCTGAGCAAGATCCGCGGCCGGGCCGAGCTGGGGCAGACCGTGGTGATGGTCTCCCACCGGATGAGCGAGGTGCTCTCGGTCGCCCACGACTTCACCGTCTTCCGCGACGGCCGCACGGTCGCCACCCTCGTCGACGCCAGCCCCACGGAGGACGAGCTCGTCGAGCTGATGGCCGGCCGCGCTGTCAACGCGCTGCGCCCGGTCGGCGAGTCCACCGCGACGTCGACAGCGCGGCTCTCGGTGCGCGGGCTGGCGGGCGGGCCGTTGCGGGGCGTGGATCTCGATGCCCGAGCAGGCGAGATCGTCGGCATCGCCGGCCTGGTCGGCTCCGGACGCTCGACGCTGTTGCGCATGCTCTTCGGTGACCGGCAGCCCGACGCCGGCGACGTCACCCTTGACGGACGACGCCATCGGCCACGCGACGTCGCCGCTGCGATCGTCGAGGGCGTGGCCTACGTGCCCGAGGACCGCGCTCGCGAGGCGGCCTTCCCCGACCTCGTCATCACCGACAACCTGTCCGTGACGCGACTGGGCAGCTACTGGGGAGTGCGCGGCATGAACAGGCGCCGAGAGAACGACGAGGGCCGCCGGCTGATCTCCGACTTCAAGGTCAAGGCCGCCGGACCGTCGGCACTGTTCTCGTCCATGTCGGGCGGCAACCAGCAGAAGGTCGTGCTGGCTCGCTGGCTCCAGCGCGACCCCTCCCTGCTGCTCCTCGACGAGCCGACCCAGGGTGTCGACGTGATGTCCAGGGTCGACATCTACGCCACCATCCGCGAAGCGGCCCGCCGGGGCAGCGCCGTGCTGGTCGCGTCGTCGGACGCCAGCGAGCTGCTCGCGCTCTGCGACCGGATCGTGATCCTGCGCGAGGGCCGGGCCGACGAGGAGCTCGTCGCAGATGGCCTCGACCCCGACGTACTGACCCGCAAGCTGCTCCGCTCGCGGGGCACCAAGCAGGAGGAAAGATGAGCGTGAGCACCGACGAGCAGCCTGTCCCGTCCGCCGCCGAGGAGAGCGCGTCCCACGCGCCGGTGCTGATCCACGTGCCGGTCGAGAAGCGGTTTCCGCTGCTCGGGCTGGCGGAGCGCTACGCCCTGCTGCTGCTGACGGCCGGCATCTGCCTCTACTTCTCGGTCTCGCCCGAGAGCGGCGACGTCTTCGCGTCGCTGTCCAACGTGAACGTCGTGCTCGGTGGCCAGACCGCCGTGCTGATGATCGCGATCGCCGCAGTGTTTCCGCTGGTCGCCGGGCACATCGACTTCTCGCTGGGTGCGACGACTGCCGCGTCGATGGTGCTGGCGGCCGGCCTGATGTCGAGGCACGACATGCCGCTCTCGGTGTGCGTGCTCGCCTGCCTGGTCATGGGCGCACTCGTCGGGCTGGCCAACGGTGTCGCCGTGACGGTCTTCGGGATGAACCCCTTCGTCACGACGCTCGGGGTGGCGACGCTGCTCGGCGGCATCATCCTCTGGTACACCGGCGGCCAGACGATCTTCCAGGGCATCTCCCCGGACCTGCGGATCTTCGGCTCGTCGAAGATCGCCGGTCTGCCCCAGGTGACCGCCGTGGTCGCGGTCGTCGCGGTGATCGCGTGGTACGTGCTCTCGAACACGCCGTACGGTCGCTCGCTCTACGCGGTCGGATCGAACCCCGTCTCCGCGCGGCTCGTGGGCCTGCGGGTGGGGCGCAACGTGATGCTGGCGTTCGTCATCTCCGGCACGATCGCCGGCGCGGCCGGTGTCCTGCAGCTCTCGCGGACGGGATCGGCGACCGCCGACTCGGGCACCTCTCTCTTGTTCCCCGCGCTGGCGGCGGTGTTCCTGGGTGCCACCGCGATCAGGCCCGGCTTCTTCAACGTCGTGGGCACCGTGATCGGAGCCCTCTTCGTGTCGTTCTCGGTCTCCGGCCTGACCCTGTCGGGGGCCGACTCCTGGGTCTCGCCGGTCTTCAACGGCATCGCGCTGCTCGTCGCCGTCGGTCTCTCCACCTGGCTCGGCGCGCGGCGACGCTCCCGGCAGTGATGACCGAGCATCGAAAGGGGATCCACGTGGGCAAGCTGGACGGCAAGGTCGTCGTCGTCACGGGGGCGGGCCGCGGGCAGGGCGCGGCGGAGGTGGCCGCGTTGGCCGCGGAAGGCGCGACCGTGGTGGCCACCGACGTGCTGCCCTTCGACGCCCCAGCCGCAGACGGCGTCGTGCAGCGGTCGCTCGATGTGACGGACGAGGGCGGCTGGGCGGCGCTCGCCTCCTGGCTCTCCGACGAGCACGGCCGGGTCGACGCGCTCGTCAACAACGCCGGCGTGGCCGCCCGCGAGCGGCTGCCCCACGTGACGCTCGAGACCTGGCACCGGACCTTCGACATCAACGTCACCGGCCCGATGCTGGGCATCCAGGCCCTGGTGCCGCTGATGCCCGCGGGCTCCTCGATCGTCAACATCTGCTCGGTCGCGGCACTGTCGGGCCATGCTGCGGCGGCGTACACCTCCTCGAAGTGGGCGCTCCGGGGGCTGACTCGCTCCGCCTCGCTCGAGCTCGGCTCGCAGGGGATCCGGGTCAATGCCGTGATGCCCGGGCTGGTGGACACGCCGCTCATGGAGTCGGCCTCGCCGGCGTTCTTCGGCGCGGCCCTGGCGGAGATCCCGCTCGGCCGGGTCGGCGTGCCGGCCGACATCGCGCCGACGATCGTCTTCCTGGTCTCCGACGACTCGTCGTACTACAACGGCGCGGAGCTGGTCATCGACGGCGGCCTGACCGCCCACGTCTCGCACAAGGGGATCGCCGACGCCACCCGTCCTCCCGCGGACCCACCGGCATGAGGCTGGCGACCATCTCCCACGACGGGACCCCCACCGCCGTGGTGCTCGACGGGGACGGGGCCTACCCGCTCCCGACGTCGCTCGCGCACGTCATCGAGCTCGGCCTGCCGCGAGCGCTGGAGATCGGCGAGCAGGCGCGGCACGGTGACCCGATTCCGTTCTCCGATGCTGACCTGCTGCTGCCGTACAAGCCGCCGAGCATCCGCGACTTCGTCACCTTCGAGTCCCACGTCGAGGGGGTGCGCAAGAGCATCGACAACGCGGTAGGCGTGCCGGGGGCGTGGTACGACGCGCCGACGTTCTACTTCACCAACCCGCACGCGCTCTACGGCCCCGGCGAGCCGATCACCCGCCCGCCCAGCTCCGGGGCGCTCGACTTCGAGATGGAGGTCGCCTGCGTCGTCGGCTCGACCCTCCGCTCCGCGTCGGAGTCCGAGGCGGCCGAGGCGATCTTCGGCTACACCATCGTCAACGACTGGTCGGCCCGCGACCTCCAGGCCCGCGAGATGCAGGTCGGCCTCGGCCCGGCCAAGGGCAAGGACTTCGCGACGTCGTTCGGCCCGTGGATCGTCACCGCCGACGAGCTGGGCTCGCTGGACCTCGACTGCAAGGCATACGTCAACGACGAGCTGATCGGCCACGACAACCTGTCGAACATGCACTGGACCTTCCCGCAGATGGTCGTCCACGCGTCCCGCGACTCGGTCGTCCTCGCCGGCGACCTGCTCGCCTCCGGGACCACCGGAGGCGGTGGCTGCCTGGCCGAGCTGTGGGGCCGCAACGGCACCCAGACCCCGCCACCCCTCGAGCCGGGCGACGTCGTACGCCTGGAGGTCGACGGACTCGGCACGCTCGTGAGCAGGGTGGCGTTGCCGTAGGCGGACGCATCGCGAAGCTCGCCGTGCCGTGACTTCCGGGCGCCGACCCGCCCTCGCTCGCGCCTCAGCGGCGTGGCGGCCACGACAGGGCGCCCAGCTCGCGGGACACCGCCCGCGCGCTCTCGCGGACCGCGTCGCGCGCGTCATGCTGGGACACGTCCTCGTTGGAGGGGATGACCACGCCGATCGCGCCGACGGCCTCACCGTAGGAGTCGAAGACGGGGCCGGCCAGGGAGCTCTCGCCCAGCACCGCCTCGTCCTGCTCGATCGCGAGCCCGCTGGTGCGCACCTCGTCCAGCTGGTCTCGCAGGGCCTCCGGCGAGGTGATCGTCTCGCCGGTCATGCTGCGCAGGTTCTCGGCGCCGAGGCTCCGCTTCTCCTCGTCAGGCAGGAAGGCGAGCATCGCCTTGCCCAGCGCACTCGCATGCGCAGGGATGACGATGCCGACCTCGGGCATCTGCCGGCTCCCGTCCGGGCGGGGCTCGTGATGGATGATCACGACGTCGTCGATGAGGAGTACGCCGACGCGGACCGCGAGGCCGGTCCGGCGGGCCAGATCCTCGGCCCAGGGGATGGCCTTCGACCTCAGCTCGAGGGTGTCGAGATAGACGTTGCCCAGCCTGAGCACGGCGGGTCCGAGCTGGTAGCGACTCGAGCCGCGCTCCTGCACGACCATCCCGTGCTCGACCAGGCTGCGCACGATCCCGTGCGTGGTCGACGGCGCCAGCTCCAGGCGCGCTGCGAGCTCGGACAGGCTCATCCGGCGCGCGCCCTGGAGCGCGGTGAGCACCCGAATCGCACGGTCGATCGACTGGATCACGAGTGGGGTTCCTCCATAGCAGATTGGTTCACGAAGACTATTGCTAGTCAGTGAATCACAGGTGTATGGTCCACATCACATTCGACTATGCCGAACGAGATTCGGTAATCACGAGAGGTTCGGGCACATGCTTGACGAGAC
>Ga0075368_10000138_pt1 | contig 19185 bp, 21 predicted proteins | sample EndMethybrTD3033_FD_71518 | JGI IMG/M metagenome (GOLD analysis project Ga0075368, IMG submission 71518) | Populus endosphere microbial communities from Tennessee, USA - Endosphere MetaG P. TD hybrid TD303-3 | ecosystem: Host-associated > Plants > Roots > Endosphere | place: USA: Tennessee... | reverse complement strand
CAGGTCGTGCCAATTGCGGACTCGGCGCATAAGGCGATCAAGCTTTTGAAGCGCGGTACGCTCAAGACATATGCCGGGCTGTCGCACGGCTTGTTCGCGACGCACCCCGAGGTGATCAACGCGGACCTGCTGGCCTTCGTACAGGCCTGACCAAACAGCGCGCCGGGCTTGTTGTATATGGTCCGGCGCCCCGCCTGCCCCCAATGAACGTCAGTGCCAATGTCGGTAAAGCTGTATTTCCAAAAAATGTCTGCTATCGCGGCATTGCGGCCAGTCGAAGGTGAAGGGGTGTTGGTTCTTACGGCCTCTTGATTTCGTGAAAGGGCATTCGGCTTCGCCTCTGACAAGAGACTTCGCGGCGCGAAATATAGCGCCAACCGGTAGCCTGCACTCAGCTACAGCGCGCATGCTGTGAGAATTTAGGGCCGTCGAGTGCGACGGTTGGATTTGATGTGTGTCACGATCTGACGCAGCGATAGACAGCTCGCGTCATAAATGACGCGGTCCGCCAATGAAACGGCGAGCGGCATCGAGCGGTGACCGGTGCAGCTCTGGCGTCCGCGTTGGGATTTCGCCGCCGTCGTTCAGGCACCATCTGCCGCCGATCAGGCGTCCTTGCTTTTGCAGGGCGCGTTTTGCCTCGCGCCGTCCCTGCGGCGTCAGACGGTGGCGCCGCCGGCTCCGGTTGCCCTCTGCAAGCTCATAGCCCGGCTTCAAATCGCTTGCGAGCCAGCCATCCTTGCCGCACCGCTTCAGGATCTGGCTGAGGTCGCTCGATGTGATTGCAGCTGCCGCCGCGAGCTCCCGATGCGTTCGGGGGCGATCCGCCTCCAAGAGTTCGGCAATCACCACCAGAGTCGTTCGCTTTAACAGGCGACGTTGTTTCATATTTGTTCTCCACTGCATTTCACGCACTGCGGGCTTGGCACCAGGTGCCGGCGTCTATACTCACAACAAAACTCCCGCTTCGATGTATATATCTTGCGATTTGAAATTATCCTTCCATTTATCTTGTTTTTGTATTGTTGTATTTTATCAACTAATCCAGTTTTATTCAACGCATAAGCTTGCATTGCTGCATTGTTTGCGCAAAATGTATTTGAGCAATCGACAGTAATTGTCTTCAATTGGTCGAATCCATGAGTAATGCGGACGCAATAGGGTGGAGCGTGCTGGTAGGGGCCGGGTGGCTGACCGGCTTCCTCTCCGGCTTGCTGGGCATCGGCGGCGGGCTGGTGATTGTTCCCGCGCTGATCTTTGCCCTGCCGCTCATCGGCGTGAGTGGAGACGAGCTCGCAAAGGTGGCGATTGCCACCTCGCTGGTGCTGATCGTCCCGACCTCGCTTGCCGGCAGCCAGGCGCACGCCGCGTGCGGCAATCTCGACTGGGAGCTGTGGGCAGCCATGGCGCCGAGCATCGTAGCCGGCGGGCTTGTTGCCGCGATGCTGGTGCACCACGTCAGCGCGGGACTGCTCACGCTGCTGTTTGCCGGTTTTGCCTTTATCTCGGCCTGGCGGCTATTGAGGAATAGCGCACCGTCGGTGGCAGCAAACATGTCCCCCACACGGCTTGAACTTGCCGGGATGGCACTGAAAGCATTTGGTGGCGGCGCGCTCTCGACGGCGCTCGGCACCGGCGTTGCCTTCTTTGCCGTTCCGATCCTGTCGCGATGGACCCCACTTGCCCGGGCGATCGGCACGACATCGGCCTTGGCCCTGCCGATGGCCATCGCCGGCGCAGCGGGATATCTGCTCGCACCGCAGCCGGCCGGCTGCGCAGCCTGTACCGGCTATGTGCATTTCCCGGCCGTGGCTGCCGTTGGTGTTGGGACTGTGCTTGCGGCGCCGCTCGGAGCCCAACTCACCGCGGTCTTGCCGGCTCGGCGTTTGCGGCAGCTGTTTGCGCTGCTGCTGATCGCCGGCACGATCGCTCTGTTGCCGAAGACGCTGCCTGAGCTCGCAGCGAAAGCCCGGACCAGCCTGGCTGTTCCACTGCTGGCATGGTCAAGCGGGAATCGACCGGCAACCGCGCCGGCATGGCTTGTCGGGCGGCAAGACCAGCTGATTAGCGCGCCGTCTTCGAGGGCAGAGCCGAATTCCCCGTTTTCGCCCTCCAGCCAGTCTTACGCGCCGCCGCCCATCGCGCGAACGATGACGAGGCTCGCAGCCGCAAAAATTGCGGCTCGTCCGGCCAATCTTCGCCCCCGGTCAAAGCCGCAAGGGGAAATCCCTTCCTCCAGAGCGCAGAGCAAGCTGACCTGCGCGCCAGGGCATCCGGGGCAGGGTTGCGCCACGGGTGCAGTCAACCGTAGCCAACCGGCCGCGCTTCAGAACGCGCCTTCTCCGACTCTTTTGCAGTTGCTGTTTGGAGGCCGATGATGGCTGAGAAACGTCACGACGAAACGTACGGCATCAACGTCTATGGCAACGGCGCCTACTATGCCGAGCAAGCTGGCGACGCCAGCCGCTACGCCGCGACCCGCGATGTTCGTATCGCCAAAGCCGAACTCGTCTGTTCGGCGGATCACCAGCTGGATGTCGACGATCTCATCATCCAGCATGCGCTCCCAGTTCAAGAGCTGGCGCGGCGCCATCTCAGCTATCTGCAGATCGAGATGCTCCCGGGCAGCATCGGCGAGCCGGTCGACGAGGCATTGATCGCCGACATCCTGGAGACTGCCAGCGGCTGGCATCTGCTACGCGCCGTCAATGGCGCCTGCCACGGCTATCCGGTTGGCGAGCGCGGTACAGAGGTCGACGAAGGCTTCTCGCCGCGGGTTACCGCGAGTCGCGAAGTACAGCAGGTGCTCAGCGGCGCTGGCATCCGAGCCATTCGCTTCGCGGACACTGCGGATGGATACGGCAGCAACGAACTCGGTCCGTTCTATTTCATTCTCGATCGCACGGTGCTGCAGCCGGCACGTCTGCACGCCCATTTTTCACTGCAACTCGCGGACTATGCGACGGCCGATGAGGCCGAAGCGGCACGGGGTCTCAATCACGAATGGCGGCTCGCCGACGATGCCGGGCGCGATGTTGTTCGCGCCGTTGTCGGCCTGTGTCGACGCGGCGGTGCGCACACCACGCTGCGATTTGGCGAAGGCGGTGCCTATGCCTATCCGCATCCTGGTGGCGGCATCGCCTGGGGATTGGAATGGCGCCATGGCGTGATCGCCCGCGGCGTGCAACGGCTGCCCGCCGATGCCCGGCAGGGGATCCACGATATCGAGGAGCTGCGCGCCATCACCGAGAGCTGGCGCGAGGTCGGTGATCGGAGGGGCGAAGATCCAGCGCGCGCCAAGGATCTGCTGGCAGCGGCCCACTGGCATCACGCTGCAGCCAGCGCGTGGCTGCAGGCAGCGCGTTTGAGCGGTGCGGAGCTGGTGGAGGCGCAGGCCCATCTGGATGCGCTCGGCACCGTGCTCGACGAGGTCGAGCGCGCGGTGATGGCGCAGGCCATCGATTCAGCCTGGATCAGCGGTTTCGATGCGGCGGGCTGGCCGAACGTGCCGCATCAGTCGGTGGCGTCGACACTGACGGCTCTCATGCTGCAGCGATACGACGATGCAGCTCAGCTCAATGAAGGCGAGCCACGCCACCAGCAAGACAACCAGCGGCCAGAAGGGCGTGGCCGATGAGTGCGCGCGCCGAGACCGCCCAGCGCCTCGGAGAAAAGCTCCGGCGCGAGCTGGGTTCGCAGATTCTCGCCTGGCTCGCCGAGCCGGACGTCATCGAGGTCATGCTGAACCCGAATGGGAGCCTTTGGGTGGAACGTCTCGGCCAGCGCCCCGAGCACTGCGGAGAGATGCCATTGCATCAAGCCGAGGCGCTGATGATGACGCTTGCCAGTCTGAAGGGGCAGATCCTCGATCACCGCAATCCGGTGATCGAATGCCAGCTGCCGCTCGATGGCAGCCGTTTCTCCGGCACCATCGAGCCGGTGCACGCGCCCTCGTTCAACATCCGCCGGCGAGCGCTGAAAATCTTCTCGCTCACAGACTACGTCGCCGCCAGTGTGATGACGCCCGAGCAAGCGCGAACCCTGGCTGCGAGCATCGCCGACCGCCGCAACATCGTCGTGGTCGGTTCGACCGGCTCGGGCAAGACCACGCTGGCCAATGCGCTGATCGCCGAGATCGCAGTGATGCACCCGTACCACCGGCTGGTGATCATCGAGGACACGCCTGAGATCCAGTGCACCTCGGCCAATTGCCTGATCATGCAGACCTCGGAGCATTTCGACATGCGCCGGGCGTTGGCCGTCACCATGCGGCGCCGGCCGGACCGGATCATCGTCGGTGAGGTGCGCGGCGGCGAGGCGCGGACGTTGATCGAGGCGTGGAATACCGGTCACGCCGGCGGGATCGCCACGGTTCACGCCAATGATGCGCGTGCCGGCCTGCGGCGGCTGGAGATGCTGTGTGCGATCGGCGGTGCGCCAGGGATGGCAGAGGCCATCGGCCACGCCGTCAATCTGCTGGTGTTCATCGCCCCCGTGTCCGGCGGTCGGCGCATCGAGGAAATCCTGCATGTCGACGGCTATGTCGTCGGCACCTATCAGCTGCGTTCAGCGGAGATGTCTCATGGGTAAGCTCAGCCAGCATGTCGGCTCTGGTTTGCTGCTTTTGCTGCTGCTGGCTGCTCCCGATGCGGCAGAGGCAGCAGCATCAGGTGGTGGCGGTCTGCCCTGGGAGACGCCGCTCGAAACCTTGCGCGACAGCATCACCGGACCGGTCGCCTATGCGATCTCGCTGATGGGCGTCGTGGTCGCTGGCGCCACGCTGGTGTTTGGCGGTGAGATCAACGATTTCGTACGGCGGATCATCATGCTGGTGCTGGTGATCTCGCTGATCATCTTCTCCACCAACATCTTGTCGACGCTGTTCAACGCCGGGGCGGTGATCCGATGAGCGTGCTCCGCCACACGCCGCTGCATCGCGCGTTGCATCGTCCCAATCTCTTTCTCGGCGGCGAGCGTGAGCTGGTGCTGATCACTGCGATCATCTGCGGCGGCGTTGCCATCTCGGCGCTGAACTTTGTCGCCATCGCCGTCGGCGCGGGCGTCTGGATCATTGTCATTGGCCTGCTTCGCATGATGGCCAAGGCCGATCCGCAGATGAGCCGCGTCTATCTCCGTCATATCGGCTATCGCGCCTATTACCCGCCGCGGTCGCGGCCAGCTCGCGGAGCGCGCTGATGCTGGCCCTGAAAAACTTCCATACCCCAGAGCCGGGCTTTGCCGATCTGCTGCCCTATGCGGCGCTCATAGACGATGGGCTGGTGCTAACCAAGAATGGCTCGCTGATCGGCGGCTTCTTCTATGGCGGGCCGGATGTCGCCAGCATGACCGGCGAGGAGAAGAACTACCGCACCGCCCGCCTCAATGGCGCACTCTCCGGCCGCGGCAGCGGCTGGGCCTATTGGTTCGACGCCGTGCGGCTTCCGGCGGCCAGCTATCCCGATCCGGCGCTGTCGCACTTCCCCGATCCGATCAGCCGGATGATCGACGAGGAGCGCCGCCGGCAGTTCCTGGCCGAGGGCGCGCATTTTGAGACCGAGCACGCGCTGATCGTCATGTACACCCCGCCCTTGCGCCGGCAATCGCGCCTCGCCGACTGGATCTATGACGATGATGGGCCCGGCGAGACGATCCCGCCGAGCGATCGCCACGTCGCCACCTTCCGGCAAGCCTGCCGCGAAATCGAGGATGCACTCGGCGACCTGTTGCAGCTGCGGCGGATGACCAGCTTCACCCTGCGGGACCGGTTGGGCCTGCCACAGATGCAGGACGAGCTGGTGAACTATCTGCAGTTCTGCCTCACCGGCGAACTGACCGGCATCAACATCCCGCCCTGCGCCATGTATCTCGATGCGCTTCTGGGTGGGCAGGAGTTTTGGACCGGCGACACGCCGCGGATTGGCGAGAGCTTCATCGCCTGCATCGGCATCGAAGGCTTCCCGTCGACCAGTTGGCCGTTCATGACCGATGTGCATGACCGGGTGCCGGTGCCGCATCGCTTTTCCAGCCGCTTCATTCCGCTCGACAGCCATGTGGCGATTGGCGAGCTGCGCCGGCAGCGTCGCCGCTGGGGGCAATTCAAGCGCAGCTTCTGGAGCCAGGTATTCCGCACCCCGAGCGGCTATATCAATGAGGATGCGGCGCTCATGGAGCGCCAGGCTGAAAGCGCCATGACCGACGCCAACAGCGCGCTGGTGACGTTCGGCCACTACACCGCGGTGCTGGTGCTGCGTGGGCAAGACCGCGGCGCGCTTGCCGCCGATGCGCGAAGCCTCGCCCGCGAGATCGGCCGGGAGGGCTTTGCCTGCCGGGTGGAGACGGTGAACACCGTGGAAGCCTGGCTCGGCAGCATCCCCGGTCATGTCTATCCCAATGTGCGCCGGCCGCTGCTGCACAGCCTCAACCTTGCCGACCTCGTGCCCGCTTCGAGCAAATATCCCGGGCGTGCCGTCAATCCGAGCCCGCTCTTCCGGGCCGGTGCGCCACCGCTGCTGCATGCCGCGACCACCGGCGCCACACCCTTCCGGCTGAACCTGCATGTCGGCGATGTCGGGCATACGCTGGTGCTGGGGCCGACCGGCTCCGGCAAATCCACGCTGTTGGCGATGCTCGCAGCGCAGTTTCTGCGTTATCAGCATGCCCGCGTGACGGCTTTCGACAAGGGGCGATCGCTGCTGGCGTTGGCTCTGGCGGTAGGAGGGGCCCATTACGAGCTGACCGCCGAGGCGGGAGCCTCCGGCCTCTGTCCGCTCGCCTTCATCGATGACGATGCCGAAGCGGCCTGGGCTGAGGACTGGATCGCCAGCTGCTTTGAGCTGCAGACTGGCGCTGCGCCGACCCCACAGCAAAGCGGACAGATTGCCCGAGCCATCGGGATCCTGCGCCAGAGCGCGGAAGGCCGAACGCTCACGGATTTCTGCGCCACGGTGCAGGATCTTGCCGTGCGTGACGCCATGCGGCCCTACACGCTCGGCCATCCCCTCGGCCATTTACTCGACGCTCGCGCCGACGGCATCGCGGCGCGTCATCTGACTGTGTTTGAGCTCGATGAGGTGATGGCGCTCGGTCCGCGCGGCGCTCTGCCTGTGTTGCTGGTGCTGTTCCGGCGCTTTGAGCGATCGCTGAGCGGGGCGCCGGCGCTTCTGATCCTTGATGAAGCCTGGGTGATGCTCGGTCACGCCGTGTTCGGCGAGAAGATCCGCGAATGGCTCAAGACGCTGCGCAAGGCCAATTGCGCGGTGGTGCTGGCCACACAAAGCCTGTCCGACGCCGCCCGTTCCGGTCAGCTCGATGTGCTGCTGGAGTCCTGTCCGACCAAGATCCTATTGCCGAACGAGGAAGCCACTCGCCCCGGCACCGATCAAGTCATGGGGCCGCAAGACCTCTATACGCTGTTCGGCCTCAACGACGTCGAGATCAATATCATCGCCACCGCCGCCAAGAAGCGGGAATATTACGTCATCTCCCCTGAAGGACGGCGCCTCATCGACCTTGGCCTCGGCCCCGTGGCGCTCGCCTTTGCCGGCGTGTCCGCCAAAGAGGACGTCGCCCGGGTGAAGGCGCTGCGCGATGCCATGGGCGACGCCTGGCCGTCGGCCTGGCTGCACGCAAAGGGGATGCAATCCTGATGCGCGCGGCGATCCTTCTCTTGGCGATCCTGATATTTGCTGCCCCAGCTGGCCGGGCGCAGGCCGTGTTCTGCACCAACTGCTCGACCGAGTTTACCCAGCTCGCCAACAATCTGCAGCTCGTCGACCAGCTCGCCCGCCAGGTCGAATTGGTGCGCGAGTCCGTGCAGCAGACCGCCAATCTGGCGCTCAACACCCAGCCACTGGAGAACCAGGCCTGGGGCACGACGCTCGCCGAAATCCGCCGGCTGAACAGCCTGCTAGCGCAGGCGAAATCCTTGTCCTTCGCCAGCGCCGATCTCGATGCCCGCTTCAGCGAAAAGTACAAAGACTATAACGGCTATGTCCGCGATCAAACCGGTGACGATGCGCTCTCCGGCAAACTCCAGCAATGGTCCGAGGACACCAATGCCAGCGTCCTCTCCACGCTGAAAGCGGCCGGCTTAAGCAGCATCCAGATTGAGGGCGAGGAAGACGATCACTTGCGTGGTCTGGAGCGTCTTGCCGAGACCGCGGAAGGCCGCATGCAGGCCATCCAGATTGGCAATCAGATCGCCATGGCCGCCGTCCGGCAAACGCAAAAGCTGCGGCATACCATGCTGCTGCAGGTGCAGTTGCTTGCCAATTTCATGCAGCAACAGGGCGACCGGCAAGCCACCGAGGCAGCCCGGTGGGAGAATTTCAGCAAGGCCTTGAACATGCCGACCAACAACGGCCAGCGCTATTGAGGTCGGTGATGCGTGGTGCGTTACATCTCATTCTGGCGTTGTCGGTCGTTGCGCTCTCGGCGGAGCCAGCCATTGCGCAGGCAAGCTGCGCGGTCTCGTCCGGTACCGACAACAGCCTTGACCAGATCACCAGCCTTTACCGCAACTGCGCCCGGCAATGGGAGGCAAGCCTTGGCGGCTTTGCCCTGCGGCTGTTCTGGCTGCTGGCCGCCATTGAGTTTGCCTGGACCGCGATCCGGCTTGCCTTCCGTAATGCCGACCTCGGCGAATGGCTTGGCGAGTTGGCCAACCAGATCTTCTTTCTGGGGCTGTTTTTCGCCCTGCTCACCAATGCCAGCAGCTGGACCAGCACCATCGTCGAAAGCTTCCGCGCTGCCGGCGCCGCAGCGTTGCGGGCGAACGGCATCGCTGCGGGGCTCGCCCCGTCCGACATCTTCGATACCGGCGTCAACATTGCGGGAAAAATGCTCGAGGCGCTCTCGGTCACCGCGCCGGTGCAGTCGCTATTCGTCGTGCTGGCGGCGCTGATTATCCTGTTCTGCTTCGCCATGATCGCCGCGGCAATCATCCTGGCGCTGGTGGAGTCCTTCATCGTGCTCTCGGGCGGCGTGCTGCTGATGGGCTTTGGCGGCTCGCGATGGACCAAGGACTTTGCCCTGAAGACGCTGATCTATGCGGTCAGCGTCGGCGCCAAGCTGTTCGTGCTGCAATTGATCGCCGGGCTGGGGGCTCAGATCATCGGCGGCTGGGCCAGCCTCCCGGAAGGACAATCAGTCCTCGCTCCGGTTAATGCCACGTCCAACATCCTGGTGATCGTCGGCTCAACGCTGGTGCTGTCTGTGCTGGTGAAAACGGTACCCGAGATGATCCAGGGACTGATCAACGGCACCGCCATCAACACCAATCCCGGCCTGGCCGCCGGCATCGCCCATCTGGCCGGCAGCGTCTATGCGCTCGGCATGGTGGTCGGCAACGCTCGAGAACTGGCCCGAGAGCAGGTCACTGATGCCCAAGCATCAGGCCAAAGCGGACCGGGCATGGCCCGCCGCAGCCTTGGCAATATTGGTGGGGCAGCCGTCGCCAATATCGGCAACCGGCTAAGCGGCCGAGCAGTACACGGCTCGCGGATTGGACAGATGGCTGGTGAGCTGGATCGCGAAGCACGCGATCTCAGAAGCACCCGTGAGCAGCGCGAGAAAGCCGCAGCCAGGGAGCAGGCGAGTAGGCCGACGCCCCCCTCACCATCTCAACTCGGTCCGCCCGCCAACTCCAACGAGCCACCAGATCCGAACACTCCCGACAGGAGATAGCGCAAGTTATGACCACGTTGGAGAAGCCAATCGTTGGCACTAGCGATGAGACACAGGACTGGGCTGCTGCGTTTCAGGGCAGCTACCATGCTGCCCGACAGGAATGGCTGGAGCGTTATGGCGACTATATCGCGGCGGCACGCAGCTGGCGGCAGGTTGCTTTTCTGGCGCTGATCATTGCAGCGCTGGCCATCGCGCTGCTCATCTGGACCGGGACGCAAGCCCAAGTCGTGCCCTATGTGGTCAAGGTCGATCGCGTGGGCAGCATCGTCTCGGTGGAGCGTGCGGACCAGATGGGGCGTCCGGATGCGGCGCTCATCACCGCACAGCTCGCACGCTGGATCAGCGCGGTGCGCACTGTCTATGTCGATGCCGCCGCCCAGCGCGCCCTGATCACCGAAGGCTACGCCATGATCAACCGGCTGGGCGATGCCTATGGCGCGCTCAACGATCACATGCGTGCCCATGATCCCTTCGAGCGCGCCAAGGCCGAGACCGTCGCCGTCGATGTGCAATCAGTGCTGCCGATCGCCGGCGACAGCTGGCGCATCGAGTGGAAGGAGGACAGCCGTGGCCGTGACGGAACGCTGCTCACTTCGGTGCAATATCAGGCCAGCGTCACCCTGAGTTTCAGCCCGCCGCGGGATGAGGCGACCATCCGGGCCAATCCGCTTGGGCTCTATATCAGCGCCTTCAGCTGGGCGCGGCGACTGTGAAGCAAGCAATTCCGTGGGGGCACGACATGACCATCAGACCTCTCATTCTCAGCCTGACACTCATCGCGCCGCTTCCAGCGGCGGCACAGGACTGGACCGCTAAAGTGCAGGCTTTGCCCGCTGACGGCGGTGCAAAGGACCAGGGGCGGGGTCCACCACCGCAGCTCAATTCCCTGAGCGGTCCGCAGGTCCCGCTATCGCGCAAGGAGCGCCGCGGCGTCGCCTATGGCCGGCAATGGACCGACAATGCCGACATGCCGGCCCGCGGCGAGGATGGCGGCGTGGTGTTCGTGTTCGGCGCCACATTGCCAACGGTTGTCTGTGCGCCGCTCTATGTCTGTGATCTCGTTCTGCAGGCCGGTGAGGCGGTCAACGATCTCAATGTCGGCGACAGCGTGCGCTGGCAGATCACCCCGGCAACGCAAGGTACCGGTGATGCCACCATCACCCATGTGATGATCAAGCCGACCGATATCGGCCTTACCACCAATCTGGTCATCACCACGAATCGCCGCGCCTACACCATCAAGCTCGTCAGCCGCGCCGAGGACTGGATGCCGCGGGTCGCCTTTGCCTATCCCGACGACGTGCGCGCGGCATGGCGCAGCTATGGAGAAGCACGTGGCGCAAGAGAGGAAGCCGCAGCGGCCGCGGTCAAGCCGGAGGGCGCTGCCAATTTCCACTTCGGCTACATGATTTCCGGCGACAGTCCGTCCTGGCGGCCGGTGCGCGTGTTCGCCAGCGGCGCCAAGACCTATATCGAGTTCCCACGCGAGATCGGCGCCGGCGAGCTGCCGACCCTGGTTGCGCTCGGCGATGATGGCGGGTTGTTCAGCGAACCATCAAAACAGCTGGTGAACTACCGGTTTATCCATGGGCGTTTCGAGGTCGACAAGGTGTTGATGCGTGCCGCTTTGATCAGCGGCGTCGGCCGCGATCAGACCGAGGTGCGGATCACCCGCCAGGATGGCAGCTGGTGATGCGTAGCCGTCCCCTCGAAAACGACGGTCGACGGTTCGGCTGGAACCGGCAGCTTACGCACCGGCTCCTCCTGGCGATCATCATCGCGTGCCTGATCGCTGGCTGCGCGCTGATGCGGCCGACGGGCTCCTGGGTCGAGCTCGGTCATCAGGCGGACGCCGAGCCGCTCTCGGATGCCATCGTCGCGTTTGCGGCCGAGGCGCTGACTGCGCCTGGCGCCACGATCGCCCTGGCACCGGTGCCAGACGACCAGGCTGCCAATGGTTTGACGCTGAAAGTCCGCGAGAAGCTGGTCGCCCGCGGTTATCGGCTCGGCGAGTCCGGCCCTGCCGATGGCGCGCCGCTGACCTACGTCGTCAGCAACTACCGGGGGCGGGTGCTGCTCAGGGCCTCCTTCCGCCAGACGGAGATATCCGTACTGTTCGTTCGTGACGATAGCGGAATCTTGGGCGCCGGTGCGCCGCTCGCTCGGCGCGAGAAAGCCAAGGTGCACTGATGGTGGAAAGCCCTGACGTTCTCAGCGGCACGGCCCGCGGTGCCGGCGTGCGGCGGCTCAACCGGCGACCATTGATCATCGCAGGGGTGATCCTCTGCCTGATCCTGGCCGCCATCAGCTACACCTACCAGATGCGGCTCGCCGAGCTGCGCCGGCGCAATGCCGAACGCCAGGGACAGGCCGAGCCGATCGCCGCCGAGCCGGCTATCCTCAAAGATGCCCCCGGCACTGGCCTCATACCCCGCCGCGAGCCGGCGCCATGGCCGACGGTACCTCCGGTCGAGCCACTCGAACCCGCACCGCCGCCGATGGCTGATCCGCATGCGCAGGCTTGGGCGCGCTATCATGAAGAGCGCGCCAAACAGCAGCGTGCGCGTGACCAAGCTCTGCTGCAGGCTGCGCGCGCTCCAACCGTGCTGAAAGCAGGCGATAGGGCCCGATCTGCGCCATCACCTGCGCAGCAAACGCAACTTGCACCTGGACACCTGGCCTCGCTTTACACCGCGGAAGCCCTCCGCCGCCGTTTTGCGCAAGGCGAAGATGGTGGCGAGCCTGATCTCAATCGGGCGGCCGACAAGCGAGCGTTCTTGGATGGCCGTGCGCCTGAGGCCGCCAGTGCCGCCTATCTGCCCGGCGGGCGGGCAGCGCCGGTTTCAGCATATGAGATCAAGGCTGGCACAATTATCCCGGCGACCATGATTGGTGGCGTCAATTCCGATCTGCCTGGGCAGATCCTCGGCCAGGTCGCCGAGAACATCTATGACAGCGCTACCGGTCGTTTCATCCTCATTCCGCAAGGATCCAAGCTCGTCGGCACCTACGACAACGGCGTCACCACCGGGCAGCAGCGCGTGCTCGTCGCCTGGACGCGCATCATCCTTCCCGACAGCTCGTCGATCGATCTCGGCCGCATGCCCGGCACCGATCAGAGCGGTCTCGCTGGGCTGCACGACAAGGTGAATACGCATTTCTGGGATATGTTCTCCTCCGCACTCATGCTGTCGGTGATCAGCGCCGGCGTGCAGATTTCGCAGGGCGGCGATACGGCCTCAGCCGGCGGTCTCAACGCCCAGCAATCGATCGCGGCCGGGCTCGGGCAGCAATTTGGACAGCTCGGCCAGGAGCTCGCCCGCCGCAATGCCCGCATCCAACCGACATTGGAAATCAGGCCGGGTTATCGCTTCACTGTCTCGGTGACCAAGGACATTGTGCTCCGACCCTGGAATTCGGATCGGTAAGTAGATGACAGCTCGGCGAACCCCGGAGAACTGCGGAGTCTGGAAGGCGGGGTGAAAGCTGATTGGGGTAGTGTCCTATCAGGACGGTATCGCGAGACCATCGACGAGGGGTCCTACGTAGCCGGCTCCCTATGATGCGACCACGAGCTTGTCGGCGGAGCAGCAAATCGCCCGCCTTGCCAGCCCGGGCGAACAGAGTTCGTGAAGCTTCCCCGGCAGCCGCCGACCATCCCACATAGCCGCCACGATCACGCAGAGCCACTGTGCCCAAGGCCGCTGCTCAGCCGAACTAAACGACGCTCCCATCGCTTGGCAGGATCATTTTCTATGATCGAGCGCGATAGCAGCGTGGTGATCAGAATGAAGAATCGGGGTCGCGAGAAGCGCCTCAACTGCATGACGTCGAGATCCATAGCATCAACAGCATGATCGCCTGCGAGATCAGGACCACGACTGTGGCGCACCGAGGGCGATCGGCAGGCCGGTCTTGTGAACAGATTGCTAGCGGACAAACTTCGATAAAGCCTCGCGGATGTCTGGACCGGGAGCCTCCAAGTCAGAAGCTCTAGTCTAAGCAGACATTCCTGGCTTCGCCAACGAATGCCCGCTTAGAATCTTTTGTTTTCGCAGAATTTTTTCGCAAAACCGGAAAGACCACTTTTGCGAACTCTGCTTAGGCCGCTCCAGCCCTCCGCTTTCTCTCAGCGATAGCCTCCAGGATCAGTGCCACTGCCATGTTGGCGAGGGCGCGGTGCTCGTTTGCTGCCATTTCCTTCAGATCCGCCAAGAGCTCATCCGTTACCCGCAGCGCAAGCGGGTTGAGTTTTTTCGAAGGTGAGCCTTTGGGTTTGCCAGCCATTTCGGCAACTTAAAGACTCTCCATTGACCGGCAATCACCTACCGCGTAATGATTTGAATCAATTATCACGCTTTAAGAATGATAGCGTAGTAATTGTATGAATGGAGATGCTCGATGTTTTGGAACCAATAGGCGAGTTAGGCTGAGATTTGTGGGCGCACAGCCAGAGCTGGCGCCCTTCGCAGGCTCGGGATGACCGAGCGCGGCGGCTCTAGAGAGCATTAGAAGCCGACTTCGGACCCGACGCAGCCGGCACCTAGTATTTGGCTTGTCACACTATGAATAAGCTGCGTCTCCATAAACCATACATGATTAAATCGCGCATATATTAGCTTGGAGTAAGTAAATGGTAGCGTTATCAGAAATACGGCAATATGTAGAGGAAGCTCAAACATGTATAGAGTCTGCGCTCGTGGCAGGGGAGGCCGTTGCAAGTCACGGAATCGTGCCTAGCCAGGATTTTGAACGAATAATTGAGCAGTTGCGCTTGGCGCTTGAAGCGCTAGACGGTGCCAAGCTGCCTGACAATGTAGTTAGTTTGCCAAGTCCCAAAACTGCGCAACCCAGATAACGCGCGTCGGCCTCTAACGAAATGCCGCGGATTAAGTCGTGGGCTTTCGCTCACGTGGTGGAACGTCCTACCGAGCCAAGAGGGGGATTTGTCAGTGTTCAGAAGCTTACTCTATATCATGCTTGTTGTTTCTAGCTTAGCCCCGAGCTATGCCCGATCTGGTTGGCCAAGCCGCCTCGTCACCATCGTTTCGCCCTTTGCCGCCGGCGGGACAGCCGATTTCTTGGCCCGCCTCATCGCTGATCAGATGCAGCGCGAGTTCAAGCAGACATTCGTCGTCGAGAATAAGACCGGCGCCGGCGGGGCCATCGGTGCGGGGCTGGTCGCAAGAGCGCAGCCTGACGGTCACACCTTGCTGCTTGGTTCAGTCGCCACCCACGCAATCAATCCGCTCTTGTCCAAACTGCCATTCGATCCGTCCGCTGATTTCGAGGCGATCACTCTGGCCGTCCGCCTGCCGAACCTGCTGGTGGTGACGCCATCCACACCGGTGAAGACCGTTTCGGAGCTCGTGGCCTATCTGAAGGCGCATCCGGACAAGGCAACTTTCGGTTCGGCCGGAAACGGCACCTCGCAGCACCTGGCCGGCGAACTGTTCCGGCTGCGCACGGGTGCCGCAATGACCCACGTGCCCTACAAGGGCGCGAGCGAAATTATGACCGGTCTCATCGTCGGCGAGATCACCCTCAGCTTCAACAACATGGTAAACGCCTGGCTGGCGGCGAAAGACGGCCAGGTGCGCGCCATCGCGGTGACCAGCTTGGAGCGGAATGCATCGGCACCTGATGTGCCGACCATGGCCGAATCCCTTTCTGACTTCGAGGCGACGACCTGGTTTGGCCTTTTTGCTCCAAAGGGTACCCCAGCCCCAGTTGTCGAGCGATTGGCCGCGTTCGTGGCCACCACCCTGGCCGAGCCCGAGGTGCTCAAGAAACTGAGCGATGTCGGCGCCGTCGCTGCCCCGCTCGCCGGCGAGGCGTTCAATCGCTTTATTTCCAACGAGCAGAGCAAGTGGCGGCAAATCGTCGAGGCGGCAGGTCTCAAGCAGCAGTAGCCGAATGAAAATCAGCGCGACCGTCGACAACGGCCGCGTTTCCATTTTCCGACCAGGATGAAACGTTCATGTAAGCGAGGGGCCACCAATGAGATCCCGCTGCCCATTTGCAGTTTCCGTTTCGATATTCAGCTGCATCAGTCTTTATACCGCCGCAAGCGCACAAGTGGCGCGACCGCCTGCTCCTCCCCCGGTGACCTTCTATGAAGAGCAGAAGCGCAAGGCTAACGAGAACGTCGTCACGATCATGGGATCTGGCCGGTTGACCGGCTACAGCCAGTTCGCCGAGGATATCAGCAATGTGCTCGAGGAGCAGCCCGGCTCCAACCTCCGCATCATTCCCCTCATCGGCAAAGGCGCCGGGCAAAACGTGCTTGACATGCTCTACCTGCGCGGCATCGACATGGGCATCGTCGACCGGGATATTCTGACATACTTCAAGCGGAAGAACCCTGCCGCCTACGGGGATGTCGACCAGCGCATCCACTATATCGCGAAGGTCTTCAACACGGTTCTGCATGTCTATGCCAAGCGTGACATCCGCCGGCTCGAGGAACTGCGCGGCAAGAAGGTGAGTTGTCTGAAGCCCCTCAGCACCGTCGCGATTTTCTGCGAAAACTTCTAGCCGCCGGCATCGACGTACAGATTGTCCATGACGACGGCGCCGCCGCCATGCAGAAGGTTAAGTCCGGCGAGATCGCGGCCGCCGCTCGCGGCGCCCAACCTCCGCTGCAAGGGTTCGAGGGCGTCAAGCCGGAAGACAACCTGCATTTCGTGCCGATCGACGAGACTACGCTGCCGAGAAGTGTCTTCAATGCGGTGCGCGCCGCCTACCTTCCAGCCCGACTGAAAGCGAGTCAGTATCCCACCATGATCAAGGACGGCGTCGACGTCCCTTCCGTCGCCAACTCCAGCCTGCTTGCCGTGTACAACTGGCCGTTGGGCTCAGACCGCTTCAACCGGGTCGCCTCGTTTGTCCGGTCGCTTTTCGCCAACATCGACAAGTTTCCGACACCTGCGCGTCATCTGGGCTGGGCAGACGTGAATTTGGCGGCCGACGTACCCGGTTGGCGACGCTTCTCCGTTGCTCAGGAACTGGTGGAGCGAATTCGTAAAGCCCCGCGCACCGACAATGGTGTGGTCGACAACCAAGCCAAGAAGGCGTTTGTCGCGTTCCTCGGCCAATACCGCCAGACAAAGGGAAGCGGCGCTCCGCTATCAGACGCCGATACAGCCGCCCTCTGGTCCCAGTTCCAGCAGTGGTGGGCGACGCGCGCAACGCGCTGAGCTGACGGACCAACGCTAGGCCTATTATCGGGGGATTGCAGATGCCTATGGCGCACGCCTGTCGTGGGCTTGCCGTTGTTGCTTTTGTCCTGCTCGGTACTCCAGCAACGCAGGGGAGGGACGCGACGATGCCAGGCGCGCCTGATGCTGAACGCCGTATCGATGTCGCGGCGGGCGCGACAGTGCCACTGCCGATCAGAGCTCCAGCGCCGACTACCGATTTGTCCGCCTAAGCAGAGTACGCAAAAGTGGCCTTCCCGGTTTTGCGAAAAAACTCTGCGAAAACAAGAGACTCTAAACAGGCATTCGTTGGCGAGGCCAGGAATGTCCGCTTAGTGCTACCGGCTCATTTCACCCTGTCCCGAGGGTTGAAGCTCGGCCAGGCTTGGTTTGTTTCCGTGGCCGACTTGCCTGCTTTGGCGCTGGTGCCCCCTCCAAATTTCTCAGGAACGGCGCGGCTGGAACTCACCTTCTTTCGCGAAGCCAAAAGCGATCCGAGCACTCCCAGCACTCTGATGCTAGACTTCACCGACCGGCAGGAAAACAAGCCCACTAACTCGACCGTCGCATTAGCCGTCTCGCCGACCGAGCCGGAAGCAGCGCTGGGCCTATTGCCTCCGCGGCTGATTTCGCCCGAGGAGGAGGAAGGGTTTGACCGCGCCGCGAAGCTGATGAAGGACGGCGATGTATCGAGCGCACGATTTATCTACGAGGAGCTCGCGCTGAAGGGCAGTTGGTTGGCTGCTCGGAGACTCGGCGAGAACTACGATCCGGCATTCATTAAGCGACTTTCCCAGTCCGGGATGAAGCCCAGCGTGGTGCTGGCTCGCAAATGGTATGCCGTAGCGGCAGGCCTAGGCGACAAAGAAGCGGCCATTCGAATGGCCAGATTGTCGGACCCTTAGGCAAACCTTACCGGGGCTAACGCGGGAAGAAATCAAAGCCATGCAGGGTGGCGATCTTGACGCCCGCGACCCTACCGACACGGCATCGCCTCGATTCTCAGCGGCGGACACGAGGCTTCATTCGAGTGGCTTTAGCGGTAGAGTTAGTCCGGCTCACCTGGCGGCATGTGGCTTCGGTGATCCAGCGTCTTGAATCAGATGTTCGCTCCGATAGGAATCCTCCGCGATTCCGATCTCAAGCTCGATGCTCTGATACACGAGGTGACGATGGTCGTGCCTGGGATGACGATGGGTGTGACGATTGATGTTGTCGTAAGCTGTTGCTTCTTCAGAAAAATGACGCAGTTGACGGTGGTGACGATGTATTTGCACTCATTCTGGGGCCACACGCCGGTAGATCCGTTGGCCAGCTGGCTTCAGGAACGCCGATCAAGTACGCCGCGATCAAGCCGTTGATGGAGCACCGCAAACACGATCAAATCATCATCCTGGCTCTTAAAATAGGTGGCGAAAGGAAAGCGCCGCGTCAGGGCGCGGCGGAACGGCCCATGGGTTTTGGCATAGCTCTCCGGGCGGTTTACGATGCGCTCGAAAACCGCATCAACTTCAGCCAGGAATTGCGCGCCCAGCCCCAGCTCCCGCGTTTCGTACCAATTCATGGCAGAAAGAATATCGTGCCGCGCCTCAGGGCGGACGAGCAGACTCATTGGCGCTTGCGCGCCTGCAGCTCGATCTTGACCTCATTCCAAGGGCGCGCCGTCGACGGATCACCCTCATGCGTGGCCAGACGAGAATCAAGCTCGTCCTTGTGCCAGGACGGCATATCCAGCGCTTCCGGTCGATCAGTTAGCGACGACCATACCTCCTCGAGGAGACGAAGACGTTCCGCCACAGACATCTGGTGCAGGTCTTCGCGTTTTGGATGCAGCGTCATATAAATAGGCTGCCATGGCACAGGAGGGAACGCAAGTGTTTGAAAACAGGTTCGCGACCGCCTCCTGGCTTCACTGCTAACTTAGAGGCATCGAACCCTGCATAATTTACTCTACGAGAGTGGCGGCGTTGCGCGAGCCTGACCGGGCGTGTGTCCATCGATCCTCTTTATTAAGGTAGATACGCCTCGTTCTGCTCGTCTTGATCCTGCTGCCGCTTGCGAGCGATGCCGCGCTCGCCCAAGGGAGCTGTGCGGTGTCGCCCGGCACTCACAACAGCCTGGACCATATCACCAGCCTTCACCGCAATTGCGCCCGGCAGTGCGAGGCGCGCTTGGGGGCGAGCTATGCGGGAAAGTTGGTGACGGTGCTGGGAAAGGGAGGCGGCGTATCCGTGACGGTGAGAGCCGATCACGCATCCATTGAAGGATAGATACGCCATGGAAGACGATAATGTCATCG
>Ga0075368_10000137_pt1 | contig 19521 bp, 18 predicted proteins | sample EndMethybrTD3033_FD_71518 | JGI IMG/M metagenome (GOLD analysis project Ga0075368, IMG submission 71518) | Populus endosphere microbial communities from Tennessee, USA - Endosphere MetaG P. TD hybrid TD303-3 | ecosystem: Host-associated > Plants > Roots > Endosphere | place: USA: Tennessee... | reverse complement strand
GCGGCGTTGATCGTGTCGACGACGGCGCCGGCGGTGTCGGCGTTCACGTCGTTGACGACGACCGCGGCTCCGGCCTCGGCGAGAGCGATGGCGTAGGCGCGGCCGAGGCCCTGCCCGGCGCCGGTGACGACGGCGACCTTGCCGGTGATGTCCATGTGGATCTCCTGGGTGGTGTGGGTGAGGGGTACGGGGGTCAGCCGAAGGTGAGGACCGGTTTGATGGTCACGCCGCTCTTCACGTCGGCGACCGCCTGCTCGATGTCGGCGAAGTCGTAGGTGGTGACGAGCTCGCCGACGGGCAGCCGGCCGTCGGCGACCATCGCTGCGAGCAGCGGGATGAACGTCTGGGTCTCGCTGTCGCCGAGGGTGATGCCGACGATGTGCTTGCCTCCGAGCAGCCCGTTGACCTCGAGGCCGACCTCGGTGCCGAACGGCGGGGCGCCCACGACGACAGCGGTGCCCCGCGCAGCGAGGCTGTCGACCGACTGACGCAGCACCTTCACGTTGCCGGTGGTCTCGATGACCCCGTCGCAGCCGGCGCCGCCGGTGATCTCGGCGATCCGGAGGGGGAAGTCCTCGCTCGAGGCGTCGACCACGTGGGTGGCGCCGAGCTTGCGGGCCAGGTCGAGGCGGGCCGGGACGACGTCGACGGCGACGATCCGCAGGGCCGGGGTCAGCGCGGCGGCCATGATCGCAGAGAGGCCGACCGCCCCCGCGCCCGCCACCACGACCGTGCTGCCCGGGCCCGGTCGGAGCACGTTCCAGACCGCACCGACACCGGTCTGCACACCGCAGCCGAGCGGTGCGATCGTCTCCAGTGGTGCGGACGGGTCGACCTTGACCACGCTGCGCTCGTCGGCGACGGCCATGCGGGAGAACGACGACTGGCCGAAGAAGTGGCTGCCCAGCGGCTCGCCGCCGCGGCTGAGGGTGGCCGACCCGTCCCGCCGCGCGCCTCCGATCAGGTTGTCCGGCAGCCAGGTGGCGCAGTAGGCCGGGTGCCCGCCGCGGCAGTTGCCGCAGCCGCCGCAGGAGGTGAAGGACAGCAGGACGTGGTCACCGGGCACCACCGACGTGACGGCCGAGCCGACCCGTTCGACGACACCGGCGCCCTCGTGGCCCAGCACGCCCGGGAGCGGGAACGGCAGCCCGCCCGAGGCGACCCCGAGGTCGGTGTGGCACAGACCGGCGGCGGTCATCCGGACCAGGACCTCGTCGGCGCGGGGCTCGTCGAGCTCGACGTCGACCAGGGTGAAGGGCGCGCCACCGGACTCGACGACGGCTGCCTGCGTGGTGATGGTCATGACTGCTCCTGCGGAAGGGAGACGACAACGGACTTGACCCGGGTGTAGGCCTCGAGCGCCTCGGGGCCGTACTCACGGCCGAAGCCGGAGTCCTTGACGCCACCGAAGGGGACCGCCGGGTCGAGCATCGCCCAGTCGTTGACCCAGACGATGCCGGCGTCCAGCCGCGCTGCGACGCGGTGAGCCCGGGCGACGTCGCGGGTCTGGAGACCGGCGGCCAGGCCGTACGGCGTGCCGTTGGCCAGCGCCACCGCCTCGTCCTCGGTGTCGAAGGCCTGCACGGTGAGCACCGGGCCGAACACCTCCTCGGCGATCACCCGCGAGTCGGCGGGCAGGTCGGCGATGACGGTGGGCTTGAAGTAGAAGCCGCCGTCGAGGTCGAGGGGCTCGCCGCCACAGACGATCCGGCCGCCCTCCTTGCGGGCGAGCTCGACGTACTCCTCGACCTTGCGCAGCTGCCGCTCGCCGGCCATCGGGCCGATGACCGTCGCCTCGTCGCGTGGGTTGCCGATCGGCACGGTCGGCACCGCCTGCTCGAGGATGCCCACGACCGTGTCGTGCAGGGGGCGGGCCACGAGCAGCCGCGGACCCGCCATGCAGAACTGGCCGGAGTTGAACACGAACGCCTTGATCACCGCGCCGATCGCGACGTCGAGGTCGGCGTCGTCGAAGACGATGTGGGCAGCGTTACCGCCCAGCTCCATGGTGACCGGCTTGAGGTGCTCGCCGGCCACGCTGGCGGCGTGCCGGCCGACCGCGGTGGAGCCGGTGAACGCGATCTTGTCGACGCCGGGGTGCCGCAGCAGCGCCTCGCCGACGACCTGGCCGCTCCCGGTGATCACGTTGAGGACGCCGTCCGGCACGCCGGCGTCCGTGAGCAGCTGGGCCATGAACAGGGCGCTGAGCGGGGTGTCGTCGGCGGGCTTGTGCACGACGACGTTGCCGGCGGCGAGCGCGGCGGCGATCTTGGTGCTCGACAGGATGAGCGGGAAGTTGAACGGCGTGATGGCGGCGACGACGCCGACCGGCTCGCGGCGCGTGTAGGCCAGGGCCGGGATCGGCGTCGACCGGGTGGCTCCGTCCAGGTGCTCGGCCAGCGTGGCGCAGTACTCGTACTGCTGCGCCGCGGTCTCGACGTCGACGACGGTCGCGAAGGTGATGGGCTTGCCGACGTCGTGGCTCTCGATCAGCGCCAGCTCTCCGGCCCGCTCGCGGATCAGGTCGGCCGCGCGGCGCAGCACCCGGGCCCGGTCGCGGGCGGCCATCCGCGGCCAGGGCCCGCTCTCGAAGGCCTCGCGGGCGTTGCGCACGGCGGCGTCCACGTCGGTGGCCTCGGCCTCCACCACCGTGGTGAGGACGTGTCCGTCGGCGGGGTCGATCACGTCGCGCCTGGCCCCGGTGTCGCCGTCGCGCCCGCTGCCGCCGACGTAGAGCCGGCCGGGCGGGAAGGTCACTGTCTCGTCGTTCATCATCGCCATCCTTGTTATCAGGTTTCCTGACGAAGATGCAGTGTGGTGTGGTCGTCGTCACGCTGTCAATGGGCTGGCCTCGAAGAGTTGCCGAGCTACCGATCGAGCAAGGAAATGGCGTTGGCAGGCGGGAATCACAGATTTTCTACGGACCTCTTGACGCGCCATGTGACCACGGTCATACTCCACCATCAGGTTTCCTGATCACAGGGATCCTGACAACCCGGCTCTTCTCGGCCTTCTCTCAGAGGTGACCATGTTCAAGACACGACTTGCCGTAATTGCTGCGGCGGGAGCGCTCGGCCTGGCCGCGTGCAGCTCCTCCAGCGGCGGCTCGACCGAGGGCTCCGGCCCGATCAAGATCGGAGTGGTGATCCCGCTGACCGGCTTCCTGTCACCCCTGGGTGCAGGGGACAAGGCAGCCATCGAGCAGCAGGTCGAGACGATCAACAAGGCCGGAGGTGTCCTCGGTCGCGACCTGGAGGTCACCATCAAGGACGACAAGTCCGATGTCCCGCAGTCGGTCACGGAGTACAACCAGCTGGCCGCGGACCGCAGCTACAGCGCCATCCTCTCGTCGTCGTTCGTGTCGGCGTCGACAGCCGTGGGGCCGAGCGCGGAGAGCAACAAGATCCCCACGGTCGCTCTCGGACCGGTGAGCGCGTTCGCGGACGGCAGCAACCCCTACGCGTTCACCTGCGTCGCGATCCCCGAGATGTACGGACAGGCGATGGTCGACTACCTCGCCCATGAGGGTTTCAAGACCCTTGCCATCGGCTACGTCGGTGACGACATCTACGGCGAGGTCGGCAACAAGGCCACCGTGGATGCCGCGAAGAAGGCGGGCATCGACGTCGTCCTCGACGAGCCCTTCGACGGGACGGGCACCGACTTCAGCCCCCTCGTCTCGAAGGTCAAGGCCGCCGCTCCGGACGGCTTCATGGTCTGGGGCGCCGGTCCGGCGCCGGTGATCATCACCAAGCAGATGGAGGGCAGCGGCATCCCCCTCCTGATGACGGGCGCCGAGGCCTCGCAGCTCTACATCGAGCCCTCTGGATCCGCGGCCGAGGGCGTCACGATGACGAGCAGCATCGCCGTCCCGGGACGCGAGCTCCCGGCCGGTCCCCTCAAGGATGTCGTGGACGGCTTCGCCGATCCCTGGGTCGAGGCCAACGGCTCCTACCCGCCCCAGTTCGCTTTCGACGGCGCGACCGGCATCCAGCTCCTGGCGGCCGCCATCCAGGAGGCGGGATCCGCCGACCGGGAGAAGGTCCGCGACGCGCTGGAGTCGCTCGACGTGCTGACCCCGACCGGCCGCTTCGCGTTCGCCAAGGACGACCACGCCGGGCTCGACACCTACGCGATCGCGATCGTCACGGTCACCGACGGTGACCTCAAGGCCACGCCGTACTCCCTGGACCGCTTCAAGACGGACCTGCCCCACTGATCCGCGGCTGAGGAGGGAGAGGGTCATGCTGACGATCGACCGGGTGTCGCGCCGCTTCGGCGGGGTCTACGCCAACCAGGAGGTCACCCTCGAGGTGGCCGAGGGGGAGCTGCGCGGGATCATCGGCCCGAACGGCGCCGGGAAGTCGACCCTCTTCAACCTCATCGCGGGCCACATCCGGCCCGAGAGCGGGACCATCAGTCTCGCCGGCCGCAGGATCGATCGGCTGCCGGCGCACGCGCGGGCTCGCCGCGGTGTCGGGATCGTGTTCCAGGGGGCGCGGGTCTTTCCCGGGATGAGCCTGCTGGCCAACGTGATGGTGGGCGCGCACGCGCACACGAGGGCGGGCGTGGTCGCGGCGGCACTGCGCCCGCCGTCACAACGGCGGGAGGAGCGGGCCATCCGGGCGCAGGCCGAGGCCTGTCTTGACCGAGTGGGACTCCTCGACTGGGCTTCGCGCCCGGCCGAGGGACTGCCGCTCGGCCAGCAGCGCCGCCTCCAGGTCGCCCGCGCGCTTGCGGGGCAGCCCAGGGTGCTGCTCCTCGACGAACCCGCGTCGGGACTGCGCGCCCAGGAGCGTCAGGAGCTCGCCGGGCTGATCGGGGAGCTGCGGCGCGACGGCACCACGATCCTGCTGGTCGAGCACGACGTCGGCCTGGTGACGTCACTCGCCGAGCGCATCACGGTCCTCGACCTCGGGCGGGTGATCGCCGATGGCACACCTGCCGAGGTCACCTCCGACCCGGCTGTCATCAAGGCCTACCTCGGAACGGGAGCCACGCATGCTGCACGTTGAAGACCTCGTGGTCCGCTACGGCTCCGCGGTGGCCGTCGACGGGGTGTCGTTCGAGGTCGGCGAGGGCGAGATGGTGGCCCTCGTCGGTCCCAACGGCGCCGGGAAGTCGACCCTGATCAACGCGATCAGCGGACTGGTCCCACCGCACTCCGGGACCGTGGCCTGCGAAGGCCGGATCGCCCAGGTGCCGGAGGGGCGACAGATGTTCGCCGACATGAGCGTCGAGGACAATCTGCTGCTCGGAGGCTGGTCGATCCGCAACCGGGACCTCGGCGAGGTCTACGACCTGCTGCCGGACCTCGCCGGGATGCGCAAGCGCAAGGCCGGGCGGCTCTCCGGCGGCCAGCAGCAGATGGTGGCCGTCGGGCGTGCTCTCATGGGTCGTCCCGACCTGCTCGCGATCGACGAGCTGTCACTGGGGCTCGCGCCGCTGGTGGTGGCCGAGCTGGCCGAGCACCTCCGCTTCCTCAACCGCGAGCGCGGCACCGCCGTGCTCCTGGTCGAGCAGGAGGTCACCCTCGCCTTCGACGTGTGTCCGCGTGCCTTGGTGCTGGAGGCCGGCCGGGTCATCGCGGCCGGACCGTCGGCCGAGCTGGCGAGGAGCGAGACCGTGCGCAAGGCCTACTTCGGCGACCTCGTCGGCGCCGAGACGATGGTGGCTGCGACCGCTCCCGAGACGTCGGAGGTGTCCCGATGACCGAGCTCGTCGCCTATCTCATCTCGGGGATCGCCCTGGGCTCTTCGTTCGCGCTGATCGGCAGTGGCTTCGTCGTCGTGCACCGGGTCACGCGCGTGGTCAACTTCGCCCAAGGGTCGCTCGCCATTGTCGGTGGCATGGCGTCCGCCACCCTGTTGGACGGGCGACTCCCGCATGGCCTGGGCGAGATCGCGGCCGTCCTGCTGTGCGGGGTGGTGGGGCTCGCCGTCGGTCTGCTGGCGATCGGTCGGCGCGGCACCCACCCCCTCATCTCCCTGATCGTGACGCTCGGAGCGTCCATGCTGATCTCTGCGGCGGTCATCTGGCTGTGGGGCCAGGACCCGGTGTCCCCGCCCGGCCTCAGCGGGTCGGTGACGATCCTCGGAGCCGACGTCCAACGCCAGCGGCTGCTCGTGGTCGCAGCGACGGTGCTGGCGTTCGTGGCCCTCGCTCTCTTCTTCTCCCGCTCCCACCTCGGCAAGGGGCTGACCGCCAGCGCCTCGAACCCCTTCGCGGCCCGGATGGTCGGCATCGACGTCCGCCGGATGGGGCTGCTCGCGTTCGGTCTGGCCGGCATCCTGGGCGGTCTCGCCGGGGTCCTCATCGCCCCGAGCGTCGCCCTGTCGTTCTCGTCCGACCTGCCGCTGGCCCTCAGCGGCTTCGCGGCCGCGGTCTTCGGCGGGCTGACCAGCCCGCTGCGCACCTTGTTCGGCGGGCTCAGCCTGGGCGTCGCCGGCCAGCTGACCGCCGGCTACCTCAACGGGTCCTACCAGACCGAGATGGCGCTCTTCCTCATGGTCGTCATCATGATCGTCCGGAGCAGCGCATTCGTGCAGGAGGAGGCCAAGTGATGGGCCGTCCCAACCCGAGGAACGTCGTCGTCGTCGCCTCGGCCGTTGCGGGGTGCGTGGCGCCGTTCGTGATGGGCGACCTCACCTTCCTGATGCGCATGCTCCTCGCGGCCATCGTCGTGACGGGGCTGTCCCTCCTGATGGGGTATGCCGGTCAGGCCTCCCTGGGCCAGGGCGCGTTCGTCGCAGCCGGTGCGGTCACGGTCGCGGTCGGGACCACGCGTTGGGGGCTTCCGCCCCTCCTCGCGCTCGTGGCGGCACCCTTTGTGGCGGGCGCCTTCGCCGCCCTGGTGGGCGTGCCACTGCTGCGACTGAGGGGCCACTACCTGGCGTTCGGGACCCTGGCCATGCTGCTCATGGTCCAGACCGCGATGAGCACGTTCGACTTCCTCGGTGGCGCGTTCGGCATCAGCGGCATCCCGGCGTTCGGGGTCGGCGGCAGCGTGTTCGCGGACCAGCGTCCCTACGTGCTGCTCGCCCTCGGGCTGCTCGCGCTGGTCCTGTTCGTCACCCACCGCATCGTGGACAGCCGCTTCGGTCGGGGTGTCCGCGCACTTGCCGGCAGCGAGACCGCGGCGGAGTCGGCTGGTGTTCCGGTCATGCACGCCAAGCTCGTCATCTTCGCGCTGTCGGCGATGTACGCCGGCCTGGCCGGCGGGCTGTCGGCGTTCTTCACGCCCTACGTGAGTCCCGACTCGTTCCCCGCGCTCGACTCGTTCACCTACGTGATCATGGCCGTGGTCGGTGGGCTGGGGACGCTCTGGGGAGGAGTCGTCGGCGCCGTGCTCGTCTCGACCCTCCTGCAGGTCCTCAACTCGGTGACCAGCAACCCCGACCTGCCGCCCACCCTCGGCCCGATCCTGCAGTACGCGACGTACGGCGGGCTGCTCGTGCTGGCCTTGCTCTTCATGCCCCGGGGTATCGTCCCCGCCGTGGAGAGCGGCGTCGCCCGTGTCGCTGCGCGGCCGCGCGCGGTGGCGCGCACATGACCAGCCCAGCGGAGCAGCCCGCGCATGATCGGGACGTGACGCTGCTCTACCTGATCAAGCAGGTGGAGCTCGCGGTCAAGCAGGCCCTCGACGACGTCGTCGCGGCCGCCGACCTCACCACGCTCCAGTACACCGCCCTCACGGTGCTCGAGCGGCACCCCGGCATCACCTCGGCCGAGCTCGCGCGCAACTCCTTCGTCCGTGCGCAGTCGATGGCGGAGATGGTGACCTACCTGCTCGGGCGCGGCCTGGTCACCCGGGAGCGGGACCCGAAGAACCGCAAGCAGTACCTCCTCACCCTGACCCCCGAGGGCCAGCGGGTGCTGGCGGACCTGTACGACGCCGTCGCCGACGTCGAGAGCCGGATGCTCGACGGGTTCGATGCGGGCCAGACCGAGATCCTGCGCACCTACCTGACGCGCTGCCGGCATGCGCTGAGCGGTCAGCCGCCGCGCTGACCCGCCCGCGGGCGCCGGCTCATCGGCCCGGCGCCGGGTCGATGGGCGTGAGCGAGCCCAGGGCCTGCTCCACGAGGAGGCCGGCCTGCAGGCAGGTGCTCTCCCGGAACCGGTCGGCGATGAGCTGCACGCCCTGCGGCAGCCGTGAGTCGTCGAGCCCGGCGGGCACGACCAGGGCCGGGAGGCCCAACAGGTTGACCGTGACGACCAGCCGGTGTGAGTGCCAGAGGGCGTCCGCGTTGTCGGGGCCGCCCAGGTCGAAGCCCACGGCGTGGACCGGCTGCGTCGCGACCGGGCCGAGGACCAGGTCGTAGCCCGCGTAGAACTCCGACCAGGCCGCCGCGATGGCGTGCCTCCTGGCCATGCCCTCCACGTAGCCGGCGAGATCGAGTCGCGCGACGTGCGCCATCGACTGCTCGAGATAGGTCGATGCGTCCGCCGAGCCCAGCGGACGGATCACGTGGTCGAGCACTCCCAGGAGCTCCGCTGTCGTCAGCGTGCGCCACAGCTCGGCGGACTCGAGGACCTGTGGTGGGTCGGCCTCCTCGACGATCGCCCCGGCATCGGCGAGCGCATCGGCCGCTCGGCGTACGGCGGCCGCGACGGCGGGGTCCACCCCACCGCCACCCGGATCGGTGGTGACCGCGACCCTGATCGGGTCCGGCACGGTCCCCAGGACCGGTGCCGGCACCCACTTGGGGTCGCGGGGGTCAGATCCGCACATGAGCTCATAGGCCAGCCGCACGTCCTCGACGCGGCGGCCCATCGGCCCGTCGACGGCGAAGAGCTGCAGCGTCGGCGGGGGCGGGAACGGGTTGGTGGAGCTGGCCGAGGCCACCCGGCCTGCGGTCGGCCGAAGGCCCACGGTGCCGGCGGCGGCCGAGGGCAGCCTGATGGAGCCCCCGTAGTCGTTGCCGATGCCCAGCGGCGACATCCCGGTGGCCAGCGCGACCGCCTCGCCACCACTGGATCCGGCGGGTGACAGGTCGGCGTCCCACGGGTTGCGGGTCGCACCGAAGAGCCCGCTGTCGGTGTGCCATCGCATGCCCAGGTCCGGCATGTTGGTGCGGGCGAGGGGGATCGCACCGGCTGCCCGGAGCTGTGCGACCGCAGGCGCGTCGACCGCAGCCACCCGGTCCCGGAAGGCCACGACCCCGTCGGTGGTGGGGTGCCCGGCGACGTCGAGGTTCTCCTTGATCGTGAACGGAACCCCGGCCAGCGGGCCGAGCGGCTCTCCGTCGGCGACCGAGCTGTCGACCCGGTCGGCCTCGGCAAGGGCGGAGTCCGCCAGGACCGCGGTGATCGCGTTGACCGTGGGATTGACCTCGTCGATGCGTCCCAGGTGCGCCTCGACCACCTCGCGGGCGGTCACCTCGCGTTGCGCGACGCGGCGAGCGAGCTCGGCCGCAGGGAGTGCGCACAGGCGGCTCGGCTCCAGGGTGACAGGCGGGTCGTCCCGGTGGGTCAGCGTCATGTCGTCCGCCCTCTCGACCTGACGGACGTCAGATCCATAGAATTTCTACGGATGAGACTATGGCGTGGGCACGGGGGTGTCAACGAGGTTCGACGAGTCTCACTTCGACAGACTGGAGGTCTCATGGCACGCCGTACTGGAACCCGCCTGCCGCGGCGCACTCCGGAGGAGACCCGAGACCTCATGCTGCGCGCTGCGGTCGAGCTGATCCGCGAGCGTGCCCAGGCCTCGGGGGACGAGGTGCTGGCGGCCGCCCTGGCACATCTGCGGCTGACCCAGGTCGCGCAGCGCGCCACGGCGATCGTGCGGGAGCAGACCCGCGATGACGGGGCCACGGCCATCACGACCGGTGCGATCTACCAGCAGTGGCCGTCCCAGGCCGAGTTCCAGATCGACCTGCTCTTCCACATCGCCGACCTGCAGGCGGCCCTGGTGCCCGGCCTCGCCGAGAGCGTGGTGGAGTTCAGGCAGGCCGAGTCCGAGGACCTCCCCGTCGAGACGGTGCTCATGCGCCTCATGGAGGAGGTCCACCGGCACTACCGCGAGGATCCGCTCTTCCGGGTCGAGCTGAGCTTCCTGCTCGGCACCGGCGATGCGCGCCTCCGCGAGGCGATCGCACATCGACAGGCCACCTTCTACGACGTCGCCGACCGGGCGTGGCAGGCCCTGCTGGACACCTACGGGCTACGGATGAGGCAGCCCTTCGCGATCCGGGACCTCACTCGGGCGATGGCTGCCCAGGTCGTCGGCTCGGTCGTCGTGTGGTTCGCCGACCCGGAGATCCTGCGCGATCCCCTCGGTGAGCAGGATGCCTCTCTGATGTCGCGCGTCATGGTGGCGATCTTCGACCGGCTCACCGAACCCGTGTGATCAGCCGGCCTTCGAGCTCTCCGTGGCTGCCCTGTCGGCGATGAAGCTCATCAGGGCGAGCACGAGCTCGGCGAGCTGCTCCCCGTCCGCCGTCAGCGAGTACTCCACGTGTGGGGGTACGACGGGGCGTGCCTCCCGGTGCACGTAGCCGTCCTCCTCGAGCATCCGGAGGGTCTGGGCGAGCATCTTCTCGGTGATCCCGGTGGCCCGGCGGCGCAGCTCGCTCCAGCGCAGCGGCTCGCCGTCGGACAGGGCTGCCAGCAGCAACGGCGCCCACTTGCTCGTCACCCGGGTCAACGCCTCCCGGGTCGGGCAGTTCTCGGTGAAGACGCCCTCGCCGAAGACTCCGGCGAGGCGGACGAGCCCTTGACTTTCCGCCATGACAGTACCTTACTTCAAAGTGGGTACCCACCCAAGGGAAGGGTTGTGCCGCGGAGGCGGTTGCGCCGGTGTCAGCGGCTCGTGCGAGCCCCACCGGTCGAGAGACCACACCCCCAGGAGTAGACCCATGACCTTCCTCGTCACCGGCGCCGGCGGACAGCTCGGAGCCCTGGCGGTCGAGGCGCTGCTCGACCGCGGCGTCGCCCCGGGCGACATCGTCGCCACCGCCCGAGACACCGACCGGCTGAGCGCCTTCGCTGCGCGCGGGGTCACCACCCGCCGGCTCGACTACGACGACCCGGCCTCGGTCCGCGCCGCCCTCGAGGGAGTCGACCGGGTGCTGCTCGTCTCCTCCAGCGCCGTCGGTCAGCGGGTCGCCCAGCACCGGACGGTGCTCGAGGCCGCAGCCGAGCTGGGCGTCGAGCTGGTCGCCTACACCAGCATCCTCCGCGCTGACACCACCTCCCTGGCCCTGGCCGCCGAGCACCACGCGACCGAGCAGCTGCTGGCCGAGCTCGGTGTCCCACACGTGCTGCTCCGCAACGGCTGGTACCTCGAGAACTACACCGCCCAGGTCCCGGTCCACCTCGAGCACGGCGTCATCGGCGCCGCAGGCTCGGGCCGGATCAGCGCCGCCGCGCGCGCCGACTACGCCGAGGCCGCCGCCGTCGCGCTCCTCGCCGAGGACAGCGCGGGCAAGATCCACGAGCTGGGCGGCGACGAGCCGTTCACGATGGCCGACTACGCCGCCATCCTCGCCGAGCACTCCGGCCAGGCGATCGCCTACGTCGACCTGCCCCAGGCGGACTACGCCGCCGCCCTCGAGTCGGCCGGCGTCCCGGCTCCGTTCGCCGAGATCCTCGCGGACAGCGACCGAGGCATCGCCGTCGGAGAGCTGCACGACGACTCCGGCACCCTCAGCGCGCTCATCGGTCGGCCCACCACGCCCCTGACCGACGCCGTCAAGGCGGCGCTGGTCTGACCTCTGACGGCGCAGCCACGGACGCTGGCTAGCCTTCCCCCAGACGCCTTCCGCGGTGGGTCGGGGTCCCCGCCCACCGCGGTCCGGCTGAAGGAGACTCGTGCGCAACTGGTCAGAGACCGTCCGCTACTCCGCGTCGCGCCAGGTCCGGCCGGCCAGTCTCGAGCAGCTTCGGGATCTCGTCAGCGGGAGCCGGCACGTCAAGGCGCTGGGATCGCGGCACTCCTTCAACGACATCGGCGACACGCCGGGCGTGCAGATCGCCCTGGACGAGATGCCGCGGTACGTCGACGTCTCCGCGGACCGCGGTCTCGTCACCTGCAACGCAGGACTCACCCACTCGGAGCTCTCGCTCGAGCTGGAGAAGCACGGCCTGGCCCTCCCCAACCTGGCGTCCCTCCCGCACATCTCTGTCGGAGGAGCGATCCAGACGGGCACCCACGGCTCCGGCAGCGGCAACGCGGCCCTGTCCGCGAACGTCGAGTCGATCGAGATCGTGACGGCGGACGGAGACGTCCGTCTCGTCCGGACCGGGGATCGGGACTTCAACGGCGTCGTCGTCGGTCTGGGAGCGTTCGGCGTCGTGCACCGGGTGACCCAGCGGTGCGTGCCGTCGTTCCGCATGACACAGACCGTGCACGAGAACCTCCCCTGGGCCACCCTCCTGCCGCGGCTGGAGGAGGTGATGGCCAGTGCCTACAGCGTCAGCCTCTTCACTCGTTACGACACCAGCGCAGTGGCGCAGGTGTGGGTCAAGAGCCGTGCTCACGACCCCGCATCGCTCGACCTCGCAGAGCTCGGAGCAACCGCAGCCACCAGGACGCTGCACCCCCTTCCGGACACGCCGTCGGACAACGTCACCGAGCAGCTGGGTGCCCCAGGTGCTTCGCACGAGCGGCTCCCGCACTTCCGGCACGGCTTCAAGCCCGGACGCGGCGACGAGATCCAGTCGGAGTACCTCGTCGCGGCCGGGCACGGCGCCGAAGCGATCGATGCCCTCCGCGCGATCGGCTCCGTCATCGCGCCCGTGCTGCACGTGGCGGAGCTCCGCCGGGTTGCTCCCGACGACGCCTGGCTGAGCCCGTCCTCCGGCCGGGACAGCCTGGCCCTGCACTTCACCTGGCAGCGACGTCCGGAGGCCGTCGCCGCCGTCCTCCCGAGGGTCGAGGACGCTCTCGAACCGTTCGGAGCGCGCCCGCACTGGGGCAAGCTCTTCGCCGTCGAACCGGCGAAGCTGCGCACGGCGTACGCGCATTTCGACGAGTTCGTCTCGCTCCTGGAGAGATGGGACCCGGACGGCACGTTCGACAACCCGTTCCTGCAACGACTCTTTGCTCGCCCGCTCTGACCATGCAGGATGCGTCCGTGCGTCACACGTTGGCCGGGCGGGCCGAAAGCCAGCTCCAGGCTCGTCTCCTCGCTGAGCTGAGGGACGAGGGGCCGCTGTCCAAGGCGCAGCTGGCCGGCACCCTCCAGGTCTCACGCACGACGGTGGGCGTCGAGGTGGTGAGGCTGGGCGAGCTCGGCCTGGCGGTCGAGGCAGGTCCGGCGGCCTCCCGGGGCGGACGCAGGTCCACGCTGGTCGATCTCTCACCCGACATCAGGTTCGCCGGTATCGCGATCGGCGCCACCGGCCTCTCGGTCGGCGTCACCGACGGGCGGCTGACCACGCTGGGCGTGCGGCACCGCTCGTGCGACATCAAGCAGGGCCCGGAGGTCGTCCTCGGACTGGCGCTCGAGACCTTGCGCGAGGTCATGGCCGAGGTGGGGGTGACTCGGCTCAGCGGCGCAGGGGTGGGCGTCCCCGGGCCGGTGGACTTCCATCGCGGCGTGCCTGTCTCGCCGCCGATCATGCCGGGCTGGGACGGCTACCAGGTGCGCGACGCCATCTCCCGCGACCTCGGCTGCCCGGTCGTCCTCGACAACGACGTCAACGTGCTCACGGTGGGTGAGCAGCACGCCGGCGTCGCCCGCAACGCGCGGGACTTCCTGTTCGTGAAGATCGGCACCGGGATCGGCTGCGGGATCGTCGTCGACGGCGAGCTCTACCGCGGCGTGGACGGCTGCGCAGGGGACATCGGGCACATCCGCGTCGACGACTTCGGCCCCACCTGTGCCTGCGGCAACACGGGCTGCCTCGAGGCGTTCGCCGGGGGAGCGGCACTGGCGCGCGACGCGACCGCCGCCGCGCGGGCCGGCCGCTCGGAGCGGCTGGCCGCGATCCTCGCCGAGCAGGGAGAGCTCACGGCCGCCGACGTGGGCCGGGCGGTCGCCGCCGGCGACCCGGTCTCCGTCCAGCTGATCCGTGACTCGGGCCGTCGGGTGGGACAGGTGCTGGCCAGCCTGGTGTCGTTCTTCAACCCCGGCCTGATCGTCATCGGCGGCGGGGTGACCGGGCTGGGTCACACCCTGCTCGCCGAGATCCGGGGAATCACCTACCGACGCTCGCTCCCGCTGGCCACGGGCAACCTGCCCATCGTGCTCAGCGAGCTCGGCGCCGAGGGCGGGGTCGTCGGCGCCGCTCGCCTGATCAGCGGCGCCGTGTACTCGTCCGATCCCGGTCGCGCCGTCTGACGCTGCTGTTCGCAGCGGGGACGCTTGAGGTCGACGTCTGTCGTACTTTGTCCACGAGTGGAGAAAGTTGGAGCGCGCGCCTGCAATCTTTCGGCGCTCTACCCTTGCGGATCGCCCTGACCAGCCTCTAGTTTGTGCAGCGCGTGGACAAATGGGTGACTGCGGTCACACATCGGGAGGATCGGAGGTGGGGCTCCAGTGCGATCTCTCGCGGCCGACGGGAGCCTCAGCGCCGACCAGGTGACCCTGCGCCGTGCCAACCTCGGGCTGGTCCTGCGCCGACTGCGCGACCACGGCCCGCGATCCCGGGCGACGCTCGCCACCGAGCTCGGGATGACGCGCACGGCGATCTCGACGTTGGTCGCCGATCTCGCCGAGAGAGGGCTGGTCCGCACCGGCAACATCGAGCGGGGCGCGGTCGGTCGTCCCGGCACGAGCGTCGAGCTCGACGGACACGCGGTGGGCGGGCTCGGGGCCGAGGTCAACGTCAACCACGTCTCGACCATGGCCCTCGACCTGACCGGTGCGGTGATCAGCGAGCACAAGCTGGCTCTCGACGCCCGCGCCGTCTCGGCGGAGGAGGTGCTCGACCGGCTCGTGGAGCTGGTGCGGAAGACCCTCGCGGATCTCGCGCACCGCGACATCGTCCCGGTGGGCCTGACCGTCGGGGTGGCCGGCCTGGTCGACCGCGAGCGCGACGTGCTCACCCACGGACCCAACTTGGGCTGGCACGACGTCCCGGTCGGTGACCTCCTCCTGACCCGGCTCGGCGACGCCTTCCCCATCACGGTCGAGAACGAGGGCAACCTGGCCGCTCTCGCCGAGGCCACGCCGGGCGACCCCGCCCGTCAGGACGTCCTCGTCCTGTTCGGCGAGGTCGGCGTCGGAGGCGGCATCGTCGCCGAGGGGCGCCCGCTGCGCGGTAGGCAGGGGTACGCCGGCGAGTTCGGCCACATGATCGTCGAGCCCCAGGGCCGGCGCTGCGGCTGTGGGCGGGTCGGGTGCTGGGAGACGGTGGTCGGACTGCGTGCCCTCCTCGACCTCGCCGCCGACCCCGACGACCTGGTGCGCGACCCGGCCATGGCCATCGACGACCGGCTGGCCGAGCTCAACCGGCGCGCCTCGCTGGGTGACACCCGGACGCTGGACGCGCTGGCCCAGGTCGGCGGCTGGCTCGGAGTCGGGGCAGCGATGCTGGCCAATGCCCTGAACCCCGCGGCGATCGTGCTCAGCGGCTACTTCGCAGCGGTCGGAGAGCACATGCGTCCCGCGCTCGAGGACCGGCTGCGGGCCGGCGTGCTCGCACCGGACGCCGGCGGCACGCGGGTCGAGCTCTCCACCCTCGGGTTCACCGCCGCCGTGCGCGGAGGCGCCGGCCTCGCCCTCGACACCGTCTTCGCCGACCCCACCCGGGTTGCGCGCCGCACCGCCTCTCAAGGAGCCGTCCGGTGACCGAGCCCATGTCCGGGGCCGCAGCTGCCGCCCCTTCGTCGCCCGGGGCCCTCCTCCAGATGACCGGCATCGTCAAGGAGTTCCCGGGCGTCCGTGCCCTCGGCGGCGTGGACCTCGACGTCCGCGCCGGCGAGGTGCACTGTCTCCTCGGCCAGAACGGGGCCGGCAAGTCGACGCTGATCAAGGTGCTCGCCGCGGTGCACCGGCCCGACGAGGGCACCATCGTCTGGGACGGCGAGCCGGTGAGCCTCGGCTCGCCCCACGCTGCGCTCAAGTCCGGCATCGCCACGATCTACCAGGAGCTCGACCTGGTCCCCGAGCTCACCGTGGCCGAGAACATCTTCCTCGGGCACGAGCTCTCCACCGCCGGCTTCTCCCAGCGGCTCCGCGCGAACCGCAGGTCCCGGGAGCTGCTCACCCGGCTCGGCCACGCCGAGATCTCCCCGACCCGGACGGTCGGCTCGCTCGCTCCGGCCGGCCAGCAGATCGTCAGCATGGCGCGGGCACTGTCCCGCGACACCCGCCTGCTGATCCTCGACGAGCCGTCGGCGGTGCTCGACCAGAACGGCGTGGCGAACCTGTTCCGGGTCATCCGTGGGCTGACCGCCGAGGGTGTCGCGGTCGTCTACATCTCCCACCGGCTCGAGGAGATCCGCCAGATCGGCGACCGGATCACGGTGCTCAAGGACGGCCGCACGGTGGCGAAGGGGCTCCCCGTCGCCGAGACCCCGACCTCGGAGCTGATCAAGCTGATGACCGGCCGCGCGATCGAGTACGCCTTCCCGCCCAGGTCGACCGCGGCCGCGGACGGCCAGGTCGTCCTCGAGGCGACCGACCTCTCACTCGCCGGTGTGTTCAGCGGTGTGAACCTCGCGGTGCGCGCCGGCGAGATCGTCGGGCTGGCCGGGCTGGTGGGCGCCGGCCGCTCCGAGATCCTCGAGACGGTGTACGGCGCGCGCCGGGCGAGCACCGGCACCGTCACCGTGGACGGCCGGCGACTGCGCCGCGGTTCGGTGACGGCGGCGGTCAAGGCGGGTGTGGGGCTGGCACCGGAAGAGCGCAAGAGCCAGGGGCTGCTGCTCGACGAGTCGGTGTCCAGCAACATCACAGTCTCCTCCATGGCGGCGTTCTCGCGGGCGGGCTTCCTCAACCGGGGTGCCGAGCGCACGCGGTCCTCGGAGCTGACTGCGTCGCTGGACGTCCGGCCCGCGGGGGTGACCCGCGCCGTGCGGACCCTGTCGGGCGGCAACCAGCAGAAGGTCGTCCTGGCCCGCTGGCTGCTGCGCGACTGCCGGGTGCTGCTGCTCGACGAGCCCACCCGCGGGGTGGACGTCGGCGCCCGCACCGAGATCTACCAGCTGATCCGCCGGCTCGCCGACTCCGGCGTCGCGGTGGTCGTGGTCTCCAGCGAGGTCGAGGAGGTGCTCGGCCTCGCCGACCGGGTCCTGGTCATCCGCGAGGGAGAGGTCGTCCACGAGGCGGCCGCCATCGAGATCGACGAGTCCATGGTGCTGGACCTCGTCATGGAAGGAAGAGTTGCATGAGCGACGCCACCCCCGACACCACCAACGACACGCTCCCCGCCGTACCGAGCGCCCCCGCCAGCGACGAGACCGCGCGCGTCGAGGCCGCGGCCCTGGAGACGGCTCGTGAGGACAACGCGGTGCTCGCCCTCCTGCGGAGCAGCGCGGGCCGCAACGCCGGGCTGGTCGTCGCGCTGCTCCTCCTCTGCGTCGTCGGAGCCGCCACGGCCGGCGACCGGTTCACCTCGACCGACAACGCGCTGACCATCCTGCGGTACGCCGCCACCATCGGCGTGGTCAGCATCGGGATGACCTTCGTGATCATCGGCGGCGGCATCGACCTCTCCGTCGGCGCGATCCTCGCCCTGGCCTCGGTCTGGTGCACGACGCTGGCCACCCAGCAGACCGCCGAGGACAGCCACTGGGTCGTGATGGTCTTCGTCGCCCTGGCCGTCGGCGCCGCGTGTGGTCTCGTCAACGGGCTGCTGATCTCCTACGGCGGCGTGGTGCCCTTCATCGCGACACTGGCCATGCTGGCAAGTGCTCGAGGGCTGGCCGAGATCATCTCCGACAAGAAGACCCAGATCGTCCAGGTCCCGGAGTTCGTCGCCTTCTTCGACAGGGAGATCCTCGGGATCGGGTTCTCGGTCTACTTGTTCGCGGTGGTCGCGATCGTCGGCTGGGTGCTGCTCAACAGGACGACGTTCGGTCGTCGCACCATTGCGGTCGGCGGCAACCCGGAGGCCGCCCGGCTCGCCGGCATCAACGTCAAGTGGCACACCGTGCTGCTTTACGTGCTGCTCGGCATCTGCTGCGGCATTGCCGCCCTGATCCTGGTCGCCCGGACGTCCACCGGCAGCTCGACCCACGGCCAGTTCTACGAGCTGGAGGCCATCGCCGCCGTCGTGATCGGCGGCACCCTGCTCACCGGCGGCCGCGGCACCATCGTCGGCACCGTCTTCGGCGTGCTGATCTTCGCGACGCTCACCAACGTCTTCGTTCTCAACAACCGCTCCCAGTCGGAGCAACAGCTCCTCAAGGGAGCCATCATCGTCGCCGCCGTGCTGCTCCAGCAGCGGTTGGCGTCTCGGAACAACAGCACGTGACGCCCTGGCGTACCTCTTATCCCGGCACCATCCCTCTGCACCAAGGAGCAGCACGATGAAGTTCCAGCCCATCCGCACGAAGGTCGGCACCACCCTGGTTGCCGGTCTCTCGGTGGTCGCCCTCGCGGCTTGCACCGGCAACGAACCCGACAAGGACAAGGCCGACCTGGGCGGCGGCACGTCGCAGGCCGACAACGGGTCCAACGACGAGGCGGGCGACAAGGTCGTCATCGGGTTCTCCGCCCCCGCCGCCGACCACGGCTGGATGGGCTCGATCACCCAGTCCGCCCAGGACATCGCCGCGCAGTACGACGACGTGGAGCTCCGCGTCGCCGACGGCACCAATGACGTCAACCTGCAGATCTCCCAGGTCGAGACGTTCATCAACGACAAGGTGGACGCCATCGTGCTGCTGCCGTTCGACGGAGCCGCGATGACTCCGGTCGCGCTCAAGGCCATGGACGCGGGCATCCCGGTCATCAACGTCGACCGCGAGTTCGACGACCCCAACGCCGCTCGGGTCACCATCCTCGGTGACAACTACGGCATGGGCGTCTCGGCCGGCCAGTTCGTCTGCGACAACCTCGACGGCAAGACAGACGCCGTTGTGGCCGAGATCGCCGGCATCGACTCGCTGCCCCTGACCCAGGACCGCAGCCAGGGGTTCGAGGACGCACTGTCCGAGTGCGGTCAGGACGTCGACAACCGCGTCGCCGCCGACTTCACCGTCGAGGGTGGCGAGGAGGCCGCGGGCAACCTGCTCCAGGCCGCGCCGAAGATCGACTTCTTGTGGAACCACGACGACGACCAAGGCGTCGGGGTCCTCGCGGCGATCAAGAACGCCAACCGTGACGAGTTCGTCATGATCGGCGGCGCCGGCTCGGCCAACGCGATGCGCGACATCCAGGCCGACAACACGGTGCTCAAGGCGACGGTCATCTACCCGTCCACGCAGGCCGCCGACGGCATCAAGCTGGCCCGCCTGCTGGTCCAGGCGAAGTCGCTGAGCGACCTGGTCGAGGTCGAGGTGCCGCGGACGGTGCAGCTCTACGCGCCCGTCGTGACCAAGGACAACGTCGACCAGTTCATCGACACCGCCTTCGAGTCCTGATCGATTCCCAGCGCTGACCCTTCCGGCGTACGCCGGAA
>Ga0075368_10000135_pt1 | contig 19588 bp, 20 predicted proteins | sample EndMethybrTD3033_FD_71518 | JGI IMG/M metagenome (GOLD analysis project Ga0075368, IMG submission 71518) | Populus endosphere microbial communities from Tennessee, USA - Endosphere MetaG P. TD hybrid TD303-3 | ecosystem: Host-associated > Plants > Roots > Endosphere | place: USA: Tennessee... | reverse complement strand
CGACATGGGACACGAGCAGCTGACCTGGGACCGTGAGGTCGCACCGCTCTGGGACGCCGACAAGGTGCGCGTGATCGGCGGCGCTCCCGAGGGAGCCTTCGTCCTCCCGTTCGAGCAGGGCGACCAGCTGCCGGGGGACTGGTGGCACGTGCGCGACACCGAGGGGAGCGTCGTCGGCTACGGACGGCTCGACACCACCTGGGGTGGCGACGCCGAGATCCTTCTCGCCGTCGCGTCCGACCGCCAGGAGACCGGCATCGGGAGCTTCATCCTCGGCCGCCTCGAGCAGGAGGCGGCCGCACGCGGGATCAACTACGTCCACAACCGGATCCGGGAGCACGATCAGCGCGACCTCGTGCACGACTGGCTCGTGGTCCGCGGCTTTCGTGGTCCGACCGACGGTGACCTGCGCAAGCGCGTCGGTCTGCCCGTGGCCACCTCGGGGACTGCCCACCGGCGACCGGTCGAGGCCTACGACGTCTCGGCGGACCCGTCCGGGCGTGCCCCCGGCCACGAGGAGCAGGGAGGCTACGTGGACGTGGAGGAGCACCAGTACTAGGCGTAGCTCCCAATCACGGCTCTTGTGACCAGTCGCGCGAACTGGGACCGCTAGACGCGATCGGGTGGGCGCGCGGGCACCGAGCTGACGCCGGCGTCGTCAGATCCGGTCGGAGGCCTCGCCCTGCATCCGGTCCCACTCCGACTGTGCCTGGCGGTGCCACTGGGCGTGCCGGTCGTGGAAGACCGCCGCCGCGTGCGGTCCCGGCCAGTCGTGGTCGAGCAGCTCGCGTGGCAGGTCCGGGTCGAGGAAGGGGAAGCGACGCCACTCCTGGACCATCTCCACCTGCGCGCCGAACGCGTCGGTCGCGGACGTCGCCCGGCGGTCCTCGAACGCGTCGAGGAACTGGAGATACCGCTTCTCGACGTCGTCGAGGTCCCAGGCCGCAGCTACGAGGCGGGCCTCCTCGCCGATCCCGGCCGCCGGACCCACCCAGGCGAACGACTGCTCCCGGAGGCCGAGCTCCTCGACGACGCGCTCGACGTCCTCGCCCTTGCCGGCGTCGGGGGTGACCCAGAGCCCGGAGGTCGGCGACCCGAGTCCCAGCCAGGTCAACCGGGTGCGCAGCCGGTGGCGGAGCCGGCGCTGGCTCTCCGGGATGGACACGGTCAGCACCAGCCACCGGCCGTCCCACGCGTGCGGCTGGCGCATGAAGCCGTAGATACGGGCGGTGCCCTCCTGGAGCAGGGCCGACCCCTCGTCGGTCAGCGACCACGCGGTGCGTCGGCCGTGCCGCACGGGGACGAGGAGACCCTCGGCGCTGGTGCGGGCCAGCGCCTGGCGCGAGGCACGTTGCTCGACGTCGAGCCGGCCCAGGGCCTCGAGAACGGTGGCGGTCCACACCGGGTCCTCGCGCGGCAGCGCGAACTCGCCCAGCACGGTCAGCAGGAGCGACCTGGCGCTCGCCGAGCCGATCTCACGCCTCCGGTTCAGCGGTGTCGCCTCTGTCTCGTCCACGCGGCCTCCATCCTCCACACCGGCACCGACGCCGATCCCGACGTCGGCTCGACCGGTCCGACCATCCTTGCAAAGGGCTCCGCGAACACTCGGCAGGCCGTCGACGCGTCGCCGTACCGAAATCATTCCACAGGTGCTTGACGTTGCGCCACAGTTACGTAGAGTATTCGTTGGTGGAGAGAGCGCGGCCTGGGAGCCGCCGCCACGACCCCGGACCCAGCGAGAGGTGAGCGAGATGACCGCCGTCCAGCACGAGGAGCACCAGCAGGTCGAGACGGTCGGCGACGCGGGCGAGGGGCAGCCCGCGATGGCGCCGCCCGAGGTCGACTTCGACACCAGCCCGGACCGCTACCGCCACTGGGACCTGACCGTGGACGGCGAGGTCGCCACCGTGACGCTGACGGTCGACGAGCAGGGTGGGTTGGTCCCGGGCTACGAGCTCAAGATGAACTCCTACGACCTCGGAGTCGACATCGAGCTGTACGACGCGGTCCAGCGGCTCCGGTTCGAGCACCCCGAGGTCAAGGCCGTCGTGATGACGGGCGGGCTCGAGCGGATGTTCTGCGCCGGAGCGAACATCCGCATGCTCGCCCAGTCCAGCCACGCCTGGAAGGTCAACTTCTGCAAGTTCACCAACGAGACGCGCAACGGCATCGAGGACGCCACCGACGCCTCCGGCCAGACCTGGATCGCGGCACTCAACGGCACCGCGGCCGGCGGCGGCTACGAGCTCGCCCTCGCGTGCGAGGAGATCGTGCTCATCGACGACGGTTCCTCGACGGTGTCACTGCCCGAGCTGCCCCTCCTCGGGGTGCTCCCCGGCACGGGAGGGCTCACGCGCGTGGTGGACAAGCGCCTCGTCCGCAAGGACCGTGCAGACCTGTTCGCGACGAAGTCCGAGGGCTATCGCGGAGACACCGCCGTGCAGTGGGGCCTGGTCGACGCCACGGTTCCCAAGCGGGACTGGGACCTGGAGATCGGCCGACGCGCCGCGGAGGCGGCCGCCGGCTCCTCCCGTTCGGGAGACCGGGGGGTCCAGCTGACCCCGCTGGACCGGCGCGTCGAGCAGGACACGATCAGCTACCCCTACGTGACCGCCACCATCGACCGGACCGCCCGGCGTGTCGACATCACCGTCGACGGACCCGCGGAGCCGCCGCCCGCGGACGCTGCCGGGGTCCTTGAGCAGGGGGTCGACTACTGGCCGCTGGCCGTGACCCGAGCGCTGGACGACCTGGTGCTGCGGCTGCGCACCAACGAGCAGGAGCTCGGGACGTGGGTCTTTCGCACCCGGGGCGACACGGAGCTCGTGCTCGCCCACGACGCCCAGCTGCGCGAGCTTGCCGACCACTGGTTCGTCAACGAGGTCAACCTCTTCTTCAAGAGGCTGGTCAAGCGGCTCGACGTGACCAGCCGGAGCCTGGTCGCCGTCATCGAGCCGGGTAGCTGCTTCGCCGGGCTGCTCCTCGAGCTGGCACTGGCCTCGGATCGGCAGTACATGCTCGACGGTGTCTACGAGGACGTCGACCCCGACGCCGTCCCGGCCTCGATCGTCCTCACCGCCGGCAACGACGGCTCGTTCCCCATGGGCAACGGGCTGTCGCGGCTGGCCAGCCGGTTCTGGGGCCACGACGCCGATCTCGACGGTGCCCGGGGACTCGTCGGTGAGCCGCTCGACGCCCGGGCTGCGGAGGACGCCGGTCTGGTGACGATGGCACTCGACGACATCGACTTCGAGGAGGAGCTCCGCATCGTGCTCGAGGAACGCGCGTCGCTCTCGCCGGACGCGCTGACCGGCATGGAGGCCAACCACCGCTTCGTGGGCCCGGAGAGCCTGGAGACCAAGATCTTCGGACGGCTCTCCGCCTGGCAGAACTGGATCTTCATCCGGCCCAACGCCTCCGGTCCGGAGGGCGCGCTCCGCCGGTTCGGCTCCGGCCAGCGGGGCAGCTACGACTACAAGCGGGTCTGAGCGATGTCCGAGCAGTTCAACGCGGCGGAGTTCCTGGTCCACCGGCACCTCGACGAGGGACGGGGCGACCACGTGGCAGTGCGGAGCCTGACCGGCGACCTGACCTACGCCGGGCTCAGCGACCTCGTGCGTCGGGTCGGCGCGGCGTACCGGAGCCTGGGCCTGCGCCGCGACGACCGCGTGCTGATCGTGATGGCCGACGACGTGCCCATGCTCTCGGCGATCGTGGCGGCCTTCAGCGCCGGACTGGTGGCCGTGCCGGTCTCGACGATGCTGAACGCCGCCGAGCTCGGGAAGATCGTGGCAGACTCCGGCGCCCGTCTCGTCGTGTGCACGGAGGAGTTCGCCACCACTGTCGCGTCCGCCCTCGAGGCTGCTCCCGACGTCGAGCTCGTGGTCCAGCACGGTGCGCCGGGACCGTTGGCCGATCCCGGCACGCCGTACGCAGTGCACGCGTGGGACGACTTCGTGGCGCTCGGGTCCGGCGCCGGCCAGGCCGCGCTGGCGACCGCGCCGACCACGGACGACAGCTGGGCGCTGTGGCTCTACACCTCTGGCACGACCGGGACACCGAAGGCGGCGATGCACCGCCACGCGAACATCCGCGTCGTCTGCGAGACCTACGGGCAGCAGGTCCTGGGCATCCAACCGGACGACATCACGTTCTCGGTGGCCAAGCTGTTCTTCGCCTACGGGATCGGCAACTCGCTGTTCTTCCCCTTCTCCGTGGGGGCCACGACGGTCCTCGAGGCTCGCCGGCCCAGCCCGCAGGTCGTGCTCGAGAGGCTGGAGCGGGACCGGCCGACGCTGTTCTTCGGTGTCCCGACCTTCTACGCCGCCCTCACGGCCAGCGACCTCCCCGACGACGCCTTCGCGTCGGTGCGCTGGTGCGCGAGCGCCGGTGAGCCGCTCCCGGCGCCGCTGCAGCAGCGGTTCACCGATCGCTTCGGGGTGGGGATCCTCGACGGCATCGGCTCGACCGAGGCCCTGCACATCTTCCTGTCGAACCGCCCCGGCGACGTCCGTCCCGGCACCACGGGCAAGGCGGTTCCCGGCTACGACGTCGAGGTGCGCGACACCAGCGGAGCCGTCGCCGCCACAGGGGAGCCGGGTGCGCTGTTCGTGCGGGGCGAGTCCATCGCGCTGGGCTACTGGCAGCGGACCGACGCCAGCCGGCAGGTCTTCCAGGGCTCGTGGCTGAGCACGGGCGACACCTATGTCCGCGACGAGGACGGCTACTACCGGTGCCTGGGTCGCAACACCGACATGCTCAAGGCGGGCGGGATCTGGGTCTCGCCGGCCGAGGTCGAGAGCCGACTGCTGGAGCACCCCGCGGTGCGCGAGGCCGCCGTGGTGGGTGTGGCCGACGCCGACGGGCTGGACAAGCCGGTCGCCGTGGTCGTCGCCGACGGGGCGACCCCCGAGGAGCTGGTGGCGTGGTGCCGGGACGGCCTAGCCCACTTCAAGGCGCCCCGGCAGGTCGTGTTCGTGGACGAGCTGCCCAAGACCGCCACCGGGAAGCTGCAGCGGTTCAAGGTGCGTGCGTTCCTGGTCGCGCAGACTCCGGACGAGCCTCCGGCCGAGACACCCGCGCAGCGCCACGACGCCGGCGTCGCCGAGGCGGCGACATGACGTCCCCCACGGCGACCACCGACGTCGACATCCTCATCGTCGGCGCCGGCCCGGTGGGGCTCTACGGCGCCTACTACGCCGGAGTCCGTGGCCTCTCGGTTGCGGTCGTCGACTCGTTGAGCCAGGTGGGCGGCCAGGTCACCGCGATGTACCCGGAGAAGGACATCTACGACATCGCCGCACTGCCGGTCGTCACCGGACGCGAGCTGGTCGCCGGGCTGGTGGCCCAGGCCGGGCAGTACCACCCGACGTACCTGCTGGGCCAGGAGGCGCAGGACCTGTCGCGGTGCAGGGAGCGGGACGGGCGTGAGCGGCTGGTGGTCACCACGAGCGACGGGGCGGAGGTGGCCTGCGGCGCGGTGGTCGTGACCGGGGGCATCGGCTCCTTCTCGCCGCGGCCGCTGCCCGCCGGCGAGGAGTTCCTGGGCCGCGGGCTGGAGTACTTCGTCCCCGACAAGACGGCGTACGTCGGCAAGGACGTCGTGGTCGTCGGTGGCGGCGACAGCGCGATCGACTGGTGCCTGATGCTCGAGCCGGTGGCAGCAAGCGTCACCTTGGTCCATCGCCGCTCGGCCTTCCGCGCACACGCCGCCAGCGTGGAGCAGGTCCGCGCGTCCGGCGTGGAGATCCTCACCGACGCGCAGGTGGTCGCGCTCGAGGGAGGGGACCGGGTCGAGAAGGCCCACGTCGAGGTCCGGGGCGAGGAGGTGCCCCGCACCATCGCGTGTCAGCAGGTCGTGGCCGCGCTCGGCTTCACCGCGAACCTCGGCCCGCTGCGCGAGTGGGGGGCGGAGCTGCACGACAACCGCCACCTGGTGGTCGACTCCACGATGGAGACCACCGTGCCCGGTGTCTTCGCCGCCGGGGACATCACCGACTACCGCGGCAAGGTCCGCCTCATCTCGGTGGGCTTCGGCGAGGTCGCCACCGCGGTGAACAACGCGGCGGTGCACCTCGACCCGCTCGCGCAGCTCTTCCCCGGCCACTCGACCGACCAGCCGCACGCCGTAGCCGTGCCCGCCTGACCCACGCACCTGGAGGACCCGTGCCTTACGTCATCGCCAGCCCGTGCATCGACGTCAACGACAAGGCTTGCGTCGAGGAGTGCCCGGTCGACTGCATCTACGAAGGCGACCGCAAGAGCTACATCAACCCCAAGGAGTGCATCGACTGCGGCGCCTGCGAACCGGTGTGCCCGGTCGAGGCGATCAGCCAGGACCGGCGCGTGCCCGGGGACGACGAGCAGTTCATCGCGGACAACGGAGCCTTCTTCACCGACCTCCTGCCGGGGCGGGACGAGCCGCTGGGGACTCCGGGTGGTGCCGCCAAGGTCGGCGAGCTGCACGCCGACACGCCTCTCGTCCGGGGCTGGTGAGCGCTCGTGCTCGACGGCCACCTGCTCGTCGACGCCCACGTCCACGTGCCCGTCCTGGGCAGCCTGAAGCCGGCGTGGCTCACCTGGGCCCGTGAGTTCGGGCCGCCGGGCATCCTCGAGCGGGTGTGGGACGGTGACGGCCGTCCGCGGGCGGACGTGCTCGACGAGCTCTTCGACGAGCAGGGCGTCGACGCCGCACTCCTGTTCTGCGAGTACAGCCCCAGGGCGACCGGTTACCAGACCTTCGACGAGCTGCTGTCGATCGTCGAGCACAACCCGCGCCGGTTCCGGCCGGTCGCGAACGTGAACCCGCACCTGCACTTCCCGATCGTGGCGGAGGTGACCCGGCAGCTCGATCTGGGCGCCGCGGCGCTCAAGCTGCACCCGGTCCACGGCGGGTTCCGCTGCGACGACGCCGCTCTCTACCCGGCCTACCAGGTGCTGACCGAGCGCGGAGTGCCGCTCGTCGTGCACTGTGGCACCAGCAGCTTCCCCGGGTCGAGGAACGAGCTGGCGGATCCGGTCCACCTGCTCCCGGTGGTGCGGGACTTCCCCGAGCTGGACGTGGTGCTCGCCCACGGCGGCCGCGGCTGGTGGTACGACGCCGCGGCGTTCATGGCGCTCAGCCACGACCACGTCTGGATCGAGCTGTCCGGGCTGCCGCCCAAGCGACTGCCCGACTACTACCGCAGCTTCGACCTCGGCCGGCTCGCTCGCCGATGGATCTTCGGGACCGACTGGCCGGGGGTGCCGGGCATCGCTGCGAACGCTCGCGCCGTCGCCGACCTCGGCCTCGATGACGACCTGGCGAGGCTCGTGCTGGCGGGCAACGCGCTGTCGGTGTACACCGGTCTCGGCCACTTGGACGATCAGCTGGACGACCAGCTGGATGACACGCAAGGAGCCCGGCCATGACGACCCCGCCGACCCGCGCCGACTATCTCGGCCGACCCGCCCGGGAGCTGAGCGACGAAGAGCTCGAGCGCCAGGGCAAGAGCGCACACGACACCCGCAACTGGGTCTTCCTCCACGGCACCTCGGAGCAGTTCGCGACCCACACCGCGCGGATGCTCGAGCTCGAGCAGGAGTACCTGCGCCGCCACCCCAAGCGCACCTGGCAGGCGACCGGCGGCGCGCCGACCGACGAGTCCCAGGCGGCCGTGCTGCGCAAGGCGCTCCGCGGCGTGATCGTCCAGCTCGAGGCCCTGCTCGAGCCGCCGGCGCCGCGGCACGACGACGTGACGGTGGACGACCCCGCGATCGCGCTGCTGCGGACGATCGGGGAGGCGCCGGGCGGCCGCATGAACAAGCTCGAGGTGCACCAGCTCGCCCGCGAGGTGGGGCTGGACCCGGCCGCGCTCGCCCGGCTCTACAGCGTGGATCCGCCCCTCCTGCGCACCGAGCAGCAGGACCGGGTCGTCACCGACGCGGGTCGCGACCTCATCGGTGGTCCCTGACCTGTTCGACAGCGGACCTCCGGGTCAGTCGTCCGAGTCCGAGCCCTCGCCGTCGCCCTCGATGACGACCACCTTGAAGGCGTCGTCGAGCCGGACGTCGACGGTGGTCCCGTCCGGCTTCGTCACCTCCACCTCGTAGGTCGCGCCGTTCTCAGAGTCGCTCTCGACGCTGTTGACGGTGCCGCCGCCGGTGGCGTCGAGCGCCGCCTGCTTCGCCTGGTCGGCCTGCTGCTCTGTGTACTGGTGGCTGGCCGGCCCGTCGTCTCCGTTGCCCGCCACCGCGATCCCGCCCGCGGTGGCCGCCACAGCCACCCCGAGGGCCGCTCCTGCCACGATCAGCCGCTTGCGCATGTCTCCTCCGACGGTCGTCGTTCGTTGCTCGTGCATCCACGGTGCCCGACCGTCGCTGAAGCGACGCTGAACGAGCCGGGTCGCCCGGGAGCGGGTTCAGCCGGCCTTCAGCGCGGATTCAGCGCACGTGTGCCACCGTGCAGAGATGAGGGTCCTGGTCGTCGAGGACGACAAGCAGCTCGCGGCGGCCCTGCGGCGCGGCCTCGAGGAGGAGGGGTACGCCGTCGACACCGCCCTGGACGGCGCCGAGGGCGAGTGGCTGGCCACGGAGAACAGCTACGACGCGCTGGTGCTCGACATCATGCTGCCGACGCTGCGCGGCGACGAGCTCTGCGCGCGGCGCCGAGAGGCCGGAGACTGGACGCCGATCCTGATGCTGACCGCGCGCAGTGGCCCGGAGCAGGAAGCGCAGGCGCTCGACGCCGGTGCCGACGACTTCTTGGCCAAGCCGTTCTCGTTCGTCGTCCTGGTCGCGCGGCTGCGCGCGCTCGTGCGTCGCGGTGCGGGGGAGCGGCCCACGGTCCTGGAGGTCGGTGACCTGCGGCTCGACCCGGCCCGGCACCGGGTGACCCGCGGGGCGACAGAGGTGGAGCTCACCCCGAGACAGTTCTCGATGCTGGAGTTCCTGATGCGCCGCTCGGGCGAGGTGGTCTCCAAGGCCACGATCCTCGACCACGTCTGGGACTTCGCCTTCGAGGGAGACCCCAACATCGTCGAGGTGTATGCCCGGCAGCTGCGCCAGCGCATCGACCTCCCGTTCGACCGGCACAGTCTGCAGACGGTGCGGCTGGTCGGCTACCGGCTGGTGGAGGACGGATGAACGGGCTCAGCCTCCGGGCGCGCGCGACAGCCCTGGCCACGCTGCTGTGCGCCGTCGTGCTGGCGGCAGGCGCGCAGCTGCTGGTCACGACCCTCGATCGGCAGCTGACGGCGGGCAGTGACGACCTGTCCCGGTCCCGGGTGCGCGACCTTCTCGACCAAGCGGCCACGGGAGACCTCCCACCCGTGCTCCGCAACGTCAACGACGATGCCGTTGCCCAGGTGCTCGCCTCGGACGGCACCGTGCTCGCTGCGTCGCCGAACATCGAGGGACGAGGACCGATCGTGGCGGCCGGCGCCTCGGAGGACGGGGAGCGGCGGACGATCCGCGCGCCCGACGACAGCGAGACCGAGAGCTACCGGGTCTGGGTGCAGTCGGGCCCCGGCGCCGGTGGTCAGGTGACCGTCGTCGAAGGGTCCAGCCTGGAGGCGGTCCACGAGGCCACGGCCACCCTGCGACGGACGCTCATGCTCGGCGTGCCACTCGCCGCCCTGGCTCTCGGGCTGGTGATCTGGCTGGTGCTGGGCGGAGCGCTGGCCCGGCTCGACCGGATCCGGGCGGAGGTCGACGCCATCGGGCCGGACCAGCTCGACGCCCGCGTGCCCGTCGACGGCCGCGGCGACGAGGTCGGGCGGCTGGCCGCGACGATGAACCGGATGCTGGTCCGGGTGCACGCGTCGGCGCAGCGGCAGCGCCGCTTGGTGGCCGACGTCTCGCACGACCTCCAAGGTCCGTTGGCCGTGCAGCGGGTCTCGCTCGAGCTCGCCTTGGCCACGCCCGGCGCCGTCGACATGGAGGTGCTCCGCCGCGACGTGCTCGGCGCGACCGGCGAGATGGAGCGGCTCGTCGACGACCTGCTCGTGCTGGCGGCCGCCGACGAGGGCGCCCCGGCCGAGACCAGCGCGGTCGACCTGGATGCGATCGTGCTCGAGGAGGCGGCGCGGGCGCGCCTGACCGGGTCGGCGGTGGTCGACACGGCCAGGGTCTCGGCGGGGCCGGTGCGCGGCAACGCGAGCGAGCTGCGGCGCGTCGTGCGCAACCTGGTCGACAACGCGGTCACCCACGCCGGGTCCCGCGTCGAGCTCCGGGTCGACAGCCACGACGGGCTCGTGGTGCTGGATGTGACGGACGATGGACCCGGCGTACCCGACGACGAGCGGGAGCTGGTCTTCGAGCGGTTCCAGCGCGGCGACCCCGCACGCACGCGGGGAGCGCCCGGGACCGGGCTGGGGTTGGCGATCGCGCGCAGCCTGGCCGAGCGCGCGGACGGACGGCTGGAGCTCCTCGACGACGTCCCGGGGGCCTCGTTCCGACTCACCCTGCCGTTGCTGTCACATCGCTGATCGCGGCTTCCGGGCACCCCGGCGCCGGCGTGCGAGCCGCCGTCCTGCCGGGGGATGTGACACTGGAATCACGCGGTCAGGTTCTGTGCAGGTTGAGTGCAGCACTGTCTCCGGACAGGTTCCGAGCCGACCGAGGAGAGGTGACATGGCGAAGGTGGGGCTCTGCGAGGACGACCCGGCCATCCGCCGCGTGGTGCACGACGCGATGCGACTGGCCGACCACGAGGTGGTCCTCGCGCACGACGGCGCCGAGGCCCTCCGGCTCTTCGCGGAGGACGACGACCTCGACGTGATCATCCTCGACATCGGGCTCCCGGACGCCGACGGTCGCGACGTCTGCCAGGCGCTGCGTTCTGCCGGACAGCCGGCGCCGGTGCTCTTCCTGACCGCACTCGGCGCCCTGCACGACCGGCTGGCCGGGTTCAGCGCCGGAGCCGACGACTACCTGCCCAAGCCGTTCGACGTGCTCGAGCTGATCGCGCGGGTGGAGGCGTTGGCCAAGCGCGGCCGGATCGTCAACGGCCGGGCACCCGGCGACCTGGTCCTCGACCCGGCCCGGCACGCACTGCTCTGCGACGAGCGTGAGGCGATGCTCACCCCGACGGAGTTCCGGATGCTGGCCGCGATCACGTCGCGGCCCGGTGAGGTGGTCCGGCGCCGGATGGTCGTCGCCGCGGCGTGGCCCAACGGCGGGATGGTCAGCGAGAACACGGTCGACTCCTACATCCGAAGGATCCGGGTGAAGCTCCGCGAGGTCGGCTCGCCGCTCCAGCTCACCACCGTTCGCGGGGTTGGCTACACACTGAGGTGATGGAGACCGCCGCGCCACGCTTCGGTCCGCGGTCCTTGCGCGGCACGATCGTGCTCTCGACGGTCGGGCTGATGACCGCATCGATGGTCGTGGTCGGCCTGTTCATCCAGCTGCTCCTGTCGCGCGCGGCCCACAACGACGTGGACGAGGTGCTGCACCAGCGCGCCGACAACGCCGTGCAGCTGATCCGGGACGCATCGACGACGACCCTGACGGTGGCGGAGGACTCGCTCGAGCCCGGCATCGCCGTCTACGACGCCGACGGGCGACTGGTCGCCGGCTCTGTCGGCGCCGACGTCCGCGCGCTGGCCGACCGGCTGTCCACCAGCGGCCACGAGCAGGTCCGCGACGATCCGGAGGGGGTGGCCCGGCTGCTCGCCGTACCGTTCGAGACATCCGGCGGCCAGCGCGGCGTCCTGGTGGTCAGCCAGGACACGACGCCGTACGAACGCTCGGAGCGGTACGCCCTCTACGCGACCGGGCTGCTGGCCGTGCTGGTCATCGCGACCACGGGGCTGATCGCGCTGCGCGTGACCCGGCAGGCACTCGAACCCGTGACCCGGATGGCCCAGCGCGCTGCGGACTGGAGCGAGCGAGACCTGACCCATCGCTTCGGGCTCGGGCCACCCACCAACGAGCTCGCGGCGCTGGGGGAGACCCTCGACCACCTGCTCGACCGGGTCGCGTCCGCGATCCTCTCCGAGCAACGGCTCACCGCGGAGCTGGCGCACGAGCTGCGCACCCCGCTCACCTCGATCCAGGGCTCGGCCGACCTCGCTCTGCTCCGCGGTGTGCCCGACCCGGCGACCCGGCAGGATCTCGAGCAGATCTCCGCCTCCGCCCGGGAGATGTCGGCGGTGATCACCACCCTGCTCGACCTGGCGCGCGACGAGGCCCCCAGCTCGCGGCGGCGCACGTGCACCATCGCCGACCTGGTGCCGGCCCTGGTGTCGGCCCTGGTGTCGACAGCCAGCTCTCTGGAGGTGGTCGACCGGACCGCGGCGTCCGCCGCCAGCATCGCCGCGCCCCGTGACCTGGTCGTGCGGGCCATCCAGCCGCTGGTCGACAACGCCGTGCAGCATGCCCGCCGAAGGATCACCCTGGCCGCCGTGGACCACCCGGACACCGTCGAGCTCACGATCGCCGACGACGGTCCGGGGGTCGACGCCACGTTCCGGGACCAACTCTTCGAGCCGGGCGTGACGTTCCGGGATGGTGGTGCCGGGCTGGGGCTGGGCATCGCCCGCCGGGTGGCGCGGTCGTTCGGTGGCGAGGTCACGCTGGCCGAGCAGGACGGCGCCGGCGCGGCGTTCGTGGTGACGATGCCGCGCCGCTGAGCGCCGACTCCGCTCAGCCCATCGACTTCTGCCCGTCGATCGCCTCACGGATGATGTCGGCGTGGCCGGCGTGCTGAGCGGTCTCGGCGATGATGTGGATGAAGGCCCGGCGGGCCGACCACTGAGCGCCGGGGGCGAACCACGGTGCTGCGGGCAGCGGGTGGCTCGAGTCGAGGTCCACGGTCGCCACGAGCGCGTCTGTGGCAGCGGCGACCTCGTCGTAGGCCGCGAGCAGCCCGGCCAGGGTCTCGCCCTCGAGCATCCGGAAACCGTCGGCGTAGGCCGCGACCTCGGGGGGTGGGTTGCTCCAGTCGATGTCCGCCCAGTTGACGGCGCTCTCGGCCGGTCCCTCCACGACGAACCGGGCCCACTGCTTCTCGGTGGCGGCGACGTGCTTGATCAGGCCGCCGAGCGTGAGCTCGCTGACCGTCGAGCGGGTGCGGGCCTGCTCGTCGGACATGCCCTGGACGGTGACCCGGAACAGGCCGCGGTGCTTCTGGAGCACGTCGAGGAGGTCGGCGCGCTCGCCGTCAGGAGAGGTGGCGGTGGACGGGGTCGGGGTGTCTGCGGTGCCGGTCATGGCGCCATCGTAGGGAGACCTGCGGTCAGTTACTGACCGCAATCACAGAGGACTTTCAGCCGGCCTCGGTGCCCTCGAGCCCGTCCAGGACGCGCTGGCCGAACAGCGGCCGGACGTCCCCCCTGGTGCCGACCCAACCCACGCCCGGTTCTAGGCGGCGTACGACACGGGCCGGGCTGCCGGCGACGACCGCGTGGTCCTCGACCTCGCCGCGGACCACGGCTCCGGCGGCGACCACGACGTTGCGGCCGATCCGGGTGCCCGGGAGGACCACCACGCCGTGGCCGATCCAGGTGCCGGAGCCGATGGTGACCGGCTGGTGCTGCCCGAACTGCTTGCCGATCGGGGTCTCGGGGTCCTGGTAGCCGTGGCTGGCGTCGGTGATGAAGACGGACTGTCCGGTGAAGACCGAGTCGCCGAGCTCGACGTACTGGTGGGCGGTGATGGTGATGCGGGCGCCCAGGACGCAGCCGTCGCCGATCACCATGGCCCGGTCGGAGAGCTGGAGGTCGCCGACCCCGTATCCGGCGGCCAGCGTGGCGTGCCGCCCGACCAGGACGTCGCGACCGACGTGGATCGACCCGACGTTCTGCAGGGTGGCGGGCGGGAAGTCGATGCAGCTGCCCGCGCCGAAGCTCCCGAACTCGCTCGCGAGGTCGGTCCCGGGCACCACCTCGCCGGCCCGATCGACCCAGCGCAGGGCGGCGTGGACGGCCCGGTTGAGCAGGCGGTGGCTGCGGCGCACGGGCTGACCCTAGTGCGGGGGAGCGGGCCCCCGGGGGATGATCCGGGAGCGGTATAAGTAAGGTGAGGCTAACCTAAATACAGCAGACCATCGTCCCAGGAGCCGTTCCGATGACCGACGTACGCCCCATCCGCGCCAGCCGTCCCAGCCGACGCAGCCTGCTGGCCGGCCTCTCCGCCCTGGCCCTGGCTCCCGCGCTCGTCGCCTGCGGCGACGACGGGAGCACCGACTCGGCCGGCGCGGCCCCGGGCGACCGAAAGAGCGAACAGGGCGCCTTCCCGGTCACCATCGACCACAAGTACGGCTCCACCACCCTCCAGAAGGCGCCGACCCGGGTGGTCTGCGTGGGGCTCACCGAGCAGGACGCATTGCTGGCGCTCGGCGTCGTCCCGGTCGCCGTGACGAAGTGGTTCGGAGACGCGCCGGGCTACATCTTCCCGTGGGCGGCGGACCTGCTCGGTGAGGCGGCGCTGCCCGAGGTGCTCGACGACACCAACGGCGTCCAGGTCGAGAAGGTCGCCGCGCTCCAGCCCGACCTGATCATCGGCCAGTACGCCGGCCTGACCGAGCAGGACTACGAGCTGCTGTCCAAGGTCGCGCCGACGGTCGCCCAGCCCGAGGGCCCCGACTACCGGGTGCCGTGGGACCTGGCGGCCCTCAACGTCGCCAAGGCGGTCGGCAAGGGCGACCAGATGGAGACGATCGTCGACGGCGTCAAGCAGCAGATCGCCGCCGCGGCGGCCGCGCACCCGGAGTTCCGGGGCAAGTCGGCCATCTGCGTGACGCCGTACGAAGGCCTGTTCGTCTACGGCACCGGCGACCCGCGGACCCAGATGCTCGTTGACCTCGGGTTCACCTTCCCGAGCACGGTCTTCCGGCTCGACGAGGCCGAGTTCGGTGAGTCGTTGAGCGCCGAGCGCACCTCCGACCTGGAGCAGGTCGACCTCACGGTGTGGCTCGACCTCGAGGCAGACTCAGCGGTGAAGGCGGTCTTCGACGAGACCTCCGGCGCCGTCCAAGGGCGGTGGCTGGACATCAGCGAGGACGACGGCTCCTACTACGTCGCCCAGAGCTTCGTCACGCCGCTGAGCATCCCCTACCTGCTCGAGCGCTACGTCCCCCAGCTGGCCGCCGCCGTCGACGGCGACCCCTCGACGGTGCCGCCGGAGGCCGCGGCCTGACGCAATGCCTCGCGGCCTCCGGCTGGTGGGGCCGCCGGGGCGGAGAGCGGCACCACGACCGGCAGCCCGGTCCGCGGGTCGTCCAGGACGTCGGCCCGCAGCCCGAACACGTCGTCGAGCAGCAGCGGCGTGAACACCTCGCGAGGCGGGCCCTGGGTGACCACGGCGCCGTCCTTCATGACGACCACCAGGTCGCTGTAGCGCGCGGCCAGGTTGAGGTCGTGCAGCACCAGCGCCACGGTGCGGCCACGGTCGCGGTTGAGCCGGCGGACCAGCTCGAGCACCTCGACCTGGTGGGCGAGGTCGAGGAACGTGGTCGGCTCGTCGAGGAGCACGAGGTCGGTGTCCTGGGCGAGGGTCATCGCGATCCACGCGCGCTGGCGCTGGCCGCCGGAGAGCTGGTCGATGGCCCGGTCGCGGAGCTCCCAGGTGTCGGTCGTCCGCAGCGACCGCTCCACGACGTCCTCGTCGCTGGGCGACCACTGGCGGAACCATCGCTGGTGCGGGTGCCGGCCGCGCCCGACCAGGTCCCGGACCAGCAGGCCGTCGGGGGCGATCGGGCTCTGGGGCAGCAGGGCGAGCCGGCGTGACACCTCGCGGGTCGGCACGGCGTCGATCGAGTCGCCGTCGAGCCGGACCCGGCCACTGGTCGGCCGGAGCAGCCGGGCCAGGGTTCGCAGCAGGGTGGACTTCCCGCAGCCGTTGGGGCCGACGATCGTGGTCACCAGGCCGTCCGGCACGTCGAGGGTGAGGTCGCGGACGACGGGCTCACCGCCGTAGCCGACGGTGACGAGCTCGGCGCCCAGCCTCGAGGAGTTCGAGGGTGTCATGCGGTCCTCCTGCGGTTGGTCCGGACGAGCAGCCAGATGAGGTACGGCGCCCCGATGGCCGCGGTGACGATGCCCGCCGGCAGCGGGAACGGCAGCACCGCGCGGGTGACCAGGTCGGCGACGACGACGAGGATCGCTCCGGCCACCATTGACGCGAGGACCGGCGGACGGGAGCCGCCGGTGAGACGCAGCGCGACCTGGGGCACCACGAACGCGACGAACTCCAACGGCCCGACGGCCGCCACCGAGACCGACGCCAGCCCGACCGCGGTCACCAGCACCCCGAGCTGGATCAGCTGGAGCCGGACGCCCAGTCCGCGCGCGGCGTCGTCGCCGAGCAGCATCGCGTTGAGCGACCGGACCAGCAGGAGCGCGCCCGGCCCGAGCACGGCGAGGGCGAGCAGCACCGGCCGGCCGTGCTCCCAGCCGCGCGCGGTGAGCGAGCCGCTGAGCCAGAGCTGCGCGCTGGCGGCGTCCTGGATGCGCGCGTTGACCAACAGGTACGACGTCCCGGCGGACAGCGCGGCGCCGAGGCCGATGCCGGCCAGCACCAGCCGCTGCACGTCGAGCCCACGCCGCCAGGAGAACGCATAGAGGAGGGTTGCGGTGAGGATCGCTCCGGCGAACGCCGCCAGCGGCAGGCCGAGCTCCTGGAGCCGGCCGGAGATCAGCCCGCCGCCGTAGCCACTCGCGCCCGATGCCACGATCACCATCACCGCGCCGAAGGCGGCACCCTCCGTGACGCCGAGGATGTCCGGACTGGCCAGCGGGTTGCGGGCCAGGGTCTGGGTGAGCGCACCGGCCAGGCCGAGCGCGGCACCGACGGCGACGGCGACCGTGGTCTGCGGCAGCCGGAGCTCCATGACGATGAACCGCTGACCGGTATCGCCGCCGCCCAGCAGGGTCTGCACCACGTCGGCGACCGGGATCGGGAAGTCGCCGACCGACAGGTCGACCGCGACGAGCAGCAACAGCAGACCGACGCCGGTCAGCGACACCATCGCGGCACGGACCGGGAGCAACCACGACGCGGCTCCGATCCGGAGCGGGACGGCGTGCAGGATCGCCATCAGCGCCTCCTCATATCCGCACCATCCGCATGCGACGGACGAGCAGCACGAACGCCGGACCGCCGAGCAGCGCCATCACGATCCCGACCTGCAGCTCGGCGGGCTTCACCACCAGCCGGCCGACGATGTCGGCACCGGTGACCAGCAGACCGCCGAGCAGCCCCGAGTAGGGGACCAGCCACCGGTAGTCCACGCCGCCGACCCGGCGCGCGAGGTGGGGTACGACGAGGCCGACGAAGGCCACCGGACCGCAGGCCGCGGTCGCGGCGCCGGTCAGCAGCATCACAGCGGCGACGCCGAGCGCCTTCTGTCGCCACGGGCTCAGCCCCAACGAGGCCGCGACGTCGTCGCCGAGCTGGAGCAGGTTGAGGCCGGGGGTGCTCATCGCGGCGAGCAGCAGCCCGAGGGCGATGAACGGCAGCACCTCCCAGAAGACCGACAGCGACCGGCCAGAGGTCGAGCCGACCACCCAGAAGCGGTAGGCGTCGAGGGTCTGGGCGTCGCGGACCACGATGGCCTGGGTGACCGCCGCCAGCAGGGCGCTCACGGCCGCGCCCGCGAGCACGAGGGAGATCGGGTCGGGGCCGCCCCGGGTGGTGCCGATCGCGAACACCGCCGCCGCCGCGATCCCGGCTCCCGCGAGCGCGAACCACGCGTAGCCGGCGAGGCTGTCGATGTGCAGCGTGTAGATCGCGAGCACGACCGCGCACGAGGCGCCGGCCTCGACACCGAGCAGGCCCGGGTCCGCCAGCGGGTTGCGCGTGTGGCCCTGCATCAGGGCCCCGGCCACGCCCAGGGCGATGCCGACCGCGACCGCGAGCACCGTCCGGGGGACGCGAAGCGCGTGCACGATCGTGGCCGCTTCGGAGCCGTCATCGCGGAAGAGCACGTCGATGACGGTGCCGAGCGGGATCGCGCGGCTGCCGAGGGCGAGGCTCAGCAGCGCCATCGCGGCCAGCGCGAGGACCAGCAGGGCCAGCACCCGCGCCGACCCGCGGCGTACGGACGGCGGCGCCCAAGGGCGGGCCGAGATGCTGGTGGACATTGAAAGTTAGGTTAGCCTAACCACATGACGCAGCTGACCGTGACCAGCACCGAGGAGCTGACCCCGGTGATCCGCCGGGTGTGGTTCCACAGCAACGACCTCTCCGCGTTCGCCGAGAGCGGCTGGACCGACCGTTACGTGAAGCTGCAGTTCCCCGACGCGGTGCGCACCTACACGGCGCTGTTCCCGGACGTCGCGGCCGGCACACTGGCCATCGACTTCGTCACCCACGGCGACGAGGGCGTGGCCGGGCCCTGGGCACAGGCGGCCCGGGCGGGGGACCGGCTCGAGGCGCGCGGCCCCGGTGGCGGCTACCACCCGGACCCGAACGCCGACTGGCACCTGCTCGTCGGTGACGAGTCCGCCGTGCCCGCGATCAGCGCGGCCCTGGAGGCGTTACCGGACGACGCCGCGGCCAGGGTCGTGGTGCTGGTCGACGACCAGGACCACGAGCCCGCGCTTCCGCTGCCGCCCGGTGCCGAGCTCACCGTGCTGCACCGGGCGACGCTCACCGATGGCGAGGGCCTCGGCGCCGCCGTACGCGCGCTGGAGTGGCTGCCCGGCCGGGTGCACGCCTTCGTGCACGGTGAAGCCCACGAGGTCATGCACGGGATCCGGCCCTACCTGCTCAAGGAGCGCGGGCTGGACCGTGACCAGGTCTCCATCTCGGGCTACTGGCGGCGCGGGCGCACCGAGGAGGGGTTCCGGCAGTGGAAGGCCGAGCTCCGCGCCGCCGAAGAACGCCGCTGAACCCAGGTCATCGATCAAGCACCGTCAAAGCCGTTGAGCAGCAGGAAGAACACGACGACGCCCAGCAGGGCCAGCAGCAGGCCCACCGCGACCCCGACCCACGCCGCACGCCGGTTCGTGGCGGTCGACCCGGCCAGTCCGGGGAGCAGGTAGCCGACCACGGCACCGAACACCGCCATCGCGCCGAGCTGGGCCGGGAGGATGAAGTTCTCGGTGCCCTCACCGTCGAGCGCGAGCGCGGCGAGGGGCAGGCTCATGATGCCGGCGGCCAGCAACAGCACGAGGGCGCCGAGCCGCTGGAGGCCGGGCGCGCTGTGAGAGTCGGTCATGGGTTCTCCTGTGGTGATAGCGACGAAGCCGGCCGAATCCGGGGCCCCATCATGGCGGTTTTCGTGTTTTGATGCCGAAGGAGACCTCGTCGTTCCGCTCTCGGAGGCACGTCACATGAACACACCTCGTCGACCCCTCGTCGCACTGGCCGTCGCGGCCGTTGCGGCCTCGATCGCACTCGCCCCCGGTGCCGACTCCGTCGCTCCGACAGAGCGCACCGCAGGCACCGCAGGCGCCACGAAGTACCGCCAGCTGGAGAAGCGCAAGGACTACGTCAAGCTCGACCTCCTTGCCGTCAACGACCTCCACGGCAACCTGGCCCCGCCCACCGGCTCCAGCGGGAACATCCCCGGCATCACCAACGTGCTGGGCACCAAGGCGGGCGGCGCCGCCTTCCTCGCCAGCCTGCTCAAGAAGGAGCGCAAGAAGTCCCACGCCGCGGG
>Ga0075368_10000131_pt1 | contig 19699 bp, 15 predicted proteins | sample EndMethybrTD3033_FD_71518 | JGI IMG/M metagenome (GOLD analysis project Ga0075368, IMG submission 71518) | Populus endosphere microbial communities from Tennessee, USA - Endosphere MetaG P. TD hybrid TD303-3 | ecosystem: Host-associated > Plants > Roots > Endosphere | place: USA: Tennessee... | reverse complement strand
GGCTTCATCGTCATCACGGGCGAGGTCGGCGCGGGCAAGTCCACGCTGGTCGCGCACCTGATGTCGACGATCGATCCCGGCCGGCTGACGGCGGCGCAAGTCGTCACCAGCAAGCTGGGCGGCGAGGAACTGGTCCATGTCGTCGCGCAGTCGTTCGGCCTTATGGTCGAAGGACATGACAAGGCCTCGGCACTGGGGGCGATCGAAGGCTTCCTGCACGACGAGGCGCGCGCCGGCCGCCGCTGCCTGCTGATCGTCGACGAATCGCAGAACCTGTCGATCGAGGCGCTCGAAGAACTGCGCATGCTGTCGAACTTCCAGCTCGGTTCGCATCCGCTGCTGCAGACGCTGCTGCTCGGCCAGCCGGAGTTCCGCGAGGCGCTGCTCGATCACCCGGCGCTGGAGCAATTGCGCCAGCGGGTCATCGCCATCCATCACCTCGACGCGATGGAACCCAACGAGGTCCAGCTCTACATCGAGCATCGCATGAAACGCGTCGGCTGGCAGGGCAATCCCAGCTTCGACCAGCGCGTCTTCGCCGAGATCCACAAGCTGACCGGCGGCGTGCCCCGGCGGATCAACCAGATCGTCAACCGGCTGCTGCTTCTCGGCGCGGTCGACCAGCGCAGCCGGATCGACTGCGCCATGCTGCAGCAGGTCCTGTCCGAGCTGAACGAGGACGGCACCGTCTCCGTCGTGCGCCCGGCGGCGAAGCAAGCCGCGCCCAAGGCCGATGCAGGCGCGGTGCAGACGGCGGCGGAACCGGCGGCGGACGCTGCCGCGCCGGTCGTCGAACGGGCGCCGGGCATCGATCTCAAGCAGATGCAGGCGGCGCTGGCGGAACGCGACGCCCAGATCGCCGAGCTTCAGCAGGCGGTGATCGAACTGGCCAATACGGTCGAAGGGTCGGATGGCGTGGCCACGAATGTCGCGCAGAATGAACACGTTGCGGCGCTCGATCAGCGGCTGACTGCGCTGGAGAACCGGCTGGCGGAACAGGATCGGACCATCCGCCACACGCTGACCATGCTGATCGAATGGATCGAGGAAGACGTCGGCCAGCGCGCCGCCGCCTGAGGAGTGTAACCGTGGCCGTAGTAGCGCCGACAAACGGCCTGTCCGTCGATGTCGAAGACTGGTTCCAGGTCGGCGCTTTCGAGCGCGTGATCGCGCGCAGCAGCTGGGAAGGGCTGTCGGCGCGGGTCGAGCGCAACTGCGATGCGATCCTTGAAATGTTCGCGGAAACCGGGGTCCATGCGACATTCTTCACCCTCGGCTGGGTGGCGCAGCGCCATCCCGCGCTGATGCGACGCATTGTCGAGGCGGGGCACGAACTGGCCAGCCACGGCTGGGATCACGAACGCGTCTTCCGCTTCGACGAGATGAGCTTCGCCAACGACCTCGCCATGAGCCGCAAGGCGATCGAGGACGCCTCCGGGGTGGCCGTGACCGGCTATCGCGCGCCCAGCTTCTCCATCGACGAACGCACGCCCTGGGCGCACCGTGTCCTGGCCGAGCAGGGCTTCGCCTACAGTTCCAGCGTCGCGCCGATCGCCCACGATCATTACGGTTGGCGCGCCGCGCCGCGCTTTGCGTTCAAGCCGCTGGAGGATTCCGATTTCGTCGAGATCCCGGTCACTACCGCGACTTTCGCCGGTCGGCGGCTGGCCGCGGGCGGAGGTGGATTCTTCCGGGTGCTGCCCTATGGCTTTTCGCGCTGGGCGATCCGGCAGGTCAACCGGCGCGACGAGCGGCCGGCGGTGTTCTATTTCCATCCGTGGGAAATCGATCCGGAACAGCCGCGCGTGGCGGCCGCGCCGCTCAAGTCGAAGCTGCGCCACTATACCAAGCTCGATACGATGGCCGGCAAGCTGCGCCATCTGATCGAGGATTTTTCCTGGGGCCGGATGGATGCGCTCGCCATGCGGGAGGCGGCGAAGGCCGTTCCGCTGGCGGCATGAACGCGCCGTTCGTCCCGACCCGCGACGGCGTTCGCCTGGCCGATCCTGGCGATTCCGCCGAGCGGGCGCGCATCGACGCCTTCGTCGCGGGGCACCCGAAAGCGACGCCGTTTCACCGGATGGCCTGGCTGGACGCGGTCGCAAGCGGCACCGGCAATCGCGCGCTGGCGCTGATCGTCGAACGGCGCGGCGAGATCGTGGGCTATCTGCCGCTCAGCGACGTTCACTCGCCGGTCTTCGGCCGCGTCCTCGCGTCGAGCGGCTTTGCCGTCGACGGCGGTGTTCTGGTTCTGGACGATGTCGATCCCGAGGCGATCTTCGCGGCGGCGGAGGAACTGGCGGTGCGCCGCTCCACGCCCTCGATCGAGCTGCGGGGCGGGCCGCTGCCCCAGGATCGCGCCGGCTGGCGCATACGCCGGGATTCGCATTGCGGCTTTGTCGCACCTTTGGCGGCGGACGACGAGGCGCAGCTTCTCGCCATCCCGCGCAAGCAGCGCGCCGAAGTGCGCAAGAGCCTGGCCAATCCGCTGGAAGTATCGACAGGCGCCGCTTGCGCCGACCGCGCCGCGCATTACGCGGTCTATGCCGAAAGCGTCCGCAATCTCGGGACGCCGGTGTTTCCCCGCACGCTGTTCGACGCGGTGCTGGACGGCTTTGGCGATGATGCGGATATCCTGACGGTCAGCCATGAAGGCAGGCCTGTCGCCAGCGTGCTATCGCTCTATCATCGCGGGGCGGTGATGCCCTATTGGGGCGGCGGGACACGCGCCGCGCGGGGGCTGCGCGCCAATGATCGGATGTATTACGAACTGATGCTCCACGCTCGCCGACGCGGCTGCGACAGGTTCGACTTCGGCCGCTCCAAGACCGGCAGCGGACCCTACGACTTCAAGCGCAACTGGGGGTTCGAGCCTTTGCCGCTGACATATGCGAGCTGGACCGCACCTGGCGAGCTGGCGCGCGACGCCGATCCGACAAGCGCGAAACATGCCATGCAGATAGCCCTGTGGCAGCGGTTGCCGCTTTCCGTGGCCAACCGCCTCGGTCCGTGGATCGCGCGGGGGCTGGGCTGATGCGCGAAATCCTGTTCATCGGCCATCGCATCCCGTTCCCGCCCGACCGGGGGGACAAGATCCGTTCGCATCATATCCTGAAGCGGCTGGCCCGCATGGCGCCGGTCCATGTCGCCACTTTCGCCGATGACGACGCCGACATGGCCGAGGAAGTCGAACTGGCCGCGCTCGCCAGCAGTTACAAGCTGGTGCGGCGCGGCAAGCCGCTGGTGATCGCCGGGCTGCAGGCGCTGGCCTCGCGCCAGCCGGTGAGCCTGTCGGCGTTCTTCGATCGTACGTTGGCCGCCTATGTGGCCGAAGTTCTGGCGACCCGCCCGATCGCGGCGATCTATGTGTTTTCGGGGCAGATGGGCCAGTATGTGCCCGACAGCTTCAAGGGCCGGGTCATTGCCGATTTCGTCGACGTCGATTCCGCCAAGTTCGAGGCTTATGCCGCAAAGCGCGGCGGGCCGATGGGCTGGGTCGAGGCGCGCGAGGGCCGGATGCTGCGCGACGAGGAACTGCGCCTGGCGGAACGGGCCGATGTCAGCCTGTTCATCACCCAGGCCGAAGCCGACCTGTTCCTGTCGCGATTGCCCGACGCCGCCGCGGCGCGCCAGCGCGTCAGGGTGCTGGGCAACGGCATAGACAGCCACAATTTCGATCCGGCCATCGTCGCGCCCGAAACGCGGATGCTCAATTGCAGCGGACCGAGGCTGATCTTCACCGGCCAGATGGACTACGCGCCCAATATCGAGGCGGCGCTGCGCGTGACCGACCGCATCATGCCGTTGCTACGCCGCGAATTGCCCGAGGCGACCTTCCACGTCGTCGGCCGCAATCCCACGCAAGTCCTGCTCGATCGCGACGGCCAGAACGGCTGCCGCATCTGGGGGCGCGTGGACGACATCCGTCCGTGGCTCAAGGCGTCGGAGATGGCCATCGTCCCGCTGGAGATCGCGCGCGGCGTGCAGAACAAGGTGCTGGAAGCGATGGCCATGGCCCTGCCCGTGGTGCTGACCGGCAATGCCGCGACCGGGATCGACGCCGCCAACGGGCAGCATTTCACCATGGCCGAAACCGACGAGGATTTCGTCGGCGCGGTCGTCGCGCTGGTTCGCTATGGCCGGCAGGCCCGGTCGATGGGGCAGGCCGCGCGGCGTTTCGTCGCCGAGCAGGCGAGTTGGCAATCGGCCCTGGCGCCGTTGACCGAGATCGTGGGATGGCAGTCGCGTTCCGTGCGCGATGCCGCCTGAGGGGATGCCGATACCGGCCGTCTGGCGCGGCGCGCTGGCGGCGCTGCCTCGGTCATGGAGCAAGGCGCTGCTGCGTCTGGCTCTGGCCTGGGCCGGATTGCTGCTGTTGTTCTGGAGCGATTGGCAGGCGATGGCCGGCCAGTGGTGGAACAGTTCGACCTACAACCACATTCTGCTGATACCGGCGATCGTCGCCTGGCTGGTCGTGCAGCGCGCCGCCCAGCTTTTGCCGATCGAGCCCGAAGGCTGGTGGCCGGGCCTCGTGCTTGTCGCCGGCGCGGCTTTGCTGTGGTCTCTCGGCGCATTTGCCGGCCTGTCGATTGCCCGGCAGTACGGCGCGGTGGGAATACTGATCGCCACCGCGCTGACTCTGCTTGGCCCGCGCGCAGGCGTCGCGCTCGCATTCCCGCTCGGCTATATGCTGCTGCTGGTGCCCTTCGGCGACGAACTGGTGCCGCCCCTGCAGATGATAACCGCGGCGATCACCATCGGCCTTGTTCACCTGAGCGGTATTCCGGCGACCATCGACGGCGTTTTCATCCATACTCCCGCCGGGCTGTTCGAAGTCGCGGAGGCGTGCTCGGGCGTCAAGTTCCTGATCGCGATGATCGCTTTCGGCATCCTCGTCGCCAACCTTTGCTTCGTCAGCTGGACACGCCGGGCGACGTTCCTGGCGATCTGCATCGTGGTGCCGATCCTGGCCAACGGCATCCGTGCCTGGGGAACCGTCTTCGCCGCCCAATATGTCGGCGCGGAGGCGGCGGCGGGCTTCGACCATATCGTCTACGGCTGGATATTCTTCGCCGTCGTCATCGCCGCGGTGCTGGCGCTGTCCTGGCGTTATTTCGACAAGAGCATCGACGAGCCCGCGATAGACGCCGGCGCCATCGCGGCTTCTCCGTTCCTGGCCAGGCTGGCCGCACCGCGCATCGGCTGGACCCCGGCGCTTGTGGCGATAGCCGCGCTGGCGCTGACCTGCCATGCATGGGCGCGCGCCGCCGACGCGCTCGAAGCGCCGCTTCCGCAGCGGATTTCCCTGCCCGAGGTGCCGGGCTGGCAGCGGGTCGACTATGCCCCGCAAGTCTGGTGGCAGCCGCGCGCCGAAGGTGCCGATCATCGGTTGCTGGGCCGTTATCGCGATGCGCAGGGGCGGACGGTCGACGTGTTCATGGCGCTCTATTCGGCGCAGGACGAGGGGCGCGAGGCCGGCGGGTTCGGGCAGGGCGCCTTGCCGCTTGGCGGTGAATGGTCGTGGCTTTCGCCCGGCCCCGCCTTCGACGGCGCGAAAGGCGATCGCCTGCTGGCGCAAGGCCGCGTCGCGCGCGTGGCGTTGACCTGGTATCGCACCGGCGATCTGCTGACGGGCAGCAACGCGCAGCTGAAGCTCGCCAATATCCGCGACCGCCTGCTGCTGCGCAGGCAGTCGACGATGGTGTTGATCCTGTCCGCCGAGGAAGCAGGGGAACAGACCGGCATCGCAGAGGCGTCAATAGTCGCGTTTCGCCAATCGACGGGGCCGCTCGGCGAATGGATGGACCGCGTGGCCGGGGTTCGATAGGGCAGACAGACATGTGCGGGATCGCGGGCATTTTCCATCTCTCCACGCCCAAGCCGGTCGACCCGGCCCGGGTTGAGCGCATGTGCGACGCGATGTTCCATCGCGGGCCCGACGGCGGCGGTGTCTGGACCGCGCCCGGCGTCGGGCTGGGCCATCGCCGCCTGTCGATCATCGATGTCGCGGGATCGCCGCAGCCCATGGCCTCCAGCGATGGTCGGGCGATGCTGGTGTTCAACGGCGAGATCTATAACTACCGCGAACTGCGCGAGGAACTGCGCGCCGGCGGAGCGATGTTCCACACCGACGGCGATAGCGAGGTCATCCTGGCGGCGTGGCAGCGCTGGGGCGTCGATTGCCTGCCGCGCCTGTCGGGCATGTTCGCTTTCGCCATCTACGACCTGGAAAAGCGCACCCTGTTCCTGGCGCGCGACCGGCTGGGGGTGAAGCCGCTGTTCCTGGCCCCGCTCAGCGACGGCAGCCTGATCTTCGGGTCGGAGCTGAAGGCGTTGACCGCCCACCCGCTGCTGCGGCGCGATGCCGATCCCCTGGCGGTGGAGGACTACCTTGCCTGGGGCTATGTTCCCGATACCCGCTCGATCCTGAAGGGGGTGGAGAAGCTCGCCGCCGGCCATTACCTGCTGCTGCGCCATGATGCGCCCATGCCGCCGCCGGTGCGCTGGTGGGACGTCTCCTTCGCCGAACGCCGCAAGGGCAGCGTCGCGGATATGGAGGCGGAGCTATTGCATCTGCTGCGCCAGGCGGTGACGTCGCGCATGGTGGCGGACGTGCCGCTGGGCGCGTTCCTGTCGGGCGGGGTCGACAGCTCCAGCGTCGTCGCGCTGATGGCCGAGGCCAGTTCCAGCCCGGTGAAAACCTGCAGCATCGGCTTCGACGTCGCCGCGCTGGATGAGAGCGGCTATGCACAATCGGTGGCCCGGCGCTTTGCGACCGACCACCGCAGCCGCACCGTCTCGCCCGACGATTTCGCGGCGGTCGACGATCTGGCGGCCATGTTCGACGAGCCTTTCGCCGACGCCTCCGCACTGCCGACATGGCGGGTCTGCCAGCTGGCGCGCGAGACGGTGACGGTGGCGTTGTCCGGCGACGGCGCGGACGAGGCGCTGGCGGGCTATCGCCGCCACGTCTTCCAGCACGGCGAGGATCGGCTGCGATCGTTGCTGCCGCAGGCGGTGCGCGGACCGGTGTTCGGCGCGCTGGGCGCGGCCTATCCCAAGGCGGACTGGGCGCCGCGCCCCTTGCGCGCGAAGACGACGTTCCTGTCGCTCGCGGCCAGCAGCGAGGAAGGGTACGCCCGCGCCTTGTCGGTGACGGCCCCTGACTTGCGCGATCGGCTCTACAGCCCGGCGTTTCGCAAGCTGCGCGGCGAATACCGGGCCGAGCAGCCTTTGATCGATCTGATGCGCGATGCCCCGGCGCGCTCGGGGCTCGACCGCGCCCAATATGCCGATCTCAAGTTCTGGCTGCCCGGCGACATCCTGACCAAAGTCGATCGCGCCAGCATGGCGGTGAGCCTGGAGGCGCGCGAACCTTTGCTCGACCACCGCCTGATCGAATTCGCGGCGAGCCTGCCCGAGAAGCTGCGGACGCGGCAGGGGCAGGGGAAGTGGCTGATGAAGCGGGCGATGCGCCGCTATCTGCCGGACGATATCCTCTATCGTCCGAAGCAGGGTTTCGTCACGCCGATCGCGCAATGGTTTCGCGGGCCGCTGGCGGATACCGCGCGCGGTATCGGAGAAAGCGCCGCGCTCGCCCGCACCGGCTGGTTCGACGGGCAGGAGATCGGCGCGCTGGCGCAGGCGCACATCGCTGGCCGGGCGGATCATTCGCGCCTGCTTTGGCAATTGCTGATGCTCGATCGTTCGCTGATGGGATTGGGCATCGTTTCATAGACCGGTTCAAAGTAACGCCGGTCCCATGACTGTTTCAGATCTGCAGTGGTATTTTTTCGCAATTGCGCTGTGAAGATATTCCGGTGTTTTACATAGACCACGGGCTTGACTACGGGGCTTTCTCGGGGGCTCATCGCCGCTTATCTCCCTGTGATCGTTGGCAATGGCTCATTGCGGGACACGCTTCGCCGCATTGCGAAGAGATTTCCTTTGCCAAGCGACTCCCCCGTCGCGTAGATTCCATCTGTCGCTATAACGAAAAAGGGTTGCGGCGGTTCGTGAAACGGGGTTGTTATGGATAGACTTCCAGGCGATCTGGATCGAAGGGACAATGGTGAACCGGCCGCGGAAATAGCGGCGCTTCCTCTGAAGCATGAGACCCATTTTCTCATCGAGCAGGCCGAACAAAGATTGTCGGTTCCCGAACGGCTGCTCAACCTTTCCGAGCTGGATGTCCTGTACGATAGCCAGCGCGCGGCGATCTGGACTTTCATGCGCCCCTCGGGCCGTCCCAGCTTTACTCCGCCGATGCTCAGCGATTTCGAACAGTGGCAAACGCTCATCGGCCAGAATTTCGGGCCGAAGCGCCTTCCGCTCAAGTATCTTATACTGGGCAGCCGGGCGCCGGGCGTGTTCTGCTTCGGCGGCGATTTGGACCTGTTCCACAAGCTGATCCGTGCCGGCAACCGCGAAGGACTGACGACATACGGCTATCGCTGCGTCGAAATCCTCAATCGCAACTTCCATGCCATGGACCTGCCGATGCTCACTATCGGGCTGGTTCAGGGGCAGGCGCTGGGCGGCGGGTTCGAAGCGCTGCTGTCTTTCGATTTCATCATTGCCGAACGTGGCTCGACTTTCGGCCTGCCCGAAGTGACTTTCGGGCTGTTCCCCGGCATGGGCGCGCATGTGATCCTGGCGCGCAAGCTGGGGGCGGCGATGGCGGATCGCATAATCCTGTCGAACCAGACCTACACCGCCGAGCAGATGTATGAGCTGGGCATCGTTCATCACCTGGCCGAACCGGGCGAGGGCGTGAACGCGGTCCGCGATTTCATGGCCAAGTCCGACCGCCGCCATGCCGGCATCGTCAATGCCCGCCGGGCCATGCGCGTCACCGCGCATATCGAGATGTCCGAATATTACGAGATCGTCGACCTCTGGGCCGACGCGGCGCTGCAACTGCGCGAACAGGACCTTAAGCTGATGGAGCGCCTCGCCAGCGCCCAGGCGCGACTGGTGTCGCGCGCGTCCTGACCTAAAGAGTTCGCGGAGCGATGCCGATCGGCATCGCTCCGCTTTTTACCTCACCGCGCGTCGACCATCACCAGCTCGGCGTCGTCCAGCGCCTCCACGACAATAGTCTCCTCGCCGCCGATCGCGATGCCGTCGCGCGGCTGTGCTTCCACGCCATTGACGCGGATGCGGCCGGTGGGCGCAACCAGATACTGATGGCGGCCGGGTGCGGCGTCGTAGCTGGCCGACTGGCCCGCCTTCAGCGTCGCCGCCAGTACTTTGGCGTCGGTGCGGATCGACAGGGCGCCGTCCGCTTCTGGCGTGCCGCTGGCCAGGACGGTCCAGCTCCCGGCGCGCTCGGCCTTGGGAAATTCGCGCTGGCCCCAGGACGGCTGCTCGCCGGCGCGATCCGGGATGATCCAGATCTGGAACAGCGTCGTCGCCTCGTCCTCCATGTTGTATTCCGCATGGGTGATGCCGGTGCCGGCGCTCATCACCTGGACATCGCCGGCGGCGGTGCGGCCCTCGTTACCCAAGCTGTCGCGATGGGTGATGGCGCCGGTGCGGACGAAGGTGACGATCTCCATGTCACGGTGCGGGTGCGGCGGAAAGCCGGACTTCGCACCGATGGTGTCGTCGTTCCACACGCGGATCGCGCCCCAGCCCATGCGGTCGGGATCGTGGTAGCCGCCGAAGCTGAAGTGATGGCGTGCGTCCAGCCAGCCGTGGTCGGCGTGGCCAAGGCCAGCGAAGGGTCGGATGTCGATCATAGAATATTCCCACCTCGGCGGGGTGTTGCCGCCGGTACGCTGGCGATGTGGGAAGGCGCCGTGACCCGTCAAGTGTCACGGATGTTACCGGGTCGGGGGAGCGGGCCGATGCCGCATCCAACGAACAGGCCTCCTACTCCTCGCCGTGGCCCAGCGCGAGGTAGTCGGCGCTCTGCATTTCGTTCAGGCGGCTGACGGTGCGATCGAATTCGAAGCGGCCGTTTTCGTTGCCGCCGCCGACCTGATAGAGATCTTCGGGCTGCGTGGCCGCGGTGACGAAGAGCTTCACCTTGTTTTCGTAGAGCGCGTCGATCAGCGTCACGAAGCGCGCGGTTTCGTTGCGCATTTCCGATCCCAGCTGCGGAATGCCGACAAGGATCACGGTGTGATAAGCGTGGGCGATGGCGAGATAGTCCGACGCGCCGCGCGCCTCGCCGCACAGCCGCTTGAAGCTGAAGACGGCCACGCCCTTCAGGCTCTTGGGCACATGGAGGGTGCGGCCGCCGACGTCGATGTCGGCCGATGGCACGTGGGCGCCGTCCTCGGGCGGGTAGTCTGTCAGGCGGAAGAACGCCTCGCTGACCTGTGCGGTCGCCGCCGGTCCCAGCGGGGTGTGCCAGGTCGCCATGCCGGCCAGGCGCTGGAGGCGGTAGTCGACCGGGCCGTTCAGCGTCAGCACGTCCAGGTCGCGCTCGATCAGCGCGATGAACGGCAGGAAATGCTCACGGTTGAGACCGTCCTTGTAGAGGTCGGCCGGCGCGCGGTTCGATGTGGTGACGATCGTCACGCCTTCGTCGCGGATCAGCGCGGTGAACAGCCGGCTCATGATCATCGCGTCGGCGGAATTGTTCACCACCATCTCGTCGAAGGCCAGGCACTTCAGATCGCGCGCCAGCGCCGCGGCGACGGGCGGAATGGGGTCGCCCAGTTCCTTCTTGCGCTCCTCGCGAAGCTGCGCGTGGACTTCCAGCATGAAGGCGTGGAAGTGGACGCGGCGCTTCTGCGTGATCTTCAGGCTGTCATGGAACAGGTCCATCAGCATCGACTTGCCGCGCCCGACGCCGCCCCACATGTAGAGCCCGCGCGGAGCCTCGCGCTTCTTGCCGAACAGCTTGCCCAGCAGGCCGCCGCGCGCCTGGGCGCTTTCCAGCTCGCGCTGCAGCAGTTCGAGCCGCTCGGCCGCCGCCGCCTGTTCGGCGTCGATGCGCAGTTCGCCCGAGGCGACGAGCGCTTCGTAGCGGTGGAGCAGGCCGGTCATGCCGGAACGGCTGGCCGGGGCTGGCTGCGCTTGCGGATCGTGCCGTTGTACGAGGCGACGATGGTGTCGTCCTGCATCAGCAGCCCGCGCATGAAGCAGAACCGGCCGGTCTCGCGCAGCACTTCGACCACGGCGTCGAGCGGCTTCGAGCCGTCACCGCGTTCGATGAACTGCGAGGCGAGGTCTATCGTCTGCGATCCGGTGGCGGCGCGATCGCGCACCCAGAAATAGGTGGTGAAAAGCGTCACGTCCATGAAGCCCAGCAGCAGCGCGCCGTGGATGTGGCCGCCCGCGTTCAGGTGGTGCCGCTGCGGCAGGATGCGGCAGCGCGCCCGGTTCTCGTCCTCGCTGCGCACCAGCAGCGTGCCGAGCACGACCTCGTTATAGAAGGTCGGGTCTTTCAGGCGCCAGTGATGCCAGCCCGGATGATCCGGGTGCGGCTCGCAGGTAAAGCGCCTGACCGGCTCGGTCACGTTCCCGCCGCCGCCGCGATCAGACGTGGCGTTCCGCCTGCATCTTCTTGATCTCGGCGATGGCGCGCGCCGGCGACAGGCCCTTGGGGCAGACGTTGGCGCAGTTCATGATCGTGTGGCAGCGATAGAGGCGGAAGGGATCTTCCAGCTCGTCGAGCCGCTCGCCGGTCATCTCGTCGCGGCTGTCGGCCAGCCAGCGATAGGCCTGGAGCAGAATCGCCGGACCCAGGAACTTGTCCGAATTCCACCAGTAGCTGGGGCAGGAGGTGGAGCAGCAGGCGCACAGGATGCATTCGTAGAGGCCGTCCAGCTTTTCGCGCTGTTCGGGCGACTGGAGCCGCTCCTTGCCCGAAGGCGTGGTCGACACGGTCTGCAGCCAGGGCTTGATCGAGGCGTACTGCGCGTAGAAATGGGTGAAGTCGGGAACGAGGTCCTTGATCACTTCCATGTGCGGCAGCGGGGTGATGCGGATATCGCCCTTCAGATCCTCGATCGCGGTGGTGCAGGCGAGGCCGTTGCGGCCGTTCATGTTCATCGAGCACGAACCGCAGATGCCCTCGCGGCAGGACCGGCGGAACGTGAGCGAGGGATCGGCCTCGCTCTTCATCTTGATGAGCGCGTCGAGCACCATCGGCCCGCAATTGTCGAGATCGATCTCGAACGTGTCGTAGCGCGGGTTCTCGCCGCTGTCGGGATCGTAACGATAGACGGTGAACTTCTTGATCCGGGTGGCGCCTTCGGCCTTGTGGTGCTTGCCCTGCTTGCGGATCACGCTGTTCTTGGGGAGGGTGAAGGTCGCCATCGGAAGTCCTGTCTCGCAAATGCAATAGAGTCTCGCGGGTGCAACAATCCCCGCCATCGCGCCCTCTCTAGCGATTCATCTGCGCGGGGCAAGGGCGCAAGTGCGATAGGGCGGGAAGGGGATGTCGACACTGTTGACACTGTCCGGGGAAGGAATGTCGCGAGGTGCGGCCGAAGGTTTGAGGGTGCTTCCAATGGTTTGAAAGATATAGATAATCTTGCAGAATGTAGAAAACTGCATACTGGTTCGAGTGCTGATCCGGCATGTGATCGTGTCGCATATCCTTCAAATGTAAGACAGCACTGTAACGCGAGATATCAGCGTTACTGCTGAGCTGTCTCCACCCCCTTGTTTCGACTTCCTGTTGGAAAAGGGCGAACTAGACTGGAAATTTGATTCAATTTAGTTCCTGTCCGATTCGGGGGAATCAACAGGGGTATTAGATGATGACTGGGATACGCATAATATCTGCGGCGATGGCTATTGCTTACATGTCGCCGGCACTTGCGCAGGTAATTGTACCTAGCAATGGGGCGTCCACGTCGTTGCAGACGTCGCCGACGTCTGCTGCCGGTCAAGCGGTGGCAGTGATTGAAGCAATCCCGCAGCAGAACATTTTGCGCGCGGGAACGGAAGTGCCTCTCCTGATGCGCGAGGAGTTGACGACGCGCAAAAAGCAGCTTCGCGTCGGCCAGAGATTCCAGATGGAAGTCGCTGCCAATGTCGTTGCCAACGGTGTGACGGTAATTCCCGCCGGTACGCCCGCTATCGGTGAAATCACCGAAGTTCGTAACAAGGGCATGTGGGGCAAGTCCGGCTATATCGGCGCGCGTGTCATCTCTCTGCGTATGGGCGACCGCCATATCCGTCTGACTGGCACCTTCGACGACAAGGGCGTGACCGGGACAGGTGGCGTAGTTGCCGCGGTAGCATTGGTTCCGCTCGCCGGATTCTTCACGACGGGCACCAGCGCCATGATAGCGTCCGGTTCGAGCGTGAAGGCGTTTCTCGATGAGGATATCGCATTCAGAGCCATAGTCGCTCAGCCGCAAGTCCTGGAAGTGCCGGTTGCCGCGCCGGTTGTTCAGGCACCTGTTGCGGGCGGTGGGTTGGTGCAAGCAGCGCAGACCGTCGCGCAGGCAAAATAACGACAAGTCTATGGGAAGGAGCAACCTCCCATCCGCGATTTACGCGACTGTCGAGTAGAATGCTCACCAAATGAAAAGGCCCCCAACCGCGAGGTTGAGGGCCTTTTCTTTGCCTCAGTTCCCGAAGGTTCGCTGCCACCATCCGCGGCGGGGGGCGCCCGAGGCATCCCCTTCCACGTCGGCGTCAGCTTCGTCGGCGCCGGCTGCGACCGGGACCGCTGCTTGCGGATCGGCCTCGACCAGATCGGCGACCGCTTCCGGCGCGGGTTCGGCGGCGGCTTCATCCGCTGCGGTGTCGGCCTTCTTGCGGCGGGTGCGCTTGGGCTTTGCTGCGGCTTCGGGGGCCGGGGCTTCTTCCGCGACCGTTTCCGTCGCGGCTTCGGCGGCGCCCTCTTCCACTACGGCGTCGGCCTTCTTGCGGCGGGTGCGCTTGGGCTTTGCCGCGGCTTCGGGGGCCGGGGCTTCTTCCGCGACCGGTTCCGGGGCGCCTTCTTCCACCACGGCGTCGGCCTTCTTGCGGCGCGTGCGCTTGGGCTTGGCCGAGGCTTCCAGGGCAACTGCTTCCTCAGCCGCTTCCTCGACGGCTTCGGCTACTTCGACCGGCACTGCCTCGACGGCGGGTACATCCGGTTCGACTTCGGCCAGTGCCTGCTGGAGTTCCGGCACATCGCCGTCGCTCTCGGCGTCGCCGTTCTCCGAGGTCTCGCCCGCTTCGTCCCCGCGACCGCGACCGCCACGCCGGCGGCGACCACGGCGGCGGCGCTTGCGCGGCGATTCCTCGTCGTCGCCGGCGCGTTCGGGGGCGTCGCCCCGTTCGCCTTCGTCGTCGGCTTCGCCATCGTCGCGCGCGGCTTCGTCCTCGTTGCTCTCACCGGCCGCATCCGCCGTTTCATCGTCGGACGGGCGGTCGTCGCGGCGGTCGCGGCCACGGCCACGGCCACGCTTGCGGCGCTTGCGACGGTTTTCGCTCTCGGCGGCTTCGGCGGCCGTCTGCTCGGCTTCCTCTTCCTCTTCTTCCTCGTCGATTTCGTCCTCGATATCGTCGAAGTCCTCAGGCTCGAGGATCGGTTCGAAGCGGGGCACGAATTCGGGGCGCGGACCGGACGAGCCGACGCGCATCTTGGCGCCTTCGTCCTCGCCCTCGGGGATCACCTCGACACGCACGCCATAGCGTTCCTCGATCTCGCCGAGATCGGCGCGCTTGGCGTTAAGCAGGTAGATCGACGCTTCGGCGCTGGCATAGAGCGTGATGACGCTGCCCTTGCCCTTGGCGGCTTCGTCCTCGATCAGGCGCAGCGCGGCCAGGCCGGCGGAGCTGGCGGTGCGGACCAGGCCGGTGCCGTCGCAATGCGGGCAGGTGCGGGTGGTCGCTTCGAGCACGCCGGTGCGCAGGCGCTGGCGGCTCATCTCCATCAGGCCGAAGCCCGAGATGCGGCCGACCTGGATGCGCGCGCGATCGTTCTTGAGCGCGTCCTTCATCGCCTTTTCGACCTTACGGACGTTCGATCCGTATTCCATGTCGATGAAGTCGATGACGACGAGGCCGGCCATGTCGCGCAGGCGCAGCTGGCGGGCGATCTCGCGCGCGGCCTCGAGGTTGGTGTTGAGCGCGGTCGCCTCGATCCCGTGCTCCTTGGTGGAGCGGCCCGAGTTGATGTCGATCGACACCAGTGCCTCGGTCGGGTTGATGACGATGTAGCCGCCCGACTTCAGCTGCACGACGGGGTCGTACATCGCGGTCAGCTGGTCTTCCGCGCCATAGCGCTGGAACAGCGGCACGGGATCGGCGTACTGCTTGATCCGGCGCGTATGGCTGGGCATCAGCAGCTTCATGAAGTCGCGCGCGGCGCGGTAGCCGTACTCGCCCTCGACGACGACTTCCTCGATATCGCGGTTATAGATGTCGCGGATGGCGCGCTTGATGAGGTCGCTGTCCGAATGGATCAGCGCCGGCGCGCTCGACTTCATCGTGTTCTCGCGGATCTCGTCCCACAGGCGGGCGAGATAATCGAAGTCGCGCTTGATCTCGGTCTTGGTGCGCTGCAGGCCGGCGGTGCGGACGATGCAGCCCATCGAACGGGGCAGGGCCATCTCGGCGATGATCGCCTTCAGGCGCTTTCGGTCGGCCGAAGAGCTGATCTTGCGGCTGATGCCGCCGCCGTGGCTGGAATTGGGCATCAGCACGCAATAGCGGCCGGCCAGGCTGAGATAGCTGGTCAGCGCCGCGCCCTTGTTGCCGCGCTCTTCCTTGACGACCTGGACCAGCAGCACCTGGCGGCGGTGGATGACGTCCTGGATCTTGTAGCGGCGGCGCAGCGCCATGCGCTTGGCGCGCAGTTCGTCCGCCTCGTTCGAACGGTTGCGGCCGCCCTGGCGACGACCGCGACGGCGGCGCTGGCCACCCTCTTCATCGCCGTCGGCCGCGGCTTCCTCGGCTTCGGTGTACTCGTCCGAATCCTCGAAGCCGTTGTCGACCTGGCCGTCCTCGATCGTGGCGACCTGATCCTTTTCGGACGTGTCGATTTCGGTGACGCCGCCCGAATCGTCGTTCGAGTAATCGTCGCGGCCGTCCTCGCCATTCTCGTCGTCGTCGTCGCTTTCGTCGGCGGCGCGCAGAGCGGCTTCCTCCTCGGCGTGCGCGGCTTCTTCGGCCAGCAGCGCCTCGCGATCCTCTTTCGGGATCTGGTAGTAATCGGGATGGATTTCGCTGAAGGCGAGGAAGCCGTGGCGATTGCCGCCGAAGTCGACGAAGGCCGCCTGAAGCGACGGTTCGACACGGGTTACCTTGGCGAGATAGATGTTACCCTTGATCTGCTTGCGATCTGCAGATTCAAAGTCGAATTCCTCAATACGGTTGCCTTTGAGCACCGCCACCCGGGTTTCTTCCTGGTGGCGCGCATCGATAAGCATGCGCGTGGTCATTATGGATTCTCCAAGCGCGCCGCGGCTCGAACCGGTCATGAGACCAGTGGCTGCAGAAGGCGGCGCGAATATGTGCAGGGATGCCGACTGCCGGGGCGAAGGCGAAAGCCTTGGCGCGGCGGGCGGCGTGGTGGGTGTGGCCGGTGCGCGATGCGCCGGCGTCTTGCGTGTGGCCGATGCGCGTAGCGTCGGCGGGCTGCTTTGTGTCTGCAAGCGGGAGAATGCGTGAAATACGGCACACTGCGCCAATCGTCGTCCAAGCCGCCTGCGCCCTCGAGGGCTGCGGCTGGCGGAACGACAGATGGCTTCTCATGGCTTGCTTCAACCTGTTCGATCCGGCGAACATGCCGGAACACATTGGCCGAAGATCGCGCCCCTGCCGTAATTCCTTCCGAAACCGCCTTTCGGCTTCGCTTCGGTGGGAACGGAAAAAAGGAGGCCTCTCTTCGACCGGAAAGCCACTAGCATCCAATTGCTTAGACGGCAAGTTTCTTGGTGTCCGAGGGCAAGATCGTCGATGGATCAAACGCTTGTGGTTTTGCTGTGGAACCGTGCGTTGCGAGGGATGCGATCGCGGCCTAGTCAGATGACACCATGCTTCGCCGCCTGTCGATCGCGCTCGTCCTGCTCGCGCCCCTTGCCGCCATCGCCGCGGTGGTGGCGGTGGATCGCGGCCTTGTGCCGCTGGTGACGAGGCAGGCTGCGGGACAGGCATATGTCCAGCGCATCGTCCTGCCGCCGGCGGGCGGAGGAATCGGCCTGCCGAAGATCGCCGGGCCGCTCGACGCCAGCCGGCCGCTGATCGTGATCGACGCGGGGCATGGCGGGCACGATCCCGGGGCGGGGGCGCGGCCGCTGGTGGAAAAGCAGCTCACCCTGCAACTGGCCCGCGCGCTGCGCGACGCCTTGATCGAAGGGGGCGGGGTGCGGGTGGCGCTGACCCGCGACGACGACCGCTTCCTGGTGCTGGAGGAGCGATCCGGCATAGCGCGCCGGCTCAACGCCGACCTGTTCCTGTCGATCCACGCCGACAGCGTGGAGGGCAGCGCCGAGGCCAGCGGCGCCAGCGTCTATACCCTGTCCGAACGCGGCACGAACGAGACCGCGGCGCGGCTGGCGGCGCGCGAGAACCGGGCCGACACGATCAACGGCCTGTCGCTGGCCGCGACGAGCGATGCGGTAAGCGCGATCCTGGTCGACCTGTCGCAGCGCGAGGCGCAGGCCAAGTCCGATGCTTTCGCCGCGCTGGTGCTGCGCGAGATGCGCGGGAAGGTCGACCTGCACGACGGCAAAGTGCAATCGGCCGCCTTCGTCGTGCTGAAATCGCCCGACCTGCCCTCGGCCCTGCTCGAATCCGGCTATATCAGCAATCCCGACGACGCCGCCCGGCTTGCCTCGCCGGAGGGGCGGAGCGCCTTCGTGGATGCCACCGCGCGGGCGATCCGCGTCTATTTCGCCCGGCAGTCGGCACGATGAACGCGGCGGCGCGCGGACAGCCGATGCAATCGGGCGCTTCCCCTTCCTTTCCGCAGAGTCTAAAGGCGGCGCGACATGGCTGAATCCGCTTCGCCCGATAACGAGGACCTGCACTATCGCATCAGGCGCGATGCCGGGGGGGCGTTGGCGTCGCTCCGGCGCAACTGGCGCGGCCGGCGCCTGCTGCGCTGGGCGGTCTATGGGCTGGGCGCGTTCCTGGCGCTGTTCGGGCTGGCGTGGTTCCTGGTCGCGCGCGACCTGCCTTCGGCCGACAAGCTGCTGGAATACCAGCCCCCGCTGCCGACGATGGTGCGCGGCATCGATGGCCAGATCATCTACAGCTATGCGCGCGAACGCCGCGTGCAGCTGCGTTTCGTCGATTTCCCCAAGCGCCTGACCAACGCCTTCCTCGCGGCCGAGGACAAGACGTTCTGGACCCATGGCGGTGTCGATTACACCGGGCTGGTTGGCGCGGTGGTGGACTATGTGGCCAAGATGGGATCGGGAGAGCGGGCCAAGGGCGGCTCGACGATCACCCAGCAGGTGGCCAAGAACATCCTGATCGGCGACGAATATTCGGTGACGCGCAAGCTCAAGGAGATGATCCTGGCGCGGCGCATAGAGGATACGCTGAACAAGCAGCAGATCCTTGAGCTCTACCTCAACGAAATTCCGCTGGGCCGGCAGAGCTTCGGCGTGCAGGCGGCGGCGCGCGCCTATTTTGGCAAGGACGTCGGCGACCTGGCGCTGCACGAGGCGGCGTTCCTCGCGATCCTGCCCAAGGCGCCGGAGCGCTACGGCCGCGCCCGCTACGTCGACAAGGCGATAGAGCGGCGCAACTACGTTCTCGACCAGATGGTGGACAACGATTGGGCGACCCCGGCCGAGGCCGAAGCGGCCAAGGCGATGCCGCTGGGCCTCGCGCCGCGCCGCGCCGAAGTCTACGATCCTTCCGTCGGTTATTACGTCGAGGAAGTGCGCCGCCGGCTGATCCAGCGCTATGGCGAAAAGGCGGAAAACGGGCCGAACAGCGTCTATGCAGGCGGCCTGTGGGTGCGGACCTCGCTCGATCCCGAGATGCAGAAGGCCGCGCAGGACGCCTTGCGGACCGGGCTGCTTCGCTATCACGGCGGGCGGCCCTGGCACGGACCGGTCGTGCATCTCGATATCGACGCCGGCAACTGGCAGTCGCAGCTCGTCACCCAGAACAAGTCGATCAGCTACAAAAACTGGCGCGTCGGCGTCGTGACCGACCGTAGCGGCGCCAGCGCGAACATCGGTTTCATCGACGGCAAGACGGCGCGGCTGGTCTCGCTGCCCGACAAGCTGCGCGCCGGTGACGTGATCGTCGCGGCGCCCATCGGCAGCAACGTCTATGCCGTGCAGACTGTCCCTGAGGTGTCGGGCGGCATGGTCGTCGAAAGCCCGTCCAGCGGGCGGGTTCTGGCGGTGCAGGGCGGTTTCGACGCCGGCCTCGCCTCGTTCAACCGCGGCACGCAGGCGCTGCGCCAGCCGGGATCGACGATCAAGCCTTTCGTCTACGCCAGCGGACTCGACGCGGGGATGACGCCCGCGTCGATGGTCGCGGACAGCACTTTCTGCGTCCAGCAGGGCACCCGCAACCAGAAGTGCTTCCGCAATTTCGGCGGCGCTGGGGGCAGCGGCAATCACACGATGCGCTGGGGGCTGGAGCAGTCGCGCAACCTGATGACCGTGCGCATCGCCAACGACGCCGGCATGGACCGGGTGACGAAGACTTTCGAAGAAGTCGGTATCGGCAAGTACCAGCGCTATCTGTCGTTCGCGCTGGGCGCGGGCGACACCACCGTGCTGCAGATGGTGAACGCCTATTCGGCGCTGGCGAACAACGGCATCCA
>Ga0075368_10000129_pt1 | contig 20027 bp, 19 predicted proteins | sample EndMethybrTD3033_FD_71518 | JGI IMG/M metagenome (GOLD analysis project Ga0075368, IMG submission 71518) | Populus endosphere microbial communities from Tennessee, USA - Endosphere MetaG P. TD hybrid TD303-3 | ecosystem: Host-associated > Plants > Roots > Endosphere | place: USA: Tennessee... | reverse complement strand
GGTGGGTGGGAAGCGGCCATTCCCCTCTTGTAAACGGGAGGGGTAGCGAGACTTACGCGCGCAACGCGTTAGTCGCAGCGGGGTGGGCTATCGCGACGTCTAGCCCACCCCCTAACCCCCTCCCGCCTGCGGGAGGGGGAACATGTCAGCTTCTGGTCGCTTCGCGCCCGGCAGCTTTGGGCCCAAGAGCGGACGGGCAGCTATCGGGCAGGCCCCTCAGCGATCGGCGGGATGAGCAGCGATCAGGGGGGCGATGCGGACTGGCTGTTTCACGGAATAGAAAGGGCCATAGCAGACATTCCCTTGGCGAGCGCTTGCGGATTGGACAGCTAGGACGGCAAAGCATCCGCTTCGTGATCACGTCGATACCACCGTACAATGACGATCAATGCCACCACAGGGATACCAAAGCTCAGAATCCAAGGTGCATAAGGCCCCATTTTGGTAGCTTGTGCTCCGAGAAAGGAAATATTCACGAAAAGGATCGCCCATGCTCCCGTCGACCAATTCAGGCCGAAGCCAGCGAAACCCAAAAGGCTACCTAAAGTCCACAGCCATCTGCGGCGCAGCCACCGACGCCGCCATATGAGGACGGTTGCCCACAGGCACATGCTGACGCTCGCCAGCATTGCCGCCAACCACAAATAGCCCATGAAGCCGCGCTTACGGATTTCAAATTCGTCCAACTTAGACGGATCACTGCGGAACGGCGTGACGTTGAGCCCTGCGAGTTGCATCGAATTGCTGGATCCCCGCAGCACGACCCTGACTATCGCCCAATGGTTGTTTGAGCCGCCTTGGAGGGTGAAGGTTTTAGTTGTTGGACCACCGTTAGGGGTGAACACATTGACCGTCTGCAATCCGAAAGTTCCGCGAACGGGCGCGAGCATTGGCATGACTCGCTTTATGTAGATCGGCAGTTGCCGCTGCAGTTCCGGCTCTGCTCCTTGGGCAAGTTGATCAATCTGCCCGGCACGAAGCCTTTCAGCGGTATCAAGAACGAACGCCTGCTCTTCTTGCGTGGACAAACGGTCGATCCATCCCTGCTGGCTACAGGCAGCGAGGCAAAGGCATATGATTGCAAACAGTTTTTTCATTCTTGCCCCCCGCCCATAAATGTCTGGTAGATGGCAGCTTGCCGCAGATGCAGCAACCCGTTTCCCAAGCGCTGAAACTGATGAGCGGAGGTTTTCCCCCAATGAACGTCTGCAACTAGGCCGCGTGGATAACAGGGGCGAATAGCTGTAAATGGTCGTTTTCAGACCGTCCGAATTTGTCAACGCGGCCCTGGGCCAGAGAATAGCGCTTGATCCACGTCATCATGCGTTTCCGTCTCAGACACAGGGTAAACACCCCCTTCAGCCCATTCCCTCATATTTCGGTAACAGCTTCCCCGTCAGGCTGCCGCCGCGGCGCGCCCGCATTCCTTCCTGCCGGACCCTTGCCATGCGCCGCCTCACGACCAGCTTCCTCGACAGCGCCTTTGGCCATGGCGCAGACGGCCGCCCGCTGTTCATGCCGTTCGGCCTGATCGGCGGCCAATATGCCATCCCCGACATGGGCACCGCGCAGCGCCTGCGTCGTGGCCTTGCGCGCCTGCTGCCGCTCGCCCTGCTGCCGATATTCTGCCTGTTCGCGCTGCTCCTGCCGCCGCTGCGCAACGCCTACGCCCTGCCGCTGCTCGGCGCGATGGCGGCCAGCTTCGCGCTGTTCAGCCTCACCTTCTTCCTCTGGGTCCGCCACGCCACGCGCGGCCTGCACCGCGTCGATCGCGCGCGACACGGCATGCCCGCCCTGCTCGATCCGGACGAGGCGCTTGTCCGCCGCCTGCTCGACCGGGTCCGCCCGCCGCGCACCCGTTCGGCCGAAGAGACGCTGGGCGCCCTGGCCGGCTTCGCCTGCCAGATGCTGCTGCGCCATCGCGCCGAGCAGGAAGGCACCGCCGCCCCGTTGATCGAGGTCGCGACCCATGACGGGCGGCTGCGCTATTTCGGCGATGCCTTGAATGGCCTGCTCGCCGAATATCCCGGCTCGCTCTGGGCGGGCGTGGGCGATGGCAAGCCGGCGCTGCTACTTGGCCCGATCTTCCGCGAGATGACCGATGCCTGTGTCGGCGACTCCCGCGACTATGCCGACATGATCGGCCTTCTCCAGCGCCACTGGAGCGCCACCGCGCTCATCCTGCGCGGCCAGGGCGTGGATATCGAACGCTGGCCCGACCTGTTCGTCCGCGCGCTGCGGGAACTGGTGCAGGAAGGCGGCGACACATCGCTGCGCCCCACCCTCCTCTTCATGCGCGCCGCCATTGCCATGTCGAAAATGGACCCGGCCGAAATATTGGTGCCCGACCAGCCCGTTGCCAGATTGTGCATGCCCTTGCAGCCAAAAATCGACTGACGAGCCAGCCTGTTACGCGCCGGTGAATTCCAATGTGGCCGCGAATCGGCCGCAGGCTTCGCCTGACGACACCCGGAACTGCAGAGATTGCGGCGCGAAACCTGCATCGATCGGAATTTTGAAGGCAAAACCACAATCCGGCCCCTGCGCATTCGGCCGACCACGCGACACATCGCTGCGTCGGTGGCCCAGCCGCGCCCATCCCAGCAGATCAGGCCCATCATAGCATTCGATCCGATCGACATAAGCGCCATCGGCTGTCAGGCTCCAGCCGCGCAGTTCCAGGATATTGCTGATGGTGATCTGCGCCTGATCGAGGAAGAAGGAGAAATCGGCCAGATCACCAAGGCGGGAATATTCGGGCACCGGGCGCCCACTCTGCCGGATCGTCAGCAGCGCCGCCGCCGGCGATATCTCGCCCCGCGCAAATTGCATCGGAAAGCTGCGGATATTGTCGATCGTATAGCGCTTCGACGCGCGTTTCGAATTGGTGATGATGAACAGCAGCGAGTCGACAGCAAACCCCTCTGCCAGCGCCTGGGCCAGCGCCAGTTCCTCGTCGCTGTCATTATGTTCGAACAGGATATATTTCCATTCGACAAAGGGTTTGCGCTTCAGGCGCGAGACATAATCCAGCAGGCCGAACACCTGATCGATCTCGCCGAACCTGCGATATTTGACATAGCTATCCTGCAGCGCACCGTCGCAGGACACCGTCAGGCGATCAATATCCGTGTCATCCAGCACGGTCGGATCGGCGATACTCCCACTGGTCGTCACTTCTTGGATACAATGGGGATGCCATTTGCGGACCAGCCGGGTCAGCGCGCCTAGGCCCGCATAGAGCAGGGGTTCGCCCCAACCGAGATAATGGACCGTCTCAACCTCAATGCCGTTCTTGGCACAGCTACGCAACAGCGCCTCGAACTTCGCCGGCTCCAGATCCCATTCGCCCGATCGGGTCTTGCCTTCCTTTATCCGCAGGCAGGACGGGCAGCGCAGATTGCAGTTGAGGGTCGGCTCGACGATCAGGCTGATCCGGCTTTCGAGCGTGTCGTTGGGTGCGCCGCCGCCCGAAAAAGTTTGACAGCCCTCGCAGATGCCCGGCCAGGGCGCCCGCCCCTCGGCAAAGGATTTGCGCACATGACCATAGACCGGCCCGTTCAGCACTTGGCCGATATTCCAGTTTGACGCCGTGCTCAGATCACCCAGGATGATGCCGTAACCACTGCTATCGTCGCAGACCAATTGCCCGTTGCTCTTGAGCGTTAAGGCTCGCAATATTCGACAGTCCATGCGGCCCACCTTCGTTGAACACAGGATAGCCGAGCGACAATAATGTGCAATTATAATAGCCCGGCCTTCGCGCGAATAACTAAGCGCTCGCGGCCGACGTCTCGCACAGCGCCTTGAACTGGGCCATCATCTCGTCCCAGCCGGTATGGAAGCCCATTTCCTCATGCCGCGCCTTCGCCTCCGCGTCCCAGTGGCGCGCGGTCGCGGTGAAGCGGGTGCCGTCTCCCTCCGTTGCGAAGTCCCAGATCGCGGTCATGAACGGGCTCTGCGGTATCCAGCCGGCGGCATAGGCATCGGTGGTGACGATCCGCGCGCCGGGCACCACCTCGAGGAAAATGCCCTCCATCGGCCCGGTTTCCTCGCCATTCGGCCCGAACATCTGCACCGCGCTGCGGCCACCGGGGCGCATATCCTCCTCGATCACCTCGGCGCGCCAGGGCTTGGGACAGAACCATTCGTCCTTGAGGTCGGTCCACACCTTCCAGCATATCTCGCGCGGTGCCTCGATCAGGCAGGTGACCGACAGCTCATGCTCCGCCCCGCTCATGCCGCCTCTCCCAGGAACGCCGCGTGCATCGCGCCGCTGTCCAGCTTCTGCATCGTCATCATCGCCTGCATCATGCGGGCAATGCCGGCGCGGTCGCCCGTATGATAATTGTTCATGATCTGGCGCGTCACCAATTGCCAAGAGAGGCCATATTTGTCGGTCACCCAGCCGCATGGCCCGGCCGTGCCGCCATCGCCGGTCAACCGGTCGAAATAGCCGTCCAGCTCGGCCTGGTCCGCGCATGCCACCGACAGCGATATCGCCTCGTCAAAGCTGAACTGCGGCCCGCCGTTCAGCGCCTGATAGCTTTGCCCGAACAGGCTGAACTCGACCAGCAGCACGCTCCCGCCCGGCAGCGGCGAAGGCGACGGATTGACCTCGGGATAATAGCTCACATGATCGACCGACCCGCCGAAGACCGACACATAATAATGCGCCGCCTCCTCGGCCTGACCGTCGAACCACAGACAGGGGGAAATCTTGTCCATCACCTCTCTCCCTTGCTGCCGACCAGCGCAAACATCGCGCCCTGCGGATCGGTCGCCTGGATGATCCAGGCGCCACCCGGCACCTCCATCGGCCCCTGCAGCACCGTGCCGCCACCGGCCGTCACCCGCTCGACCGCCGCATCGATGTCGCCGACGGTGAAGTAGAACAGCCATAGCGGCACCGGCATCATCGGCGGCACCGGCATGATGCCGCCGGTCATGCCGTCAAAGTCCGTCGACCCGATCTGCGAGACAAGCTGATAGCTGCCCATCTCGCCCATATCCATGGCCTCGCCCTTCGACCAGCCGAACTGCCCGGTATAGAAGGCCAGATCCTTGTCGAAATCGCCGGCATATAGCTCGTGCCAGCCGACATGGCCCGGCGCCATCGGCGGCGGCGCATCCATCCCCTCCGGGCTCGATCCCTTGAGCAGCATGAACACCGCGCCACCCGGATCGGCCATCACCGCAAAGCGGCCGACGCCCGGAATATCCTCCGGCGGCCGCTTCACGCTGCCGCCGGCATCGGTCAGCCGTTCGGCATCCGCATCGACATCGGCCGACCCGACATAGCCGCCCCACCAGGGCGTCATGCCGCAATCCTTCGCCTCGACCGGGATCGCCATCACCCCGCCGAGCGGCCCGGCGCTGCCGGAAATCACCTGATAGGGGCCGTCGGGCAGGTCGCCGCCAAAGGGCTCTGCCGTCCAGCCGACGACATCGCCATAAAAGGCCAGCGCCGCCGCGGGATCGCTGGTCATCAGTTCATACCAGAAGAATTTGCCATTGAAGTCGGTCATCATCCGTCTCCTGTCAGCGATAGGGGGAAAGCTCAGGCGCTTTCGTCGACCAGCACCTCGAACCCGCCATAGATCAGCCGCGCGCCGATGAAGGGCATGTCCTCGCCCTCCTTGGGCTGCATGCGCTCGTCCTTCATCACCTTTTCCGCGCCGGCATCGCGGGTCGCCTTGTCGGGCCATTCGATCCAGGAGAAGACGACTTCCTCATCATCCTCGGCAATCACGGCGGTGCGGAAATCATTGACCTTGCCGGGCTTGATGTCGTTGCCCCAGCATTCGACCACGCGCAGCGCGCCATATTCGATGAAGATCGGCGCGGCATAGGCGGCGACCTCCCTGTAGCGTTCCTTGTTGCCCTTGGGCACCGGGATCACGAACCCGTCCATATAGCTCATCGTCTCTCTCCTTGTGCAAGGTCGTCGACATCAGGCGTCGGCAATTTCTCCCTGGTTCGCGGCCATTGCGGCGGCGACATCCATCCACATCACTTCCCAGATATGGCCGTCCAGATCGGCGAAATTGCGGCCATACATGAAGCCATGATCCTGCCTGGGGTTCGGCTCGGTCCCGCCCGCCGCCAGCGCCCGGTCCACCGTCGCGTCCACCGCGTCCCGGCTCGTCTCGCTCAAACACAGCAGCACCTGCGCGGTTTCATGGGCATTGGGGATCTTGCGCGGGGTAAAGCCGGCGAACCGCGCATGGGTCAGCAGCATCACGTGGATCGTCTCGGAAAAACTGATCATCTGCGCGCTGTCATCGGCGAAATCATTGTTCCGCACGGCGCCGACCGCTTCATAGAAGGCAATCGCGGCGGTCAGGTCGGTGACGGGCAGGTTGACGAAGATCATCTTCGGCGCGGGCGCATCGGCCATCGTCTCTCTCCTCATGCTTTCATGGCGGCGCGCACCCAGAAAAATTCCGGACTTGAGTCGCCGACTTGAACTTTGTGCGCCCGAAGATTATATTATGCAACAAACAAGTTAGAAAAGATAACCAATGAATCCTACCCCGCGCAAACGCGCCTATCAGGATGGCTGTGCCACCGCCCATGCGCTCGATCTGATCGGTGATCGCTGGGCGATGCCGATCATGCGGGAATTGCTGCTCGGCCCCAAGCGCTTCACCGACCTGCGCGCCAGCCTGCCCGGAATCAGCGCCAATGTGCTGGCCCAGCGGCTGGAGGAACTGGAAGCGGCCAGCATCCTGGTCCGCCGCCGCCTGCCCCCGCCCGCCGCCAGCCAGATTTACGAGCTGACCGAATGGGGCCGCGAGTCGGAAATCTTGTTCATGGTGCTGGGCCGCTGGGCCTGCCGATCTCCGACGATGCAGCCGGGCATGCCGATGAGCCAGGTCTCGGTGGTGATGTCGATGCGCACGATGATCGATCGCGCCGCAATCGGCGATCTCGAAGCGACGATCGGCTTCCGTTTCGGTGAGGAGGAATTTCGCTCCACGCTCCATGACGGCGATTTCAGCATCGACCGGGGCGACGCCGCTGGCGCCGATCTGGTCTTCACCGGCGACCAGAATGCGTTTGCCGCCATCGTTTATGGCGGCCAGTCCTTCGCCGCGATGGCCACGGCCCTGCAGGTGGAGGGCGACCGGGCGCTGGCGGAGCGCTTCGTCCGCCTCTTCCCCCTGCCGCCCAAGGCGCCCTCAACCGTCAGCCAGGCGACGCCAGCTTCATCATGACCAAGCCCGACAGGATCAGCGCCGCCGCCGCCAGCCGCGCCGGGCTGATCGCTTCGCCCAGAAAGGCGACGCCGACGGCAAAGGCGCCCAGCGCCCCGATCCCGGTCCAGATCATATAGGCGGTGCCCAGCGGCAGGCTGCGCATCGCCAGCGACAACAGGCCGAAACTGGCGATCATAGCGATGAGGGTGATGAGGCTCGGCACCAGTCGGGTAAAGCCATGCGACTGCTTCATCGCAAAGGCCCAGACGATTTCGAGCAATCCGGCAAAAAACAGGGCAATCCAGGCCATGATGGCGCTCCTTCAAGAGGGGCGCCGGGCCGTCCCGGACTTGAAACCCGCATGGCGGGGGAGGACGTGGCCTCGCTTGACGAAGCCCAGATAGTCCTCCCCGATGCAGGAGGCAAGCTTTGCAGGCCTCAATGCGCCCCGTTCAGCATCCCGAACACCTGGTCGAATTCGCCGCGCCTGGTCGCTTCGCTCAGGAACTTGACCCGCTCGACATGGATCTCGGCCGGGGTCGGCTCCTGCCGCAACAGGCCCATCGTCTCGCTGATGAAATCGGCGAGCGGCATCATCTGCGGATTTTCGGCGTGGCCGGGCATCAGGTCGGTCTGCACGCCCGGCGGCACGATCTCCACCACATCGACGCCCGTATCCTTGAGCTGCTCGCGCATCGCCAGCGACCAGCCATGGATCGCCGCCTTGGTCGCGCTGTAGGTCGGCGTCGCCGCCAGCGGGACGAAGGCCAGGCCCGACGACACGGTCAGGATCGTCGCGCTCTTCTGCGCCAGCAGATGCGGCAGCAGGGCGTGGGTCAGGCGGATCGGGCCGAGCAGATTGGTGGCGATGGTCGCCTCTGCTATGGCGAGTTCGATCCGGTCCTCCGCCACCATGATGCCGGCATTCAGCAGCACCGCGTCGAGCGCCGGGAAGTCCGCGACCAGCTTTGCCGCGAAGGCGGCGATCGCCGCCGGATCTTCCATGTCGATCACCATCGACGCCATGCCGGGGTGCGCCGCGACCACCTCGTCGAGTGCCGCCTGCCGCCGCCCGGCGATGATGACCTGGTTGCCCGCTGCGTGAAATTCATGCGCCAGCGCCGCGCCGATGCCCGAACCGCCGCCGGTGATGAGGATGGTGTTGCCGGAATTTTTCATGGGGAAAGCTCCTTAGTCTGGTGGCTTGCCCATCAATTTAAGCCTATACTCTCTTTTGGAAAGAAGGCACCGCAAAGTGCCATAGGCACCCAAAGGTAAGAAATGGCAAATCCTCTGGAATCCCGCTTCGCCACCGCTGAAATAGCGGCCGCCGAGCAGTATCTCGACCATGATCCGCCGGCCGAACTCGATCCACGGGTGGAGCGACTCGTCAACGAACTGATCGGCCGGGTGGCCGACAAATGGACGATGCTGATCCTGGAATTGCTGGAGGAGCGCGGCACGCTGCGCTTTACCGAGATCGGCCGCGCGGTCGAGGGGATCAGCCAGAAGATGCTGACCCAGACGCTGCGCCAGATGGAGCGTGACGGCCTGCTCACCCGCACCGTCCATCCGGTCGTACCGCCGCGCGTCGACTATGCCCTTACCCCGCTCGGCAACAGCCTCAGCGCCGCCTTCTGCGGCGTATGGGTCTGGGCCGAACGCAATCTCGCCACGGTCGAGGACGCCCGCGCCCGCTTCGACGCGCGCGACGCCTGACCGACGATCAGCTTTCGGGCGGAGCGGGAACCGGCTGCAACGGCAATTTGGGCGCCTGCACCTGCGGCTGGGTCGGCACCACCGGCGGCGGCGCGCTCGGCGTTCCCGGAACAGCCGGGGTCGGCGCAGACGGAGCCGGAGCAGCAGGCGCGGGCGCAGAAGCCGGCGCATTTGGCAGGATCATGTCCGACGGCCGCTGCATCGGCGTGGCCGGCACCTGCCCCATCGGCGCGGGCGCGGTCGGCGCCGGCGGTTCATGGTCGTTCAGATCATCGCCGCCGACCGGGCCGACCAGCCTGACCGTCGCGCCGAAGCGCTTGCGCCATTCCTCCAGCCGCCGCAGATAATCCTCATATTCCGCCCAGAAATCGCGGAAGGGCTGCTCCAGTTCATCCAGCGCCTTGGGCGCATAGGCGGCCAGCGCCTCGGGCGTCAGCCCGTTGATGATCGTCATCGTCGCCACCGCCTTCTGGCAGAAGGCCTTCTGCGCCGGCGGCAGGGCGAAGAAATTATAGACCAGCGTGTTCAGCACTTCGCGCATGCGGATCGCGCTGCTGCCGTAACGCTGCTGATAGCTGACCTCCAGCGTGTCGTTGGCGCGCTTCAGCGACGCGCCATGCACGGTCAGCATCTGGTTGTACAATATCCGCGTCTGGCCATTCGTCTCGGGACAGCCCAGCGCCGCGACGTTCAGCCCCATGCGCACATGCCACAGCGCCTGGTCGCCCTGGGAATCGCGATTGGGGGTGATGAACTTCCCGGCCTCGTCCTTGTCCGGCGGCACCATGTCGGGCGCGGAATTGCGCGGCGGGGTCGGCATCACCGTCGGCACCACCGCCGGAGGCGGCGTCGGTACCTGCTTCACCGGCGTCGCACAGGCCGCGAGCGCCAGCAGGGCAGCCAGCGACAGACGGGCAAACAAAGGGCGAGGCAAGAACATCCACTACTCCGACGATCTGGCCCGACCAACATGCCGGGCATTTCCACCGGAGGAAATATGCTTAATGCGCGGCCGGTAACGGCCCCGCTCATGGTTCACGACTGAACCCCCGCCCGGCTGCTGTTAAAAGCGCGCTATCCCAATTGGTTGCAATGCAACAAGCCGGGAATGGCGAAAAGGCCGGAAAAAGCCGATTTTTCTCAGTCAGCGCGCGCCAGCAACCGGGGCAGCGTCCCTTTCGGCGCGATCACGCCATCATCGGCGATCAGGTCCGCCCGGCTCAGCCTCGCCTCCAGCACCACCGGCGCCGATGATGCCGGCGCCATCGCCAGTGCCCGCCCCGAACGCCAGGCCGCCAGGTCGGTCTGATAGCGGGCATAGGCATCGAAGAAGTCGGTGAAGGGCTTTTCCAACGCCGCCAGCCCAGCCGGCGCATAGGCCTGCAACTGGTCCGTCGGCAGGCTGTTGACGGCCGCCCCCACCCGCACCGCCTCCGCGCAGAAACCCGCCTGCGCCGGCGGCAGGGCAAAGAAATTATAGACCACGGTGTTCAGCCGTTCGCGCTGCGCGATCGCCGCCCCGCCGAACTGCGCCTTATATTCCCCCTCCACCTGCGCATTGGCCCGCGTCAGCGCCGTCCGGTGCCGAACCAGCATCTGGTTATATTGCAACCGCGCAGCGTCGCCGCTCCCCTGGCAGGACAGGGCCGCCACATTCAGCGCCATGCGCATATGCCACAGCGTCGCCGGCCCGCTCAGGTCGCGGTTGGGCGTCACGCGCTGACCATCGGCGCCGATCGGCGGTATCTGCATAGTGGCCGTCGCGCCCAGCGGCGGCAGTGGCTGGGGCACGGGCTGGAGTTGCGCAGGCGGCGGCGGCGCGACCGCCACCTCCCGCTGCCCGGCGCAGCCCGACAGCAGCGCCATCCCGCCCAGCGGGTACAATAGCAGGTGACGGATCGAGGCACGCATGAACGGTCTCCGGCAAATCTGATGCCGGAAACCATGCCCGATATTGGTTAAAAGCCGATAAAGCCTGTTTTCCAGGCAGCAGGGATCAGGCCGCGCGGCGTTCCAGCGCCGTGGCGGCCTGCGCCATCAGTTCGGCGATGATGTCGGCGACCGGCTCTTCCTTGGTCACCATGCCGACCGACTGGCCCGCCATCAGCGACCCGCCCTCGACATCGCCGTCGATCACTGCCTTGCGCAGCGCGCCTGCCCAATAATGTTCGATCTGCAACTGCGCCTCGCCCATGTCGACCGCGCCGCTGTCCAGCAGGTTGGCGACTTCGCGCTGCTTGGCGGTGAAGGCTTCGGTGCCGGCATTCTTGAGCGCGCGCACCGGGATCACCGGCAGACGCGGGTCGATCTGCACGCTGGCGACGGCATCGCGCGCCGACGCGCGGAAGAAGGCCTTCTTGAACGCGGGATGGGCGATGCTCTCGCTCGCGCAGGCAAAACGGGTGCCCAGCTGCACGCCGGCGGCGCCCATCTCCAGATAGGCGGCGATCGCCTCGCCCCGGCCAATGCCGCCGGCCACGAACACCGGAACCTGCTGCGCCATTTCGGGCAGGATTTCCTGCGCCAGCACGCTGGTCGCGACCGGGCCGATATGGCCGCCCGCTTCCATGCCCTCGACCACCAGCGCATCGACGCCCGACCGCACCAGCTTCTTCGCCAGCGCCAGCGCGGGCGCGAAACAGATCAGCTTGGCGCCATTGGCCTTGATCGCCTCGATGCTGCCCTTGGGCGGCAGGCCGCCGGCCAGCACGACATGGCTCACGTCATGCTTGGCGCACACCGCGATCAGGTCGAACAGCTGCGGATGCATGGTGATCAGGTTCACGCCGAACGGCTTGTCGGTCAGCGCCCTGGTCGCCGCGATTTCCGCGTTCAGCAATTCGGGCGACATCGCGCCACAGGCGATCACGCCGAAACCGCCGGCGTTCGAGATCGCCGACACCAGATGCCGCTCGCTGACCCAGCTCATCGCCCCGCACAGGATCGCGCTCTCGCAGCCGAGAAATTCGGTGCCGCGGGCCATCAGGGAAGCGAGTTTGGCAGTGGTCATCGTCATATCCTACAACATAAAAAAGCCCCTCCCTTTCAAGGGAGGGGTTGGGGTGGGTAGCGAGCGAAGCGAGCTTCCTCCCTTTCCACCAAGGCAGGCAGCGATTGCTGACGCAATCGCACCCACCCCCATGCCCCTCCCTAGAAGGGAGGGGAGTATGTCTGTCAAGCCGCCGGGGCGTCGAGGCCGTAAGCGGTATGCAGCACGCGCACCGCCAGTTCGGTCTCGTCCTCGTCGATCAGCACCGAAACCTTGATCTCGCTGGTGGAGATCGCCTCGATGTTGATGCCGCGTTCGGCCAGCGTCTTGAACATGGTGGCGGCGACGCCGGCATGGCTGCGCATGCCCACGCCCACGACGCTGATCTTGGCGACTTCGGTGTCGGTGATGATCCGGCGGAAGCCGATCGCGTCCTTGTTCGCTTCCAGGATGTCGACGCTGCGGGCGAGGTCCGCGCGCGGGACGGTGAAGGTGACGTCGGTCTCTTCATTGTCCTTGCTGTCATTCTGGATGATCATGTCGACGTTGATCGCCGCATCGGCCAGCGGGGTGAAGATGCTGGCCACCGCGCCCGGCTTGTCGGGCACGCGGGTGACGATGATCTTCGCCTCATTCTTGTCATGGGCGATGCCGGTGATGAGCTGACGTTCCATCTTGGTTTCCTTGAGCTTGGCTTCCAGTTCCTCGTCGCTCACGATCAGCGTGCCGGGGAGGTCGTCCTGGGTGGGATCATCGAAGGAGGAAAGCACCTGCACGACCACGCCTTCCTTCATGGCGAGGCCGACCGAGCGGGTCTGGAGCACCTTGGCGCCGACCGAGGCCAGTTCCAGCATTTCCTCATAGGTGACGAGGTCCAGCTTGCGGGCACGCGCCACGATGCGCGGGTCGGTGGTGTAGACGCCGTCGACGTCGGTATAGATGTCGCAGCGATCGGCCTTGACCGCCGCGGCCACCGCGACCGCCGACGTGTCCGAACCGCCACGGCCCAGCGTCGACACCCGGCCATCGTCCATCATGCCCTGGAAACCGGGGATGACGGCGACCTGGCCGGACTGCATCGCCGCGATCAGCGCGTCGGTCTCGATCGTGCTGATGCGCGCCTTGGCATGGGCCTCGATCGTGCGGATCGGCAATTGCCAGCCCAGCCAGCTGCGCGCGTCCACGCCGATCGCCTTCAGCGTCATCGCCAGCAGGCCGCTGGTGACCTGCTCGCCCGCCGCCACGACGACATCATATTCGGCCGGGTCGTAAAGCGCCGAGGCTTCCTTGCAGAAGCCGACCAGGCGATCGGTCTCGCCGGCCATGGCCGACACCACGACCGCCACTTCATGGCCCTGGTCGACGACATGTTTGACACGCGCGGCCACGTTGCGAATTCGCTCCATCCCCGCCATGGAGGTGCCGCCGAATTTCATCACGATGCGCGCCATTTGTGTGCCAAACCTGTCTATAGTTGTGAAACAAAATGTCCCAAAGGGGCAAAACGGCTGCCCTATTAGCAGCCGCGACGGATATGGCAAGCAATCCCGCCATCGGCTCGCTCACCTTGCCGCTGCCCGCGCATCTACATGCCCCGCCTTCAAAGACATAGCTATGACAGCATGGCACATTGGCCTTCCCGCCGCCCGCTGCTAGAACCGCCGCACGGGTGCTTCGCCACCCAGCAAGACCCAAGGTGCATGATGACTGAGACGACCGCGACGATCGACCCGAAGGAAGCCGCCCATTTCGGCACCATGGCCGCCGACTGGTGGGATCCCAAGGGATCGAGCGCGATGCTGCACAAGCTGAACCCGGTCCGCCTCGCCTATATCCGCGCCGCGATCGATCGGCATTGGGACAGCGACGATCATGGCTTCCGTCCGCTCAGCGGCAAGCGCGCGCTCGATGTCGGCTGCGGCGCCGGCCTGCTGGCCGAACCGCTCGCCCGCCTCGGCGCCAGCGTCACCGGCCTCGACGCGGCGCCCGAAAATATCGCCGTCGCTGTCGCCCATGCACAGGGCCAGGGCCTCGGCATCGACTATCGCGCCACCCCCGTGGAGCAGGTCGCCGACAGCGGCTATGATCTCGTCACCTCGATGGAAGTGATCGAGCATGTCGCCGATCCCGCCGCCTTCGTCCGCGCGCTCGCGGCCAAACTCGCGCCCGACGGGCTGATGATCCTGTCCACCCCCAACCGCACGCCGATGTCGCGCCTCGCCATGATCACCATCGGCGAAAGCATCGGCGGCATTCCCAAGGGCACGCATGACTGGGCCAAGTTCATCACCCCCGATGAACTGACCGCCCTGCTCGAAGACGCCGGCCTGGAAGTCACCGACAGCAGTGGCCTTGCCTTCGATCCGGCGCGCGGCTTCACCCTGTCAGCCAACACAGCGATCAACTATCTGCTGACGGCGCGGCACCAGGGCTGAACAGGGACGGACTTTCGCAACGATCAGGCATCCCACTGCATCAGGAGATTGGGACATGACCGACGCTCCCGACAGGATCGACGCCTATATCGCCGCCCAGGCCGATTTCGCCCGCCCCATCCTCACCCATATCCGCGCGCTGATGCATGCCGCCTCGCCCGACATCGGCGAAGCGGTCAAATGGGGCATGCCCTTCTTCACCTACAGGAACCAGAATCTCGCCAACATGGCCGCCTTCAAGGGCCATGCCGCTTTCGGCTTTTGGCATGACAAGGTCGGACGCGAGGGCAGCAGCGACGACGCCATGGGCCAGTTCGGCCGCCTCACCGCCCTTGCCGACCTCCCCTCCGATGCCGACATCGCCGGCCTGATCGCCCAGGCCATAGCCCTGATCGACGCCGGCGATCGCCCACGCACCGGCCCCAAACCGCCCAAAGCGCCTTTGCCCGTCCATCCCGCCTTCGCGACCGCGATCGCCGCCGATCCGGCCGCCGCCGCCATCTGGGCCGCCTTTCCGCCCGGCAAGATCCGCGACTATTGCGAGTGGATCAATGAGGCCAGGACCGACGCCACCCGCGACAAGCGCATCGTCCAGGCCGTCGACTGGATCGGCGAGGGCAAGGGCCGCAACTGGAAATATGAGAAGAAATAGGCGAACCGCCCTCCCCCTTTCTCCGGTCGACAGACGCACATGAAAAAAGGGGCGGAAAAATCCGCCCCTCCCCTTCCTGTATCGACGAAGCCAATTTTCAGGCTCCAGCCCCGATCACATCGTGATCTTGGCACCGGCATACATATACCGGCCGACATAGCTGATCGGATAGTTGGCCGATGCGATCGAGGGCTGCTGATCGAACAGATTGTTGGCACCGACATAGAGGCGGAACTTCTCATCAATGTCATAGGCGACATAGATGTCGTGCTGCCACTTTTCCTTATACCACTTATACTTGTCTTCCGACAGGTCGGGGTTCGCCGCCAGCTGCTCGATCGTATAGCGGCGGGTTTTGCTGAACCAGCTGACGCCATAGTTGACGGTCAGCTTGTCCAGCTTCCAGGTGATGTCCCCGGTCGCGTTCCACTTGGGATAATAGGCTTCCTCCCGATCCACATCGACCGTGGCGCCAGGGGTCGGGATGAATTCCAGCTTGTCGAGATAGCCGCCAACCAGCGAGATTGCGAACGATCCGGCCTTCGCCGTGTCAAAGCCGTAGTTCAGCTTGAAGTCCGCACCGGCGGTACGGAAATTGGCCACATTCTGCGGCTGGACATACCAGCTGTCGATATAGCCGGTGCCCGATGCACGGGTGATATTGCCACAGAAGACATTGTCCAGCGTCGGCTGGTCAACGCAGAGTTCGGCCACTTCCTCGGCGGTCGCGGTGTTGACCGCATTCTTCAGCTTGATGTCATACCAGTCGAAGGACGCGATCAGACCGGGAATGAAGCTGGGACGCAGCACGACACCGGCCGTCCAGGTCCGCGCCGTTTCCTCCTTCAGGTTGCGATTGCCGCCGGTGAAGCCGGGCAGGCTGACCGTCGCCGTCGGGTCATTCTCCGGATTGAAGGCGGCGATCTGTCCGGGCGTCAGCCCCGCCGCCGTCAGCGCCGCCTGACAGTTGGCCGCACGATATTGCGTGCCTTCGTTGATGAAGACCGGATCGCACGGATCGCTGATGAAGTCATAGCTGCCATTGCGGGGCGCGAACAGTTCGGTGATGTTGGGCGCCCGCACCGCTTCGGACCAGGTTCCGCGGAAGCTGATGTCCTTGATCGGCGCATAGGTGGCGTCCACCTTCCAGGTCGTGGTCTTGCCGATGGTCGAATAATCCGACAGGCGGATCGCCGCGCCGAAATTCAGGGCATAGGCGAAGGGCACTTCCTTCAGCACCGGCACCGACAATTCGCCGAACACTTCCTTCACGTCGAAACTGCCCGATTCCGGCAATTGCAGCGAAAAGTCGGCCAGGGCGCCCTGCTGCAACAGATCGTCGGGTACGAAGCTGCTCTTTTCCTTGCGATATTCGCCGCCGATCGCGAATCCGATCGGGCCGCCGGGCAGTTCGAAAAATTGCCCGAAATCGCCGGAGATCGATCCGGACACGACATGCTGCTGGATCTTGGCGCGGTTCATGATGTCGGCATTGACCCAGTCGAGCGCCGCCTGGCTGGGCGAACCATTGCCCAGCAGGTTGATCGGCCGGCATCCGCTGCCGGAACCGGGCGTAAAGGTGGTGGCCGGCCCGTCAAAATTGTCCGGGTTGATGTTGCCGGTCGGGTCAAGATCGGACCGGCAGACGATATTACCCGTCGCCGGATCGCGCACCGCGTCGATCGCAGCCCAGTAACGGTCGGCGATGCGATAGTCGGTCAGCAGCACTTTCGACTTGGTCTGGCCGAAAGTGTAAGACAGTTCATAATGGGCATGGTCGGAAATCGCGCCCTCGAAACCACCGACAAAGCGCATGGTTTCGCGGTCATTCTTCTCGCCGCGCACGCCCATGTCGAAATTGTCGCGCGACACCAGCGCGCCATCGGGCGCCAGCCCGCCGAACCGGTCCTGCAGATAGGCATTGTCCGGCGACAAATAGGTGAAGAAGTCGAACGATGGCTGCGACAGCGTGCTCGTCTTGTTCTTCACATATTTGGCTTCGAAGAAGAATTTTACTGCGTCGCTGAAATCATAATGCGACAGCAGGTTGATGTTATGCACACGGTTATAGGCCTGCAGGTCGCCCTGATAGCCGGCCAGCGGGGTGCTGTCGCCGCCCTGGGTCAGCCCGCCCGACGAGGGCAGCAACGTGCCGCGGTCATAGACGCCGCCTTCGCCCGTGAAGTCGGGGATACCGTCGAAATCCACGTCGATCGCGCCGCCCAGCGAACTGTCCGCATAGCGCAGATTGTTGAACGGCAGGCGATCGGGCACATTGGGATCATCCGGGAAATCCGCCGGATTGCGCACGATGCCATAGGTATAGAGCGGATTGCCGGTCCGCTTGCGGTCAAAGCTGCTCAGCCGGTCCTGCTCGCGAAATTCGTAGGACAGGGCAATATTGCCGCGGCCGTCGCTGAAATTCTTGCCATAGGTCAGCGATCCATAGCGCTGGCCCGAATCCCCGCGGCTGGAAATGCCGATCTGGCCGCTGGCCTTGAGCCCCTCGAAATTCCGCTTCAGACGGAAATTGACCACGCCCGACACGCCATCGGCACCATAGATGGCCGACGCGCCGCCGGTCAGGATGTCCACGCCCTCGATCAGGTCTTCGGGGATCGTGTTGACGTCGACGGCGGCCGTGCCCGACAGGCTCGCCACATGGCGGCGGCCATTGACCAGCGTCAGCGTGCGATTCTCGCCCAGCCCCCGCAGGTTCAGCAACTGCACGCCGACAGCGCCGAAGCTGGCGTTGGAGCCGGACGTCTGCGCCCCGCCAAAGGACGAGATCAGCGCCGGATTCTGGCGCAGCGTATCAATGATCTGGACATTGCCCGCCTGCTCCAGCGTCTCGGCGCTCACCGTCACCAGCGGGTTGGCCATGTTGTAATCGCTGCGCTGGATGCGGCTGCCGGTCACGATGATCGCATCGCTGTCATCCGTCGTGGCCGCTTCCTGCGCCATGACCGGCACCGCCCAGATGGTCGACAGCGCGCTTGCCGCCAAAAGCGTCCGCGCAATATTGGTGCGTGTGAACATGCTGATCCCCATTTTTTCCTCCACCCTCAACGGGCGTCATGGAGAGAAAAAATCCCGGCCAGCCGTGCCAAGTCAATGAAACTTCGATGGATGCTTCACAAACGTAGCGCTTTTATTGCGGGCTGTAACATCATGGCAACATAGCAATTTCGCGCTATTTCAGTCATCGCCACTGCGTTTTCCTATTGCCCGACTGCCTCCGCCCGCGCCACCAGCGCCCGCGCCTCGTCGACATGCATCGCCTCGATCATCCGCCCCTCGAAGCGTTCGGCCCCGCCGGTCGCCGCCTCGATCAGCCGGCGCGCGTCGGCCACCGCCTGCGCGTCCGGGCCAAACGCCTGGTTCGCCACCGGCACCTGCCCCGGATGGATCAGCGTCTTGCCGTCAAAGCCGAAGCCATGGCCCTCGGCGCATTCCGCCTCCAGCCCCGCTTCATCATCCAGCCGGTTGAACACGCCGTCGAACACCGCGATGCCCGCCGCCCGCGCCGCCAGCACCACGCTCTGCAGCACATGGGCCAGCCCCGCCCGCCCGGCCGACGGCGGTATCGCCAGATCCTTGCGCAGGTCATTGGTGCCCACGAACAAAGCGGCACAGCCCTCGCCCGCCGCGATTCCCGGCGCCGCCAGCACGCCCTTCGCGCTCTCGATCATCGCGATCACCGGCTTCTGCGCGACGGAATAGACATCCTTCACCTGCTTGGCATTCTCGACCTTGGGCAGCACCACATAGTCGACCGCGGTGCGCTTGAGCGCCACCATCTCTGGCCCATGCGAGGGCATGCCCTCGACATTGATCCGCACCGCCATCAGCCGCCCGCCAAAGCCCTCGTCCACGGCCTCGACCGCTGCGTCCAGCGCCGCCGCCTTGTCCGCATCGGGCACCGCATCCTCCAGGTCCAGGATCACCATGTCGCACGCCAGCGTGCGCGCCTTGGCCACCGCGCGCGGATTGGACGCGGGCAGGAACAGCAGGGATCGGGCGTGGCGCAACTGCATCTTATGTCTCTCCATCACTTTGCCTTTTCCCGTTAACGAAGAACCGCCATACTGTTCCCCTTCTCTGGGGAGGACATATGGTGACGACCTTCGCGCTCACGGTCACGTTTCTGGTGCTCTTCTACCTGGCGGTCAGCGTCAAGGTGGTGCGGCAGGGCTATCAATATACGATCGAACGTTTCGGCCGCTTTACCGAGGTGGCGAAGCCCGGCCTCAATTTCTACCCCGCCTTCTTCTACGCCGTCGGCCGCAAGATCAACATGATGGAGCAGGTCGTCGACATTCCGGGGCAGGAGATCATCACCAAGGACAATGCCATGGTGTCGGTCGACGGCGTGGTCTTCTTCCAGGTGCTCGACGCCGCCAAGGCCGCCTATGAAGTGTCCGAACTCTATGTCGCCATCATGCAGCTCGCCACCACCAATTTGCGCACCGTGATGGGCTCGATGGACCTCGACGAAACCCTGTCGAAGCGCGACGAGATCAACGCCCGCCTCCTCTCCGTGGTCGATCACGCCACCAACGCCTGGGGCATCAAGATCACCCGTGTGGAACTCAAGGACATCCGCCCGCCCGCCGACATCGTCAATGCCATGGGCCGGCAGATGAAGGCGGAGCGCGAGAAGCGCGCCAACATCCTCGAGGCCGAGGGCCTCAAAAGCAGCGAGATCCTGCGCGCCGAGGGCCAGAAACAGTCGCAGATCCTGGAAGCCGAAGGCCGCCGCGAAGCCGCCTTCCGCGATGCCGAGGCGCGCGAGCGCGAGGCGGAAGCCGAAGCCAAGGCGACCCAGATGGTGTCGGACGCGATCGCGGCCGGCAATCCGCAGGCGCTCAATTACTTCATCGCCCAGAAATATACCGACGCGGTGCAGCAGTTCGCCACCTCGCCCAATGCCAAGACCATCCTCTTCCCGGTCGAGGCGACCCAGCTGATCGGCACGCTCGGCGGCATCGGCCAGCTCGCCAAGGAAGCGCTGGCCGACACCCCCACCC
>Ga0075368_10000128_pt1 | contig 20142 bp, 24 predicted proteins | sample EndMethybrTD3033_FD_71518 | JGI IMG/M metagenome (GOLD analysis project Ga0075368, IMG submission 71518) | Populus endosphere microbial communities from Tennessee, USA - Endosphere MetaG P. TD hybrid TD303-3 | ecosystem: Host-associated > Plants > Roots > Endosphere | place: USA: Tennessee... | reverse complement strand
GAGCTTCTCGGTGTAAGTATCGTGGTAATCTTCGGGCGCGAAATGTTTGGATTGTTGGTGAATAAGCTGGAGCGCCAGCTTTACTTCGGCGTCGCTTACCTCGATGTCTTTTGGTAACTTGAGCTCGGTACCGGGGCGGATATCCGTAGGAAAGCGCATTTGGTTCAGCACGAGTGCCATTCCGACCGGCTTGATGACGGCAAGATGCTCGCGCTCATGCAGCACGAATTTTGCCAGGGCGATCTTGCCAGAGCGCTCCAAGGCTTCGCGTAGCAATACGTACGCTTTGGCCGCCCCTTCGTCCGGCTCCAGGTAATAGGGTTTGTCGAAATAGCGGATGTCGATTTCCGGTTCGTCGACGAACTGCTGGATGTCGATGGTTTTGGTTTGCTTTTCGTCGGTTTTTTCCATGTCCTGCTGGGTAAGCACGACATAATCGCCGTCCTCGTACTCGTATCCTTTTACGATGTCATCCCATGGAATCTCTTCGCCATCTTTGCGGCAAATGCGCACATAACGGATGGGTGCGTGGTCTTTTTTGTGGAGCATGTCGAGGTCGATTCCTTGGTGCGGGTTGGTACCGCTATATAAATGCACCGGAATATTTACGAGCCCGAAACTGATTGAACCTGTCCAGAGTGATCTCATACTACTTATGGTAGCACGCCGCGCAGGTACACCAAAAACGCCCCGTTCCATGTCGGGGCGTTTTGGCGGAAGATTGGCCTATGCCTCGGCTGTCTTGCCGGAGATATTGACCATCCAGTTGATGCCGAACTTGTCGACGAACATGCCGAACGTATCGCCCCATGGTGCTTTTTCAAGCGGTATGGTAATGGCGCCTCCGGCTGATAGCGCATCGAAAAAGCCGCGCAGCTCGGTCTCGTTGTCGCCACTAAGCGACATGCTGAAGTTGGTGCCCGGCTTGTATTCCATGCCGTTTGGCGTATCCGCAGCCATGAATACCAGGCCGCCGTCCGTCGTCAGCATGGCATGCATGACCTTGTTGTTTTCGCTTGGATCTTGCGATGCCTGGAATTCCTCGAACGTGTTGACGTCGAGCTTGCCGCCAAGGACCGAGTGATAAAACTCCATCGCCTCTCGTGCGTTGTCCTTGAAACTTAGGTATGGATTTAGTTGCGTGCTCATTATGCCCTCCTTTTAGTAACTCTACTGTCCTCAGTATACATTGCTATAATGAGGGTACGAAGCATTTTAACGAAAGGGGGTGAAATGCCAGGATTTTTTGATTTTTTGGACCGCATGGTAAAGGGCGAGCCGGTGTTTGACGACCGAGACGACAAGGATAACAGAGGCGGTTTCGCGTCTGACGAGTCGAAACAGGTAAAAGAGCAGCCGCCGGCGCCTGTCGCCTCAGGCCCGGCTATCCGCAAGGGCGATGATTCCAGCTTCCCTGTCGTGCATGTAAAGCGGCTGACCCCGCGTATTAGCGGTACGAAAATGCAGGTGTACGGATGGATCGAAAACGAGTGGCCCGAAGAGATCATGCTCGATAAAATACGGTGGCTTGGCACTACGCGCGAGATCGATTCGTTTTTGAAGGGTCATGAAGGGCGCGACTTCTTGCTCTACGACGGTCCGCTCCTTTCGCATGAATATCACGAGGCGCAGCTGGATTACAAGACCCAGCGCGACGGCGATTATTTCGAGGCGATTCATGACATTACCTTCACCTACCACCCGAACGAAAAACTCTACAGCGTGAACGAGGCGCATCTTAGGCGGCCTATTCGCGATATCTACGGATAAAATAAAATCTAGGTCGTACTTCAGGGTTCCGCGCGGGCCGGATGTGGCCGCGCGGAACCCTGGCACCCGGGGTGGGTGCGGTGATCACCGAACGCGGAAGGTCGCCTCGATCTCGACCAGCGCGCCGAGCGGCGTTCCCACGCAGACCGCGGATCGTGCGTGCCGGCCTGCTTCGCCGAAGAGCTCGATCAGCAGGTCGCTCGCGGCGTTCGCGATCATGGTCGGCTGCTCGAACAGGCGGTCGCCGTTGACGAAGACCGTGAGCTTGATGACGCCCACGATGTCGTCGGGTCCGACCACCGACCCGGCTGCGTTGAGGCAGGCCACGGCGCAGAGTTCGGCAGCTCGCCGCGCCTCCACGATGTTGCCCATGCTGACCTTCCCGATCAGGGGTGTGTCGCCTTCCATCGGGATTTGCCCCGACGTGCAGACGACGTCGCCCTGACGGACGGCAGCCAGAATCGGGTGCGTGGGGTTCTGGTGGGGTTGGGGTGCCCACGTGAACCCACGCGCCTCGAGCCTATCGGCGAGTGACATGACAGTTCCTCCTGGATCGTTCCTCTGAGATCATCCTACTTATATCATAATTCGCAGCTTTCTACCAGGGCTGTACTTCATTATGCTATTGACTTTATATAATGCATATGTTAAAATATGAGCATTAGATGTGTAGGTACGCGGTTCTGCGACCATGCAGCTATTCGCACCTACCCCAACGGAAGGAATCCCATAGCATGGGAGCCCACGGTTCGATCATCGTCCGCACGTCCGTTCAGCCCGACCTGGGCAAGGACAGCGAGACGAGCACGTCCGTCGAGGGTGACGAGGAGGTCCTGAACGTCGTTCTGGACGAGGCCTTCGTCGCACGAGTGAAGGTGGCCTTCGAGGCGCTCGACTTCACCAACGTCCCCTTCGCCGACTTCGTGGCGTCCGTCGTCGTCGAGCTGATCAAGCCCGAGGGCGCGGCGCTCGTGTCGATCAAGGCCGTCGAGCGCGCGCTCACCCACCTGGTGGACACCAAGGAGATCACCCTCCCCGTGTTCGCCCCGAGGGAGATGGCCGGCGTCTGACGTTGTGGTGTGCGGTCCGGGATGGACGGCGGCATGTGGCGAGAAATCGCTCGTGCTCGCCGTCCTCCCGGCACCACCCCCTATAGCTTGAATGAAGCGCAGAGAGCGCTTTTTTATTTTGCGTACAGCTGGTGCTGGGTTATGTAATCGCGCACTTCGGCTGGTGCTGTTCGGTGGTCGCCACGGCGAATGACCGAAGATGCGGCGTGTGCTTGGTCAACGGGTATGACCGTATACGAAATGGGCTGCGGCAGCTTGCCCAGAATCGTCGTGATGTCGGCTGCTGTGTCGTTGCCGCGGAGCCCTACCGCAAACTCTACATTCGGCAGGAGTAGCTCGAGGTCTTCCCAATATCCCAGGCTTTTGGCAACGTCCGACCCAATGAGGAACGTCAGCTTGTCCCCTGGGAGCAGGCGCCGGAGTTCGGGCATGGTTTCGCGTACGGTAAAGCACTCCGAGCCAAGCCGTAGGGCTTGAAGCTGTGGCCGGGCCGTCGCTACGTGGCGAGCCATAGCGAGGCGGTGGCGAAGATCGGTGACATGTTGCTTGCCGCGCGGCCGAGGCTCAGGAACGAAAAAGACTACATCAAGCCCGATCGCCGTCAGCGTATTTTGCGCGAACGCTATATGGCCTTCGTGGATGGGGTCGAATGTCCCCGGATAAATGCCGATACGACGCATTAGCTCGTGCTGGCGTCGAGCTTTTCGATGATGGAAAGCAATTTTTTAGGAGTGATTTCAGCCTTGATGAGATACGCGTCGGCATTGTGCTGCATGGCGGCGCGCGATTCGTCGTCTTGGTCGAAGTTGGTCATCACGATGACCCGCGTATCAGGGATGGTGTCACCCTCTTTGCTGCCACGCAACGCCGCGAGGATTTCGTTGCCGCGACGCTCGGGCAGCATGATATCGAGCAGGATGAGGTCGTAGTGCTTGTTACGCGCCGCGACCAGGCCGTCGTTGCCGTCAACCATCCAGTCAACGTCGTATCCGGCTTTCTTAAGGCTGCGGACGTACATCTCGCCGATGAACCGGTCGTCTTCGATACATAATACTGTTTTAATCGCCATCTTATCCCCTATACATTGCGTGATTTTTTATCCATCCGCTTTCATCGTGTTCAATAAGGCTCTGGTTGCTTCCTTGGTCTGCGGTCAGCTTGTCGGCGACCGTGCTATAAATCGGCAGCGTGAATTCGAACGTCGAGCCTTCACCTTCAGCGCTTCGTACTCCTATTCTACCACCATGCGACTCTACGATGGCCTTGCAGATGTAAAGTCCGATTCCCGTACCAGCCACGGTTTCGCGCGAACGGTGGGAGCGGTAAAACTTATGGAAGAGATTGCTGACGACGCTGGACGGCATGCCGATGCCACGGTCCTTGACCGATACCTTGACGAAATCACCATCGGTAGCAGCCGAAACATAGACCATACCGCCCTCGTTGCTGTATTTGACGGCGTTATCGATGAGGTTGGAAAGTACCTCGCTGATACTGCCACGGTCGGCGGCCACGGTCGGCAGGCTGTCTGGTATGGCGACGGTCAGCATGCGGTTTTGGCTGGAGGCGCGGAGCTGCATGTCGTCGCTGATGATGGCGTAGATGTCGGCAACCGAATCCTCCCGGAGGCGCACCTTGAGGTGACGGCGATCGTAGCGGGAGGCGTTGAGGATGTTGTTGACATAGCTGGAGAGGCGGTTTGCCGAGACCACGAGGCGGCTAAGGAGCTCCCTCTGGTCATCCTCAAGTTTGGATTCCAGTTCGTCGCTCAAGACGTCGAGGTAGCCGCGAATAACGGTAATAGGGCCGCGGAGTTCGTGGGCGGCAAAGGCAATGAAATCGAGATCGTCATCTTCGGGTTGGTAATCGGTCGTGCGCTCGAGCAGTGTGATGACCACCTCTGCTTTGCTGCCTTTTTCGTACGATGCGGTAATGTCGTAGATCTTGCGGTCTTCTTCGCCGGTAATCTTGTTTGCAACGCGTAGCCATGAACGGTCGGCGTGAACGGCGTTTTCTTCGCAGTCCTTGAGCCAGTTCTCGAGCGTCGTGTCATCGTCGAAAATAAGGTCGATGACTTGCCTTCCCTCAGGAGTCGTGTGGACGGGGGCCTTGGAGTTGGCGTAGACGATATTCTGCTTGGCATCCATGATGATGAAACCAGCCGACGTGTTGTTGAGCGCGGTGGCAAAGTCGGCGGCGGGACCGACCTTTGGCGTCGGCGTGTCTTGGTCGTCGGATTTATCCGAGGCAAGCTCGTAGATAAGCTGGAGTATCGGCTTGAAGCCGTCGCGCTCGAAATGTCGGGCATTAGGATTTGGCGGCGCGATGTTGTTCGGTTCGCCGGAGATGTGCGTGATGGCGCTCGTGAGGTCCTTCAGTGGCGTAGAGAGCTGCGTTACCAAGATGACGTTCAGTCCGGCGCAGGTAGCAAAGATCGCGATAAGCGTGATCCAGAACTGTGGCGTAGGGATAGCGACGCCCGCGACGATGAGCGCCAAGCCGATCGCTAAGGTGGCGCCAACCTGCATAAGGATAGTGAGCGACACCGAGTAGCGACGGTAACGAGGCCAATAGTCGCGAATCATCCCGGGTTGCTTGGTTGGTTTTTCATCTACTGCCATGTTACGTTTCCCTTTCCATTTGGTACGGCGGCTATCCAGGTTTGGCCTCTGACGAGCGGTATTTCCTTGCCTGCACTGGTGAATGTCAGTTGTTTGCCTCTGGACGCCTTATGCCATATGGCTTGCGTGGCGGTGCCGTTTTGGAAAATAATGGCCGATCCGCTGCCAATGGCATTGATTGATTCACGGTACCCGTCTTCGAGAACCGTCGTTTCGTCTACCTTGAGGGCGATGACTACCTTGGGGTTTATTTGCCCCTTTTCTCGGTCGAGGTGTGGCTGTCCGGCGAGGTAGCGCAGGTAGCTGTTGCTCTTTTTGTCGTACGCGTAGCTGGTGTTGTAAAGCGAGGCGTAGTTGTTGAAGTTGATCGTCACCCTAGTGGCGTTCGGTTTCGTGCTTGATTTTTCGTCGGTACGGGCAAAGCCGGTAAACGTAGACGACGTATACCCCTTTGCCTTGTTGAGCGCATCGAGCTTGGCAAAGCTGGTGTAAACGTTATGAGGTGCATAGCGATCAGCCGCTCGCCAGTAGTAGGAGCCGTTAAAGAATTGGTCGATATCGCGATATTTGCTGGTTCGGATTTCCTTGAGCGCGGCGTAGCTGCCGCCAACATGGGCGACGCTGGCGTTAAACGGCGCCAGCCAATCCACGTAGTACATGCGAAGGCTACGTACCGGTCCGATGAGTTGCGGCTTGTCTTGTTGGTGAAGGGTAAGAAAACGCGTGATGCCGCCTTCGGCAATCGCCTCGAAAACCACGCCGGCTTGCTTGAGGCCTGACTGCGGCCGGGCGTCGGGGCTGTTTTCGATCATGATGGCGGTGACGGCTTGGGTGGTCGCGGCTTTGCTTGCTACCGGCAGTCCGGTCAGCGGCGAATAATAAACGACTGGCTTAGGCTGGGCTTTTGGCTTGGGATAGCTGGCTCGAGGTGACTCTGGCGGTTTTTGCAGGAGTATGGCTAGGGCTACGGCGCTCGTGATGATAATAAGTGCCGCGCCTCCAAGAAGATACGTTTCCGTACGGTGGTGATGGATCCAATTGCCGACACGCTTAACCAGACGAGGCTTTGTACTCTTGTCGTTCATGCTTACGGTTATTATATCAGAAAAAAGAATACGCCCTACACCCCAGGTGGGCGTGTCGGGAAATACCTAGAACGAAGGCGTTTGGTCGATGGCCGCTTGAATACGCGCGAGCGCTTCTTCCTTGCCAAGAGCAGCGAGCGTATCGTTCAGTGCTGGACTGAACGGTGCCCACGAAACGGCAATGCGGATCAGGCTGAAGAGCGTGCCGGGTTTTTGGCCGGTGCTCTCGAGCAGCTGGTTGAGCGTATCTTGGATGGTATTCGGTGTGAAGTCCGTGGTCGCGAACGCGTTCTTGGCGGCCGCTAACAGATCGGTGATTTCGGTTTGGCCGAGCTTCTTCAGCTGCTTGTTGCCTGTGACGAGTTCCCAGTCGGGCGTGGGTGTCTCGAAGAAATAGTTGGTCATAATCGGAAGATCCCGAAGGGTCTTGAGGCGGTCCTGGACAAGTGACAATACGTGCTTTTTCCGGTCTTCGCTCGCCTCTTCGGCGCTTTCCGGCCAAAAGTCAGCCACGCGCTCGTACAAATCGTCTAGTGTCAGGCTGCGTATCCACTGGCCGTTCATCCATACGAGCCGTTGTTCGTCGAAGCGGGCGCCGCTGCGCTGCACGCGGTCGAGGGTGAACTTTTCGATCAGCTCGTCTTTTGAAAAGATTTCTTGTTCGGTGCCATCGTTCCAGCCTAGGCTGGCGATGAAGTTGGTCAGGGCCTCGGGCAAAATGCCGTCACGAATGTAGTCGAGGACATCCTTGGCGCCGTCACGCTTGCCAAGTTTCTTGCCGCCCGTAGGAGCTAAAATATGTGGCATGGTAGCAAAAACCGGGCGTTGCAAACCAAGCGCTTCGTAGATATTCAAATAGTTCGGTTGGCTTGAGATAAACTCCTGGCCGCGAATAATGTGCGTGATTTTCATTTCGGCGTCATCTACGATGTGCGCGAAGTTGTAGGTTGGGTAGCCGTCGGACTTGATAAGGATGATGTCGTCGATTACCTCTGGGCCAGTAGAAAGCTCGCCCATGACTTCGTCGTGCCAGGTGTAGCTTTTTGGGTCGCTCCTTAGGCGAAGCGGCTGCGTGCCATCCCAGGCGGGTGGATTTTTGGGCCGATGGTTACGATAAAGGAATGGCTGCTTGTTGGCTTTTGCCTCGTCTCGAAAAGCCTGGAGCTCCTCGGGAGTATACGGGTCGGCGTAGGCCCGGTCGGCATCGATGAGTTTTTGGGCCCATGCTTTATAAATTTCGAGGCGGTCGCTTTGCTTGTATGGGCCGTATTGGCCACCAAGGTTGATGCCCTCGTCGTATTGGATGCCTAGGACCTCAAGGCATTTCAGCAAGTGGTCGGCGCTTCCCTCTACTTCACGCTTTTTGTCGGTATCTTCAAGTCGGAGGACGAACTGGCCGCCTTCGTGCCGTGCGACAAGATAGGCGAAAAGGCCGGTACGAATGTTGCCGACATGCAAAAAGCCGGTCGGACTTGGGGCAAAACGGGTGCGAACAGTAGTCATAATTGAGATAATTATAACATACCTGAGACTGGCTACATGCTCGTGGCGATATGCCGGATTTGGTCGCCCGAAAGCGGGGCGTCGCCAGTAATGGTGTAGAGTACGCCGCCGTTCACCCAGGCTGCGTTGCCGCCATAGGTGTAGATAGTAAGCCCGTGCTCGTCGTAAGTAATGTAGTTGTCGCCCGCCTTCTCCCTGATGTAATTATCGAGGACGGCGCTGGAATCCCAACTGGTCTTGGACTGCGAAACGGTAAAGTTTTGCGGGCCGGCATTCGAGGCGAACTTCATCTTTACCTCTCCCTGCGCATACGCGACTGGGCCGTTAAGGCTGTAGCCGTCGGGGTGGTACGAAGGGTACGAGGCATTGACGCCAGCTTGCGCCGCGGCAACGCGCACCGAAAGGCTTGGCATGTTCAGGTAGGTAAAATAACCGCCCAGAAGGAGGAGCGCGAGCGAAGCCGAGGCGACGCTCAACAGGCGCGGATAGCGCTTCGGTTTGTCGTGCTGCTGGTGGCTGGCGCTATGGCTAGGAGCCGCAGCGAGCGATTGCTCGACGGCCTCCTGCTTGATGGCGGCAGCAGGCTTTGGCGCCGGCTGGACGGCTGGCGCTGCTTTCATGGCGGCTTGCTTTTTGTGTGCGTTTTGGACGATTGGGTGCGGCACGTGAGCGATATCGGCTGCGACCTTTTTGACGTCACCGCTAGGGTGCGGCGCGAACTTGGCTATGGAGGTATGGCGAACGATATCGGCGCGCGGCTTAGGCTGGGCGTGCGAAGAGACGGTCGGACCGCTCTTTTTTACGGTGCGGCGGTTGAGCGTTTGGGATTTTTGGACGGTTTGGTGCACGACATGCGAGGGGCGCGGCGTAGTAGCGTGATGTGGTGCAGTACTCTTTTGTGATTGGGCTGGAGCAACGGCATCAACGGGCATGCCGGTGTGAACGTCATACTCTTTACCGTTGATCGTGACTGTTTTACCCATGTTGGTTACCCGCTTTCTGATGTGTATCTTTTACCGCCTATGGTTGTTACATTTCATAGTAGGTAAAACGAGGTAAATATGCAAGTAGTTGGGGCGAAGGTTGTATAATATACGTAATGTACCATCAACCATCTAAACGCAAGCAGCTGATACGGCGCATCGTTTCCTACGCGATCATGACCGTTGCTGTCGTTACCCTCGTCACCGTCCTTGTTTTCGTCATGCTTGGCTATCGCTACAACCGGAGCGACGGCAAAATCGAACAAGGAGGCCTTGTGCAGTTCGACTCGCAGCCTAACGGCGCGAGCATCAGCATAGATAACTCCCCTTTCCGAACGCGCACGCCGTCCAAGACGACACTAACCTCGGGTGGCCACACTATTACTATGGGTCGTAGCGGATACGACACCTGGAAAAAGACCGTCGATATCATCCCGGGCTCGGTGTTGTGGCTTAGCTATACTCGTCTCGTGCCTACGCGGCTGACACCTCAAAGCACGGCCAACCTTGCGGAAGTAACGAGCACCTCCGTTTCGCCGGATAACAAGTGGATTGCTATCAAGGAAAAGGCTGGCACGCCGGAAATCAAGCTGGCCGACATTAGCAGCGACAAAGTGGCTATGTCGTCCATCGCCATTCCATCGACGGACTACACGCAGCCTGCCAAGGGAAAGACGCAGTCATTTACGGTCATGGACTGGGACGCGGGCAGCCGGTACCTGATGATCAGGCATTCATATGGTGGTGACCGTCTTGAGTGGCTGGTCGTCGATACGCAAAACGTCAATGCTACCAAGAACGTTACGAAGCTGCTCGATATCCAGGCAACCAAAATGGTGTTCAGCGGCAACGACAGCCAAGTACTTTACGCGCAAATCGGTGGCGACGTGCGTATGATCGACCTGGGTGCGGCGACGCTTTCCCGCCCGCTTGTCACCAACGTGGCTGAGTTTTCTATATTTGACCAACGGACGATCGCCTACACGACGACACTCGATCCAGCCACGAAAACCCGTACGGTCGGATACTACGAGGACGGCGACCAAAACGCCAACGTGATCCGTAGTTTTCAAGATGACGGCAAGGCGCAGCTGCACGTCGCCCTGGGCCGTTATTTTGGCACCATGTACGAAACCATTGCCTATGGTGACCAAGTGACAGTTTATACTGGTGACTTGCCAACGACTGCCGCCCAGGCCTCGGGACTGAAAGTAGTCGCCTCCATGGACCTTAAGGGCGGTGCGGAATATCTTTCCAGCCGCACGGCGGGCAGGTTCGTCATCGCGCAGCGCGGCGATACCTACAAAACATACGACCTAGAGCTGAAAAAAGAAACCACCACCAAGCTGGCGGGCAAAGGCGCGGTGACGTCCAAGCTCGACTGGATCGACGGCTATATGGCATACAGTGACCGCGGCGGCATGCTGCGCCTGTACGAGTTCGACGGTGCCAACCAGCACGACATCATGCCAGTCGCCCCGGGCTTTAGCGTGACGCTCAGCTCGAACGAAAAGTACCTCTACGGTATCAGCAAAGATGCGTCAGGCTATCACCTGGAACGCGTGCAAATGATACTATCGTAACTATGAACTCATTGAACCAACCCATTAGCCCGACCCTCATCAATAAATGTATAGGAGCGGCGCTGGTGCCTGTCGCGGGGTATGCGGTGTGGATGAGCGCAAAGAACTTGGTTGGTTTTGATTTCTCGGACTTTATGAGCGAGCTGTTTTTTATCGGACTGCCCTTAGTATGCATGCTGGGCGTCGCGGTGTTTTGCGTGCTGTTCGCGCTAAAGGCGTTTCGATCCGAATATATAAAAAAGCCTGCTATCGTGATGGCGTTCGTGCAGGTGGCTTGTATAGCGTTTCTTGCGGCGCTGGACGCTTGGATCGGCAAAGGAGGGGCTACGGGGAATGGCGATGCCGACTTCGCGTTCGCTGTTATTTATTTGTGGGTATTCTTCATGTTGTACTTACCGACAGTCGTAATCGCTGCCGTATGCGCGACGGTAGGAATCACATCGCTCCTAAAGCCTCGTAAAGAAGAATCCAAGAACCAGTAGCCTATTGGTCGTTACCGCCAAAGATACGCTCGAGTAGCGTCGGCGAGTCGCCTGGGATAGTCTTCGTGCTGCTTACGCCCGAGTCGGCTGGCGCTGATGAGGCGTTCGTCGGGTCGGGGCTCACCTGCTCGGCCGTAATGAGCAGCCGGTTCAGCGAGGTGCCAAGCGGCGTACATGTAATCAGGGTAAGCATCGGCTTAGCGGTCTTGTAGACGAGTTTGTTCACCTGCGTCGGCTTGACGACCTCCGTACGAGTGACAGTATAAGTATAGCGTTTGCTTTGGTAGTTGACGAAGATGGAATCACCCTTCGCCAGATGATCCAGACGGGCAAAAATAAACTTGTAATCACCTTTGTCGATGACGTCGTTGCTTGAGTGGCCGGACAACACGGTGTTGCCTACTTGGCCCGGATGGCTGTTGGCACCTGGTATGCCAAACCATGCTACGCCGTGCTGCATGGCAGCCATCTGCGAATCATAGTCGGCTTTGGTGTTCCAAACGACCGGCACGTCGACGTTGATTTTTGGAATGATGAGCTTGGGGTCGGCGCTAACGGCCACGTCCGTCGACGGATTGATGATGATGTTGGCCGGGTCTACGTCACCCGGGCTGATGTAGGCCTGAACATTAGCAATAAGGATGCGGTTGTACTGGAGGAAAAGAAACAAGAAAACGACGCAAAGCGCGGCCGCTATGGGTACGAAATGGCGACTTTTTCGCACCTTTTCGGCACCAGTGCGAACGTTTGCCAGGAGCTTGCTGCGGAGGTCATAAAGAGCTTCGTCGCGTGAAAGCGCCTCCGGCTCCTCTTCTGCTTGTTGCGGTTGCTGCACGGCGTGCTGGCTGCTAGCATCCTTGGCCTTTTCTTCTAGCGCCGTGCGGGCTTGGTAGACCTGCCCCATGTAGTAGCGTTCGTAATACTTTTGGTAGTAATCTTGCCAGGCGCTGTGGTACTGCTTCCACTGTTCGGCCTGAACTTGCTCGTGCGTGCTATGGGTACGTTCGTAAGGGTTTGGTGTATCTTCTACGACTGGTTGCTGTTGAACAGTTGGAGCTGGCTGAGGGTGGATGGAGGCTGGCTGTTGTACCGGCGCAACAGGGGTCGTTTGTGGTGTTGGCGTGGTGGTATTGCCGTTATAAATGCTGTTTAACTGATCGCGAACGATGTGCGCCGCGGCAGCGTTGATGGCAGTAGAGTTGCCACGGGCTGGAATTTGAGGTCCCTGCAACGAAGCCCGCTCGGGAACGAGCGGTGCGTGCGAGCGCTTGTCGTTGGGGTTACTAGGGTTCATGGGTCTGGATTCCTACTGTCATCTATTGTACAATACATTGGTACTTGCCGATACTATGCCGCGATGGTGGAATCGGTAGACACGCTAGACTCAAAATCTGGTGAGCATTACGCTCGTGCCGGTTCAAGTCCGGCTCGCGGTACCAATAAAAGAAGCGATCCAAGTGATCGCCTCTTTTATTTTGCCTGCTATACGTAGAATTCTTCGACGGCTCGCACCATCGCGGGGGTAAAGTTTTTTGGCTGGCTTGCGATCGCCTCTTTTAGCTCCTGTAGGGTAAACCATCGTACCTCGCTTACCTCCTCGGGCTGGAGATCGAACTGCGTGTCATGAGGAATCTCACCTATGAAAACGCCGTTGAACTGATTGATAGTGCGGCCGTCTTCCTTGAGCTGGATAAGAATCTTGCCAAGGTAGCGCAAAGGCACGGAAATGCCGACTTCTTCTTGAAGCTCGCGAGGTGCGGAAGCCTCGTACGTCTCCCCTTCGTCGACATGGCCGCTGGCAGCATTCGTCCAGCAGCCGGGATAAAGGGCTTTTTGCGGGCTGCGCTTTTGCAAGAGGAAGTTCCCCTTTTCGTCGCGGAGGATAATTTGCACCAAGCGATAGTAAGACCCGTTCGCCCATGCTTCCTGGCGCGTGGACGCGCCGATTGGCTGGTCATTTTCGTCAACGATTTGAATTCTTTCTGGCACGATAGCTCCTATATGTTTAGTTAGACGCGGCAAAGCTCGCCGTTACCGCTTCTAGCGGCTTGCTGGGATTCCATAGCCAGTAGGCGGCGGCCTTGGTGGCCACGGTGCCCCGCCAGATGGCCATGGGATTTTGCCACTCGGTACTGGTGACTTGGCCGTCATGGGCGACGAGCAAGTAGTCTTTATGCAGCACGGCGATGGTAACGGGGTACGTGATGGTAAATTTGTGCAGCGCCTCGACCAAGTTGGTGAGTTGCATGCTGAACGTCAGTATTTTGGGATAGTATACGCTTTGGAACAGCTTTTGCAGTTGCGCGAACGATACGACCAGCAGTGTATTTGGCCGCTCGGCGAGGGCCTGTGGGCTGTTTTTTATCAGGTCGACGGCATCACGCGTAATAGTCAGTTGGCCGCGGTAATCGGCCAAGAAATCTTCGTACAGTATGGCTGTCTCGCTATTGCGGCCGGCATCGCCCGCAAGCAGGACTCCAGTCGCCCACTGTCCTAGCGCCAGCATCTCGTTACGAGCATCTTTCGCCAGGCTGCCTGACGGGTTAGTGGCGCCAAAAATAGTGTCGGTGATGACGGGCGGGATGGTTTTTCGTAGGACGTCTGGTAGCAGTACGCGCACGTCTCCTACTCCGCTGTTAAGAGCGGTACTGTAGCTCTCGGCCACGCCGGCAAAACCGAGCTTGTTGCCGCCAACGATACCCAGGTTGCCTCGAAGCGACCGCTGCTCGGGCTTAGACCATTCTATATCCGGATAGAGCGGCTTGTCGGGGGTTTGCTTGTGCCAATATGGGTGAAGGTCCATGGCTATCCTACCCGTGGCAACGGCCCGTTTGGAAAAACTTCGACTTCTTTTATGTCGTGAGTCAGCATATTGTCGGCTTCGTCGAAGGTAAACTGGCAAAAAAGGTTTTTGCCTTCCAAAACCATCGGCAACCATAGAACATCGTCCTGCCACATTCGATCATAGGGGATATCAGCGACATCGAACCACTCGGGCGCCATTTCTTCGGTTTCCGTAGGCTCGCCTTGCCATTCGGTGCAAATATATGCGTGCACGTACATGCGCCATGGCTTCTCGCCGTCTTTTTGCGTGAAGTCATGCTCGGCAACCTTATGAAATTTGGTCGGGGTGACCTCTATTTCTTCTTGGCATTCGCGTACTAGTGCCTGCTCGATGGTCTCGCCCGGCTCGATCTTGCCGCCGATACCGTTGTAGCGGTCCGATCCGAAGCCGCGCTTTTTCATGGCTAGCAGTATTTGGTCGTCCTTTCGTAGGAACAATAGCGTGCAGTTTTTTTCGGTCATTTTGCCAACTCCTTTTGTAGTCTCTCCAGCATTGAGTGAGCGATACGCAGTGCGGCGTCGTCTCCCCGTTTATTGTATTTTACGGCATTGATGACGGATTGGACAGCGGTCGACTCGTCCTCGGAGGTGTTGTTGACCCATGTGATTTCAGGAATGTGCGCAGGGTCGAGGAGCCATTCGAGCGATACGCTTGCTTCGCGGAGGCGCTTTGACCGTTCCTCGGCACTCATCGGCCGATCATAAAAGCGACGGAGCCAGATAGCAGGCTCGACCGCAAGGCCGATGACATGCGTGGTCTGGAAAGGCAGCTGCCGCAAATGGTCGACGACGCCGGAGAGCGTGGCAAGCGTATTGAATGACTTGGGGTAGTCGCCCGGTTCGGTGCCGTATACTCGTCCGGAGGTGGGATGGACGGCGTACTGCACCACCTCTCCTTTTTGGATCTTGTCGAGAAGCGACGTAAGGTTAGCGTCGTCGTGCGGGATGATGCGAAACATGCCAGGCTCGTCGTCTCGCCTGGCCTCGCGTGTCGTGAATACCGAGGCGCGACCAAAATCGACGTCGCGTTCGACGACACGGTTCATGAGGTAGCTTTTGCCGACCGCGGCCGGCCCCACGAACATGACGAGGTTCTTTTCTTGCAGCTTCGCGGCGACTTCGGCGTTGGGCATGTAGGCGGATTGTGTCGTAGCAGCCTGAGCGAGCCGCGCGACGACGCTTGGCGATAGCATGTTAGAGCCCGGTTTTTTGGTACGCTAGTTTGCTTTCCAGCCAGGCATCACGCTTTTCCTCGGCCGATTTGCCCTTGAAGTTTTCGGCTGGGTATTTTTTGGCGGCTTTCTCGAGCTTGCGCTTGATGTGGTCGGCGATGTCGATGTTGTTTTGTTGGGCGATTTGCATGCCGTAAATAAACACGTCGGCCAATTCTTCGCCTACCGCATCCGCACCGCCCACTGGCTCGTCACGCCACTGGTAATGTTCGAGCAGCTCGTTCGCCTCAAGCGCCATGGAGATAGCCAGGCCGCGCGACGGGTTATTATGCCAGTCACGCTCCTCAAGGTGCTTCCATATGAGTTGGTTGAGGTCTTCGAGGCTGACGGGCTGTTGTTTTGGTGCGGGCATGCTGTTCTCCTATGTGTCGATGGTTATGCTGACCGGACAGTGGTCAGAGCCCATGATGTCCGGGTGGATAGCGGCGTTCTTGACCTTATCGTTGCCGTTCTTGCTAGCGAGAAAATAGTCGATCCGCCACCCTACGTTGCGGGAACGGGCGTTGGCCCAATGGGTCCACCAAGTATACTGGGCGGGCTCTTGGTTGAACGTGCGCAGGGTGTCGGTAAAACCGGCCTCGAGGAAATTGTCAAAACCTTCGCGCTCTTCGACGGTAAAGCCATGCTTGCCCATGTTCGGCTTGGGGTTGGCAAGATCGATTTCTTTGTGAGCAACATTCAGGTCGCCGCAAAAGAAAACGGGCTTGGTCTTGGCAAGGTCGGAAACATACTGCAGGAAGGCTGGGTCCCACTGTTTGTGGCGCAGTTCCAGCCTGGTGAGGTCGTTTTTGCTGTTGGGCGTGTATACGGTAACGACGTAAAAGCCGTCGAACTCAAGCGCGGTCACGCGGCCTTCGCCGGACGGATTGCCGTAGTGGTCGCTGTCGAGCTTGTACTTCGTGATGAGTTCTTCCGGCAGGTCGTACAGGGCACGTTTTGGCGCTACCTTGGTCCAGATGGCGGTACCGGCGTAGCCTTTGCGGTCGCCTGAGTTCCAGAACTTTTCGTAGTCAGGAAATTCGAGGTCGATGTCGGCCTCGTGCGCTTTTACCTCTTGAAAACAGACGATATCTGGCTGTTCCTTTTGAATGAATTCGGCAAGCGCTCCTTTTTTGTCTACCGAACGGATGCCGTTGACGTTCCACGAGTAAATCTTCATTGTCTCTAGTATAGCACAGCCGACACCGTCCTACCCCTGCGCGCAAACGGCTTCGCGCCGAGATTGACAAGAGTCCCGGCGTCTCGCCGGCCTCAGGCTGCAGGCGGTTGCTTACAGGGTAGGACGATGTTGCTAGCGAACCTGTTTGATGGCTCGGTTGGCTTCGCGTTCTTGGTCGCGACGTTTCAGGGTTTCGCGCTTGTCATAGTTCTTCTTGCCTTTGCCCAGGGCAATTACGAGCTTGATGAACTTGCCACTGGTCAGGAGCTTGGTCGGCACGATGGTAAGCCCTTCTTTCTTGCGCGTGGCAAGCGAGTCGATTTGTTTGCGGCTGGCAAGAAGCTTGCGCGGCTCGGTGTCGATGGTGCGAGCTCCGGCCTGCCCTTTTTGGTTGAGCTTGAGGCTGAAGCTGGCGTTATTGAGCCATAACTCGCCGCTGCGGATCGTGACGTACGAGCCTTTCAGTTGGATATGGCCGTCTCGGGCGGCGCGGGTTTCAGGGCCTGTCAGCACGAGCCCGGCAACGATTTCGTCACCTAGTTCGTAATCGAAACGAGCCCGGCGGTTGACGACGGACTTAGCGGAAATTGGCGGTTTCTTTTTTTGTGCCATGATAATCTCAGTATAACAGATAAGGAAACAGGGCGGCACACTCGCGTGGCCGCCCTTGGCGTCTCCTTCGTTCTCTTGGTTTAGGTGCCGGTGCGCGGACGGTTACTTGAACCGCCCCTGCCACCAGAGGCCGATCTTCCGCTTCTGGAAGAACGCGATCATGGTGAGCAGCGCGATGGTGAGCCACGCGGCCAGGGCACCGGCGCTCATGTAGGCGAACCACACGAGGCCGCCGCCGATCTGGACGATCGCGTGCAGCACGATCATGTTGCCGGCGATGAGCCAGCGGTGACCGGGCTCGTTCATGACGCTTGCCATGCGACCACCGACGAGCATCGTCAGCGCGTACAGCACGGTCAGGCCGATCACGGCCGTCATGTCGTAGTGGATGTAGGCGTAGACCACCGGCACGAAGGTCGAGCCGAAGGCCAGCACGGTGTCGCAGATGCCGTCGACGTCGAAGTCCGGGTGGCTGTCACGCAGCCCGCCCCACTTCTTGGCGATGGCGCCGTCGACCAGGTCGGTAGCCCAGCCGATGCCGAGCGCGACGAACGCGGCCGTCCAGTGCCCGGTAATCGAGCAGACGATGACGGGCAGTACGGCGAGAGCACGAAGGAGCGACAGCGCGTCCCCCGTGTACTTCAGTGGAATTCTCATTCCGGTTGGTTCCTTTCGAGAGCGACTGTGGAATTTAATTATATCACTTAAGTTTATGTATGTCAATGTAACAGAGGTAGTAAATTGACAATAATCATGAAAAATGTTATTTTAGAGTCAGATTGCACCACCCCGCTATCGAACCTCCCACCCTCTGTTTTGCTAAGGAGCCCGAATGACCCTTTCGGATTTGCAGCTTTTCGGCTGCCTGTTGCTACTCGCCTACGCGGCGAGAAGGTTGTTCTCCAGCTTGCTGGCGAACATCGCGACGGCTCGGCGCGGCTGGTATGCCGTGCTGCTCGTCCTGGTCACCTGCTTCGGGGTGCCGTTCGCCATCGGCATGCTCGGCGAGGACCGTTCCTTGTCCGACTTCATCCACCCCGGCCGCGTGCCCTGGTCGATCACTATCGGTGGCATCGTGCTGTCGCTGGCGGTCATGGTGGCTGCCGGCTCGGCGTCCTACTGGCATGACCAGAAGCTCGTCCTGTCACCGTGGCTGCGCTGGAACTCGGGCCTGGTCGGCCTGGCGTTCGGTTTCGGATTCCACTACTGGATCCAGACGCGCAACCCCGGCCTCGACGGTTCGCTGACGAAGCTGTGGTACGGATTCTTCGTGCCCGCGATCATGGTCGCCGTGCTGGTGTGGGCGGGCGTGCTGCTGCTGCAGTACGCATCTACGCCCCACCGCTGGGTCTTCGTGGCGCTGCTGGTCATCCAGCTGTCCCTGATGGCCATCGACACCAACCGCGGCCTCGACCCGGCCGAGTTCCTCACGACCTGCGACATGGTCTGCGGGTCCCAGAACGTCGGCGGCCACCTGCACGACCTCCTGCACTGGCTGGTCGAACGGGTGTAGCCGTCACGGCCCTGGCAACATCGAGAACGGTGGGAGCGCCGCCCAAGTACCTACCGCACATGCGGTACGGGAACGGGCGGCGTTTTCATTTCCTTGGGGTGGATGTCTTGATTTTTTAATGATTTTATAGTACAATAAACTTCCGTGAGCCGCTGTAACATCGCGGCTTCGCTCTGTCCGTCACCTACTTCGAGGAGAACAAAACTCCTATGAACGTCTCCACGATCCCCGGCTACCACGACCCGCTCGGGTTGTTCTGGTACGCCGCATGGCTCGCCGGGCACGGGTTCTTCATGAGCCTGCTGCTCTGCCTGCTGCTGGCCCCGATCGCCATGATGCTCATCGCCCCCGTCGGCGAGACGCGGTGGCTGCCGCTGGGCAAGAAGCAGTTCCGTTCGTTCTTTCCGGGTACGCTGTACCTGGGGCTCGCGACGGCGCTGCTGCTGCTCCTGGCTGGCGAGCTCCCGTACGACCCGCGCTGGTACAACTCGTTCTGGTGGCACCTCGTGGTCCAGTTCGGCGCCCTCATCGGCGCCGCGCTCATGACCCGGGGCGACCGCAAGATCTACGAGCCCCGAGCGCTGTGGTCGCCGACCAAGGTGTTCAACAACGTGCTGTACGCCTTCTGGGGCTACGTGTTCGTCACGGTCTTCGTGGCGGTGCTGTTCGGCTCGGACTGGACCTTCTGGTTCATGATCCGGCTGGCGGTCACGTGCTTCATCGCGTACCGGTGGCTGCGTCTCGTCAGGCGGGTCAACCGCCTCCGCAAGGAGGACCCCGACGCCTACGCGCGCATCGTCGCCACCGCGCACGATGCCGACTGGCAGCCCGTCTGGAAGTACCTGAAGGCCCGTCGTTCGACGACGTGACCCTCGAAGCAAGGTGAGGATGCCGCCCTAGTACCGCGCTGCTGCCAAGCAGTCGCGGGAACGGGCGGCGTTTTCATATCTTGTTCATTTGCTATACTGAAAGCCATGTATAAACGCGTGCTCTTAAAACTATCCGGGGAACAGTTACAAGGTAAATTTGACGGCGGCTTTGATGCCGAACGTGCGACATGGATCGCGAGAGAAGTCAAAAAAATCAAAGATAGCCAAGTAGTCATTATGATCGGTGGTGGCAACTACGCCCGTGGCGCTCAGCTAGCCGGCGGTGGTATTGGCCGCGTGACCGCAGACAATATCGGCATGATGGCAACCATGATGAACGCGTTGGCTCTGGCTGACGTTTTTAATAGCAACGGTGTTTCGACCCGTACGCTAACTAACATCCAGGCCGACCAGGTGGCCGACCAGTTCACGCACCGACGGGCTATTTCGCACCTTGAAAAAGGTCGTGTGGTAATCGTGGCGGGTGGCATCGGCCGGCCGTACCTTACGACCGACACGGCGGCAGTCAACCTAGCGCTAGAGCTGGAGTGTGATGCCATCTTGAAAGCGACGAAAGTCGACGGCGTATATGATAGCGATCCAGAAAACAACCCGGGGGCGACACGATACGAACACCTTAGTCTTCGCCAAGCGGTCGAGGAGCCTGAGATTCGCGTGATGGACAAGGCGGCCATTGCCCTTGCCTACGACCACCAGCAATCGATCGTGGTGTTCGAGCTGCTCAAAGAGGATAATATCCAGCGGGCTATCGCGGGCGAATCGATCGGCACCACTATTTCCGCCGAAGTCTGATAG
>Ga0075368_10000126_pt1 | contig 20294 bp, 24 predicted proteins | sample EndMethybrTD3033_FD_71518 | JGI IMG/M metagenome (GOLD analysis project Ga0075368, IMG submission 71518) | Populus endosphere microbial communities from Tennessee, USA - Endosphere MetaG P. TD hybrid TD303-3 | ecosystem: Host-associated > Plants > Roots > Endosphere | place: USA: Tennessee... | reverse complement strand
ATCCTAAGACGATAGACGATTTGCTATCCTCGGATATTTTAGGCCAGTTGCCCAAAAACCCGTCGCCGCGCCATATCGCCATGGCGGTTGGCAGGGTATCGAGCGGACAGTTTTTTGGCGCCCGTCTTGGGGTGACGCCGAGCTTTTTGCAGGATATTGCCGCCGAAGACCCAGCGGGAACGCCTGCTGTTTGGAAGGAAGCCTTTGCCCTGCGAGAAAGCCTGGGGGGTGGTCATATCACAGGCAGTATCTTGGCGGTGGCTATCGTTCGCGCCTTCCCTGATTACCAGAGTTTGATCGCTCACATGAAGATCGACGATGATGATCTGGTGCATGGTGTTCGGTGGCAACAGCACCTTAGGGAGCTTATCGACCAACACCAAAGACCGCGTCGCACTGGCGGTATCGCAAGGGATTGGTCATTCGGCTACATTCCCCTGCTGACCCGTTTTGGCCAGAATATCAGCGAGCAAATGTCACGGGGTGGGATGCTTTCGGCCAAGCTCGAGGCGCACACCCAAGCCCTTGATCAAATGATAGAGACGTTCGGCACGGCTGGTCGGCAGAACGTCGCTTTGGTAGGTGGCGAAGGTGTCGGCAAGACGACCATAGTACATGCGTTCGCCGAACGGCTGCTCGATGCGTCATCCAAACTTCCCGAAACGCTGAAGTTCCGGCAGGTATTCATCCTTGATTCGTCATCGCTCATCGCGAGCGCCCCCGGACGCGGCGAACTCGAGAGCCTTATCATGCAAGTGCTGAACGAGGCATATTCGGCCAAAAACATTATCATCTGTCTTGATAACGCACAGTTGTTCTTCGAAGAAGGGGTGGGGTCAGTTGATCTTACCAACGTGCTGCTGCCTATCCTGGAGGCAGGCCGACTGCGGCTGATACTGACGATGGACGAGCAGCGCTTCCTGAAGATCGGCCAGCGTAACCCGGGGCTTGTCAATGCCCTTAACCGGATCAGCGTGGGTGAAGCCACCGAAGAAGAAACCCTGGCAGCCATGCAAGACCAGCTCATTACGACGGAATACCAACGCAAAGTGACGTATATGTTCCAAGCCCTGAAAGAGTCGTATCGCCTGAGCCAACGCTATGTCCATGACTTATCGATGCCTGGTCGCGCGATCAAGCTGATGGAAACGGCCGCTGGCTATGCCGAAAACGGTCTCGTGACGATGAACTCGGTCCAAAAAGCAATCGAGCAGACGATGGACATAAAAGTGGGCGTGGCAAGCGGGCAGGACGAACGCGAAAAGCTGCTCAACCTCGAAAGCCTTATTCATGAACGCATGATCAACCAGGTCAGGGCCGTCAACGTCGTGAGTGATGCGCTGCGTCGTGCCCGAGCCGGCGTGCGTAACGAAAACCGGCCGATTGGTACCTTTCTTTTCTTGGGGCCGACCGGCGTAGGAAAGACCGAACTCGCCAAGGCGCTTGCTGACGTGTATTTTGGTGGCGAAGATCGCATGATCCGTCTCGACCTGAACGAATACGTGCGCAGCGAGGACGTGGCCCGTCTGATTGCCGACGGCGCTGACGACCCGACCAGCCTTACCGCCCAAGCGATGAAGCAGCCGTTCAGCGTGGTGCTGCTCGACGAGATCGAGAAAGCGCACCCGAACGTGCTGACGACGTTGCTGCAACTGCTCGACGAAGGAATCTTACGAGATATCAAGAACAGGGAAGTGAGCTTTCGTGATGCCATAGTTATCGCGACCAGTAACGCCGGGGCCGATAGGATTCGTGAGTATATCGAGCGTGGCTATCAGGTAGAGCAGTTCGAACAGCAGTTTATTGACGAGCTGATCAATAGCAATCAGTTCCGCCCGGAGTTCCTCAACCGCTTCGATGAAATCGTTACTTTCCGTCCGCTAAACAAAGAAGAGCTAGTGCAGGTAATCGACCTTATCCTTGCGGGCATCAACAAGACGTTGGCATTGCAAAAGGTAAAGGTGGATGTGGCGCAAGACGCAAAACTATATCTGGTAGATAAAGGCTACGACCCACGTCTTGGCGCTCGGCCAATGCGCCGCGTAGTGCAGCGTGCCGTCGAAAACACCATCGCGAAGCAGATGCTAGCTGGAACGGTCAACCCGGGAAGTACGATAACGATCACACTCGACCAAGTAAAACAGATGCTCGATACTACCGAACAAGCAAACCGTATCGCAGGCGGTCCTGCGCCTATAGCCTAGCGAGCCAAGAGAACGTTGCCGTGCCTGCGCCTGGGTCGGCATCAACGTTGATGGTGAACTGAGTGTTGGTCGCGCCACTGATCCAAAACTTCGCGGCATTGCCTAGATTGTTGGTCGGAGTGACGGCGATGTTACCGAGCGTCGGCGTGGCGTCGAGCCCATGGGCGACATTGATGTTTGTCGTACTGTTCGCTATCGTTGCCGTGCCGCCATTTTCGGTTTTCCAGCCGATGTTATTACGAATGATAGTATTGCTGCCACCTGACTCGATGAGGCCTACCGTAGGACCGAACGATCCCCAGGTGACGCTATTCCCTTCAATCAAGTTGTCGCCGGATCCGCCCGTGCCTTCCTCGCGAATGAGACTGCGCACGCGGCCGGAAACAGTGTTCGATGTTTCAAGAGAGTTGCCTGAAATGACATTGAAGTGAGTGTTGAACTCGAGGTGAATGCCGGACGCGGGTTGGCTTCCGGCGTCGCCGGGGCCGGTAATGAGGTTGCCCGAGACGATACATTTGTTGGCGACCAAAAAGATACAGTCGCCTGCCAGGCCATCAAAAGTAGAGCCGATAATCTTGGAGTCGAACGCGTTCTGTACCCGAATGCCAATACAGTTGTTGCTTCCCTGGACGAAGTTGCAGCTGACGATATGTTGCAGGCCGGCTTGATCGTAGAGCATGACTGGCGTCGAGCCGACAGGAGCCGAAGCGCCTCCGAGGTATTCAAAGTCAGTACCGATAAACCAGTTCTCGTCACTCGAGGTAAGCCAGGCGCCGCCACCGAATCCAGCGCTTCCGCCACCTTGGTCGAACAGGCAGTTGACGACGCGGTTGTGGTGCCCGAACCCGCCGCCGGATATAGGGCCAAGCTTTAGTCCCCAGTCGTAGCAACTGGTAACATGTAGCCGTTCGAAGCTGCACTGCACTGCACCATTGGCAAGAATCCCGCCGCCAGAGGTCTGGGCGGAGCTGTGGCCATCAATAGCAAAGTCTGCCAGATGCGCGCCAATGATACCGGCACCAGGGCTGCCCCCGGTGAACGAAATAACGTATCCGTTCAGGGCGTTGGCTGCCTTCAGCGTGGTTGATTGCCTGCCGGCGCCGACGATCGTAACGGGGCCGTTAATAGATAGGCTGGTGCCAACGATGGCCGTTCCAGGATTAAGAGCGAGCGGCTTTCCAGATGAAATAGCAGCATCGATGGCCGCTTGAAGCGCGACGGCATCATTCGTCGTGCCGTCGAACGTCGCTCCAAAATCGGAAGCGAGTAGCCACTGAGTGTCTTTCCAGGCGACGCCAAGCGTCTTGGTAGAATCGGCGACAAGGTGTTGGCCGTTCATGCCCGCAGCGAGCCGAGCGACCGTCGCGGAAGCGCTTGCAGCTAAAAGATCGCCTTTGGTCGTAACGACAGACTTGTCGATCTTGCCGGTAGCGGCGGTTTGCGCCGAGTTAGCCGTAGATAGCGCCGTATCGATGTCGCTACCGCGCTTCAGCGTGCCGTCCGTGTTGTGCTCGACATCTAAAAAGTCGTTGAGAATCGTTCCCCAAGTACCTGTATCGTCGCCGGGTATAGGTAAGCGTGCCATTAACTTTTAGTATACGGCATCCCGCTTATGCTGAGAATACATTTATAAGCTAGTTAGTGAAGTCAAAGTCGCTGACGGCGATGATCGCTTCGACTTGGTATGTCGGATCTGACGAAGAGCGGAGCTTGCCGGTCAGCTTGACCTGCTTATCGGAGCCTGCCGCATCAGAAAGCTCGGTATTTTGCGAGCCGCTAAGGCCGTAATATTTGCCACTGTCAGACTTCATGCCCAGCGCGCATGAAAGTGCCGATGTCTCGCTGCCGTCTTTGCGGGGCAGGCAAACGAGCTTGCCGGTCAGCGTGACCGATTGCTCCTGGGCTTTTGGCTGGAAGGCGGCGCGTACTTTTTCGATGCCACCAAGCATAGTGAAGACCACGCCTGCGCCAACGACCACGGCAATCGAAACGCCGATGATAAGTTTTTTGTAGCTCCTCTTTTGGTTTATCCTCATTACAAAAATAATACCAAATAATGCTTACGAATGCCAAGAACTAACTTGCTTTCGCGCCGTTAATAATGAGCATCAGCCCTGCTTTGAACGTTTCGTCGGGATCGCTTTCGCGGATATGACTCGTTTCTATTGCCTGGGCAAGCTCGGGGTATGGGAGAAGGAATGCCTTGATATCGAACTGTCGCATCTGTTCGGGTGTCGGCGCGGCTTATTCCTCGATAACATGCCCGAACGTGTAGTGCGAGGCGGTAAGCGTTAGCATGTACGCTGTTTTCCTGTTCCCGCTGACATTCCTGTCGAACGCTTTCGTTCCAGCTGACACGCTGCCTGATTGGCTGCACTGGTTCGTGGACGTCAACCCGCTTAGTCATCTTATCAGCGCGGTACGCGACCTACTTCTGGTTCTCGTTGCTTGGGGCAGTGATTATCGTGGCGCTATTCGCGCCGTTGACGGTCAAAGCCTACATGTGAAAAGCGTAGGGTTAGTACTAAAAAAAGAGACCTCCCTGGGAGGTCTCTTTTTTGCGTGCTGAGTTATGTAATTCCTGTTGACGAAGAAAACTTTTTGCAGTAACATTAAACCAAATGGTTGAATATACGCAACAACTCGATTTTATCTTCGCATCGCTTTCCGATCCCACGCGGCGTGATATTCTGGCGCGCGTTGCTCGGGCTGAGTTCTCTATCAGCGAGTTGGTGGCGGAATACGACATGAGCTTCGCTGCCGTGGCAAAACACCTGAAAATCATGGAGCAGGCGCGACTGATCGTAAAGCGAAAGGAGGGCAAAAAACAGATGGTGTCGCTCGCACCGGACGCTCTTATGAGCGCCGATGAATATTTGGAACAGTACCGTCGAATGTGGCAGGGCCGCTACGACAAGCTGGATAAACTAATACGATAAGGGGAATAAAATGACAGACGTAAAAGTAACGAAAGACCTGGAGAACAAAAAACTCATCATCGAATATACGGCTGGCGGCCCGGTAGAAAAAGTATGGCGCGCCTTCAGCGAAAAAGATATGTTTGAAAAATGGTGGGGACCGGAAGGCTGGGAAACGGAAGCCAAGGAGTTCGATTTTGCACCTGGCGGCCGTGTTCACTACGGCATGAAATGCGTCGACGAAAATCAGGGCGAATGGTTCGGCCAGGTTTCCTGGGGTGTCATGGACCTTCAGGCAATAGACGAAGGCAAGAGCTTTACGTACAAAGACTACTTTTCGGACGAGGCTGGCGCGCTAAAAACGGACATGCCGGCGCTAACGGTGAAGAACGAGTTTTTTGATGAAGGTGGCAAGACGAAGATCGTCAGCACGAGCTTTGCCGATACGCCCGAGCAGATCGAAGAGCTGATAAAGATGGGAATGATCGAAGGCTTCTCGAGCCAACTGCGCAAGCTCGACGAGCTGGTCGGCTAGTTGGTCGACGCTGCTTTCATGTGCAGGTAGGATTTTTCGATGATCGTTCGCAGTACGCTCATGTCGATGTCGGATAACTTATTGATGTACAAGCAGCTTTTGCTGATCTTGTGCTTGCCGAGCTTTCCAAGCAATTCTTGGTAGTTTCCAAGGCCGGTCATGACATATATCGTCAGGCTTTGCTTCCTTGGGGAGAAGCCTGTGAGCGGCCAATCACCTTCTTGCGTGCTTCGTTCGGACTTGTAGTGATATTGCCCGAAGCCGATGATGCTCGACCCCCACATCACGGGTTTTTCACCTGTGACTGACGAAAATAGCCGTAGCAAGGCCAAGCTATCCTGTTGCTTGGTTCCGCTAGTAACGGCGTTGATGAATTCAATGACGTTCGCGTTGTTCGCTATTGTCTTTAGTTCGCTCATACCTTTAGTATAGCAACCTAGAATCAAAACAAAGAACCCCGTATGTCCGACGGATGCCTTCGTTTCGGCTATACTGAGTGTATGGAAAAGCTTGAAGATGTACTTAGCGCCGGCGGAAAAACGAACTCGCTTGGGAGGGCGGCAGAGGTCCTTGATGCGGTGCTTGCTGACATGTCACTATTAGACGAGCTGTATGAGTGCATGTTCGCTGATGATGCTTGGGTGCGGATGCGCGCTGCCGACTGCTTTGAAAAAATCTGTAGGGTGCATCCGGAGTGGATCGAGCCCTATGTGGACAAAATGCTGGAAGAGCTGGGGGCGAGTAGCCAACCTTCCATTCAGTGGCATTTGGCGCAGGTATTCGCACAGGTGCATCTTACTGACAAACAGAAAAGCCGGGCTATTGCCTGGATGAAAAATCGTATCTCGACCATCGAGGTTGACTGGATCGTCTCCGTGAATACGATGAAGACGTTGGTGCAGTTCTGTAGGGCTGGGCTGGTTCCTAGGCATGAACTCGTGCCGTTGGTTGAACTTCAGACGCAACACAAGTCGAATGCAGTCCGCAAAAAAGCAGCGCGCTTTCTAGAAGACCTCTAGGTTTTGTTGAGGTTATGAACTAAATGACACAAATTTGTGTTATTTCGTTCATTTGTGTATAATGACGACATGAACAGAGACAAAGTACTAATTTTCGCAGATCACATGGGCCGTTCCCTTGCCCAGCGCTACGGCTATCCGCCAGTAACGGGCAGGGTTATCGGCTACTTGTCGGTATGCGAGCCGATGCAGCAATCAATAAACGAGATGGCCGACTTTTTGCTAACCAGCCGCAGTGCCATCAATAACGCTGTCAAAATGCTTGAAGCCCAAAAGCTCGTGACGCGTTCACGGCCAGCCGGCACGCGAGCCGATATTATTAGCCTAAGCCCGCTTGGCTGGGAGAATACCGGATTCGACCCAAGCGAATACCAAGAGACGGCTCGTTTGGCGCGCGAAGGTCTGGCGCTGCTCGAAGGTGCTTCGCCAGAGCGACGGCAGCCGCTCGAAGCGGCAGCTTCGCTTGGTGATTTTTTGGCAGAACGATTACCGCAGCTGTTCGAAGAATGGAACGAGTATTACAAGAAAAATAGTAAGGAGGGTAAATGAAAACGGCAATTACGGTCCAAGACTTAAAAAAGTCCTACAAAAAGAATGACGTTCTTAAGGGCGTGAATTTCGAGGTAGAGAGCGGAACGATCTTTGCGCTGCTAGGCAGTAACGGTGCGGGCAAGACGACTATCATCAATATCTTGACGACGCTCATGAAAGCTGATGCCGGTAGCGCGACGGTGGGCGGGTTCGATATTGCAAAACAGCCCGAAAAAGTACGCCAAACTATCAGCCTCACCGGGCAATTCGCGGCAGTGGACGACATGCTGTCGGCGCGCGAAAACTTGGAGCTCATTGGTGATTTGCGCCATGTGGATAACCCGGCACAGACAGCTACCGCGTTACTGAAAGATTTTGATCTTACGGATGCGGCCGACCGTCGGGTGGCGACTTTTTCTGGTGGTATGCGCCGACGGCTCGATATTGCAATGAGCCTGATCGGCCAGCCCTCCATTATCTTTTTGGACGAGCCAACGACCGGTCTTGACCCAGAGGCTCGTAGCAATATGTGGCAAACGATCAAAGCGCTTGCAAACGGTGGCACGACCGTATTCCTGACGACGCAGTATCTGGATGAGGCTGATGAGCTAGCTGATGTCATCGCGCTCTTGCATCACGGCAAGATCGTCGCTAAAGGTACGGCTACGGAGCTGAAAAAACTTGTTCCAGGCGGCCTCATAAAGTTTACTTTCCACGACGGGGAGCAGCTTAAGATGGCGACGAGCGTCCTTAAGCAGCACTACAAGGTGGTCGAGGATGACGGCGTGATGCTTACCGTCACTACGAGCGGCAGCGTTTCGCAGATTGCCGATTTGTTCGCTCGGCTTCGTGACGCCAAACTTGAACCCGCGGATTTTTCGCAGCAAATACCAACGCTCGACGACGTTTTCTTCAAGCTGACGGGCAGTAAAAAGGAGGAGAAATAATCATGCAAGCGCTTAAAGATACTTGGACGATGACACGGCGCAGCCTGCGTCATATCGTTCGCAGCCCGGACACTATCATTACCGTAGTCATAACGCCGATAGCTTTGCTACTGATGTTCGTGTACGTTCTGGGCGGCGCACTTGGCGCGCAAACCGGTTCCGTAAAGTACATCGACTTCATTACTCCGGGGATCATTATCATGACGGTTATTAGTGGCATTGCTTACGCGGCGTTCCGCCTGAACACGGATATCCAAAAAGGCATCGTCAACCGATTCCGCACGATGCCGGTCGCTCCTTCGTCGATCTTGAGCGGACAGGCCCTGTCGTCAACGCTATCGAACCTATTCTCGTCGCTTTTGGTATTAGCCGTAGCGTTCGCTGTTGGTTTTCGTACGAGCGCCGGGCTTGGCGAGTGGCTGCTGTTCATTGGGCTGGTGACATTGTTCACGTTAGCGACCACATGGATGGCGATATACTTTGGCCTGCAAGCAAAGTCGGCTGAAGGTGCCGGATCATTCAGCTATATCCTGATGCTCCTTATTTTCCTTAGCCCGTCATTCGTACCAACGAGCTCTATGACGCCAGTTTTGCGCGGTTTTGCGGAGAATCAGCCGTTTACTCCTATCATCGAAACGATGCGCTCGTTACTGACGACCGGCACGGCTGGTGACAAGGCGTGGATCGCACTTGCTTGGTGCGTGGGCATCCTCGTTGTCATGTATGGTCTTTCGATTTGGCAATACAAGAAAAAGACGCTAGCAACCAATAGCTAGGACATTAGCAATAAATACACCGCTTGAATCAGCGGTGTATTTATTTTGGTGAACGCAACTTCAGTACGAGCTGCTGGATGTCATCGCCTGATGGTTGGCTGAATCCCGTAAAGTCGTTAGGTTTTGGGACAGGGAAAAGACCATCCTCTTCCTTATGCCTAGGAAAAACATGAAAGTGCAGGTGGTTGACCTTGATACCGTTTTCGGGCTGGGTGGGCTGGTATTTTTGCATGACGCCACTGCCAAAGCCGTCGTCCAACAGTGCTGATATCCTGCCGATTTCGGACATGATCGCGCCCGATTCCTCCGGAAGAAGCTCGGCTATCGTCGTGACATGCCTCGTTGGCACCACGAGGCTATGCCCAGCCCGAAACCACGGCGTGGAGACGAACGAGATGAAGTGACGCTCGTGCCGGATGATCTTTCCCTCGAGGTTCGAAGGCTCGCAAAATACGCAGGTGCTGCTTGCAGTCATGACACTATCGTATCATGGCTTCTAATAAATATTTTTTATGCATGAAATAAGTGGTATGATAAGTGTGAAATAATTCCGCCAAGCCAACCTCGTCATTGCTCAGGACATCAAGAGGCCGCGGTTTCACTCTTGGAGCATTAATTTATGGGTCGAATAGATTAATATCTAATATCAAACGTTGGTTGATAAATCTTTAGGATTTTACAAATAAAAAACTAAAACGCCGTCAAAGTGATGGCGTTTTAGTTTTCTGCTATGATGTTATCCATGAAACATGCAATCACAAAGGAACTCCCGGAACGATTCAGGATCGCCGTATCGGTAAACGTTATTGTCGCGAAGGGCGATGCATACCTGCTTTTACGCCGGGCTAACACTGGTTGGGCGGACGGCTACTATACGCTGCCAGCAGGTCATGTGGATGGCAACGAAGCGCTGACGGCCGCAGCCGTTCGCGAGACCAAAGAAGAAGTTGGCATAGACGTGCAGCCGGAAGACCTCGAACTTGTTCACGTGATGCATCGTAGTAATAAAGAGGATGACCAAGAGCGGCTCGACTTTTACTTCCTGGCTCGCAAGTGGCGGGGCGAACCTTACCTTGCCGAGCCTGAAAAGTCCGATCATCTTGATTGGTTTTCGGCTGCGGGGGTTCCTGACCGCACGCTCGAGCATGTCAAGAGCACCCTCGTTAAGTACGAATCACAGCTTCTTAGCGAAGTTAACTGGTAGGCTTTATCGCTGAAACTTTTATGAACGCGGACTGGCGATCGTAAATCTGTTCTTCGCCGGTTTCTATATCTTTTGCGCCTAGACCAGCTTCGCTTAACAGCGATAATGCATATTCCTTGCTGAAGAAGTGCCGAACGTGGCCGTTCAGTTCGTACATGTCCGCTTCGAGCTCGTCGCCCTGGCCGTAAATATGGTCATCCGTTGATTTGCACATAAAATAAACCATGCCACCTGGTTTTAGCACGCGATCGATTTCATGAAAAATCTCTCTCGTGGTCTTGTCTTTGAAATAATGCAGCGAAAGACGGGCGTATACCGCATCAAACTGCGCATCCTCAAACTGAAGATGTTGGCTCATGTCCTGTACTTGGAACGTAAGCTTTGGGTGGGTCCAGCGCTTCTTGTCCTGCTCGACGGCAACGTCAGAAAAATCCGTAGCTAGGACAGTGTGTCCGAGCTCGGCAAAGTAGATGGAATCGTTACCTTCGCCACAACCAAGTTCAAGAATGGTTGAGTTTGCTGATAGCTGTTTGCCAACTTCTTCGGCAAACCCCGTTTTCTCAGATGAGTGTTCGTGTAGCCATTGTTCAGAATGTGCGTGGTTCCAGTGTGCAAGTTGGTCTTTCATGTAGTTATCATATCAGGAGTTGTCGTAGCTTGTTAGTGGTGGGCTGCGGAAACTAGAACCGCATCAGCTTTCCAGGAGGAGCTTTCGCAACTCGTCTGCGTTAGCAACGACATATGTTACTCCCTCGTTTTCTAGTTCATCTCGGTCGCCGTATCCCCATAATACTCCAATCGAATCGATACTGTGGGCGCTTGCTGCTTCGACGTCATGCCTGCGATCGCCAATCATAACCACTGCAGAATTATCTGTAATATTCAGCTCGTGCAGCGCTTTCGCGAGGACGTCCTCCTTCTTTACGACTATGTTAGGCTGCTGGGCGCTCACGAAATCAAAATAGCCTATAAGCCCTGTCTTCGTTAAGGTTTCTTTGGCTATGTGGTCTATCTTGGAGGTGACTACGGCTAGTTGCTTGCCGGACTGGTGTAATTCGTCTAAAAGTTCTGGTATGCCTGGGTATGCTTCGTAAAGTCGTATGCCTTCGCGCTGCATCATGTCTCGAAAGTATGTCACGGCCTGGTTCGCCTGAGTTTCATCAAAGTCATAGTAATCTTGAAACGCATGCTCAAGCGGAGGTCCAATGAGACGGCGAAGATTCGTCTCGTCTGTTTCATGGATATTGAATTTGCTTAGAGCATACTTGGCGCATTCGATCATAGACTTTCCGGGATCACACAACGTGCCATCGACATCAAAGAGGATAGTGGTATAAGACATGCATCTATGATAGCAAAAAAGGCTTTTGCTAGAGAAGTCCGACGTAGTTTCTATGCACCACAGAAATGGTACGGCGTGTTGTATGAAATTAGAACTATATTGAATGCCCTTTAGCTAATCAGATTGCTTGCTCGTTGTTTGATATGATGGATTTATGAAAATAACTTTTATTCGCCACTCGAAAACAGCCGTTAAATCCGAAGTGCCTATCGTTCTTTGGGGTCTTTCGGATGCAGGTATTGATAAGGCCCATGAACTTGCAGAGGACAATGCGATAAAAGAAATTGATGTCTTTTACTCTAGCCTCCAAACAAAAGCAATAGAAACAATGGTCTATCTTGCAAAACCAAATACTGCTCCAATGCGGACGCACAAAGACCTTACAGAAATAACTTCTTTTACGAATAAATTCTATACAGGTGAGGAGTATACGCAACAAATTGAACGATACTACAGTCGAACTCTTGATCGTATTGCAGGTGGCGAAACAATTGAAGAGGCGCTCGGCCGGTTTACGTTAGCACTAGAAGAAATTATTGCTACGGAACGCGAAGCTAAGAATATCGGCATTATTACACATGGATACATATTGTCATTCTTTACGGGCAAGTACACAAATTTATCACCATTCGACTTGCACTACAGTATTCAACAGCCTGATGTTGCAGAATTTGATTGGGACTCCAAATCATTTACAAAACTATGGAGAGGGTAAGTTCGCAGGTGGTGTCAAACAAATAGACTTCCTAAGAAATCTATATGGTACCCCGAGTTGGATTTGAACCAACGACCTTAGGCTTAGAAGTCCTCTGCTCTATCCTGCTGAGCTATCGGGGCATTACCCCTACAGTATACCTTATTTTTTCTTGGCTTTGCCGATTGGCCCAAGGTGGGTATGTTCGAAGCTGGTCGTGTGCTTAAGGCCGTATCCTAGCGCACGGTCAACGAAGATGTGGAACAGCCAAATCAGGGCGACGAACAGCACGCCCTGGCTAGTGGTCGCGATGTACAGGGCAACCAAAAGCGTAGGGCCGATAAGGCTATGGCCGATGTTGTACACGAACGCTCCGATTCGCGCGTTGAATACGTAGCCCGCGGCGCTCAGGTCGAAAACGACGAAGAGGATAGGAAGCCAGTACCAGGCAAAATTGCCGACCGATATGTAAAAAACGGCAACGAGGATAGCTGCCACGAGGTATTCTGTGCTGACGACGCGTTTCATAAGACTGCTTTGCATGCAATCAGTATATCATGCTTGTGCTAGAGCTGTTGCCAGTCGTAGGTAGGTGTGACGGCATCGTAGGTGATGGTAATGCCTAGATCGGGTGCCTGGATTTCGTTCCATGAGCCGTTGAGGATGTACGGTGCGGCGGTGCGAAGGGGGAGGTTACGGTACGGAGAGAAACGGGGCTTGACGACAGCGATGTCGGAGCCGGTAGAAGAGTAGTTCGAGCAGGCAAACGCTGCGCCATCGAGCCGCCATGAACGGGCAAGCCCTTCGCTGACGCCGCGATATTTGGCAAGCGTTACTTCGCTTGTGCCGGTGTGGAGCATGATATTGGCGCTGTAAATGCGCAGCCCCAGGCTAACGCGATAGGCGACCGCCTTGTCGCCGCGGGTCTTGATGTCTGAAATGGTGGCGTAGTAGGGTGAGGCATAGCTGTCGCTGTTGCATACCCAAGATTCAAGTAGCAGTACGTCGCTGGCGCCTGCGACCGTGGCAGTTCCGGTGGGGTTGTAGGTGATGTCGACGGCCGAACCGAACGCGTCGTCGGGGTTCCAAACATTGATCATGGCACCTACGCTTTTGCTATGAACGTAGCTAAGGATGCTGTTCTGACGTGCGCGTGACGTATGGTAGTCATACCCAAAGGTATCGAGGAAAATGCCGCCGGCACCCATAGCAACCCAGGCGTCGACCTTTGATTGGATGGTGGCGAGTGACAAGTTGCCGGTGGTGACTCCGGCATCTATATATCCCCAAACAACCGTCGTAGGCGAAATATCGCTGACTTTCTGGATGATAGCTGCCGTGCTGGCGTGGTAGGCATTGCCCGAATCTTCAAGCCCGCTGCCTAGCACCACGTCGTCGTAACGGCATAAGATGCCAGCCGCGTAGTCATCGTCGTATTTGGTATTGATGATGTTCGGCGGCGAATAAAGGATGAGTAACGAGCGAAGACCGGCCTCGGCGCTTGGGTCGACGGTGATTTTAGTACTGCTGATAGCACCGTCGGCGATCTTGGCGCTGGTAATCGCGCCGTTTGCCAGCTGCGACGTGCCGACCGTCCCGGCCTTTAAGTCGCCAGAGCCATCAAGGGATTGCGACAAAAAATCATTGAGGATCGTACCCCATGTGCCTTCGTCGTTGCCAGGTTGCGGTAGTCGCGCCACGATATTCCTTATATTATTCTTATGGTTAGTATACATTTATTGCACCAAAGTAAAAAGACATCCGTATTGACACGACGTCGACAAAATGTAAAATAAACGAGTCACCCGTGCATACAGAGTGCGCGGCACGAGTACCAAGGAGGAGTCATGACCGGCAGCTTGCTGGACGTGACCACCATGCCGTCCCGGCAGACCTACGCCTGCAAGGATGGCACCGAGATCGACCTGCGGGAGCTCCTGGAGGGGCACTGGGACGGCGTGCAGTCGCTGGCCTCGTCGGGGCTGATCAAGCCCAACGAGAGCTTCGGCTTCGCCATGATGGCGCCCGCCATCGACCCGGGACCCGCACCCGAGGGACTCTGGGACAAGCCCGAGGAGTTCGTCTGGTTCGTGGGCGGCTGGGGCCCGCAGAGGGACCGCTACATCGCCAACGCGATCCGCAAGATCCGTCCGCTGGTCCGCACGGGCTACGGGAGCTCGCTGGAGATGCGTTTCTACGCCCAGGGCCTCTTCGAGGACAAGGTGGAGTCGAGCGACGCCGACGGCTCCTACCCGTGGGGCGACTTCCCCTGGGGTGGTGCGGTCGAGGCGATGTACGGCAACCTCTCCCTGACCGGAGCGGTGAGTTGCCTCACCGAGATCGAGGACGACACGATCGTGCGCCTCATCCTGGGCTGCGTCGCCCAGCGCATCATCAAGGGCGACGGCCGGCTCTCGGACGACTGATCCGCACCGGGCTCTGACAGCCCCTTCCCAAGGAAGCTCTCTCCGAGATGGAAGCGCCCTGGGAGGGGGCGTTTTCATTTGAGCAAAGTAAAAAGACATCCGTGGCGATGTCTTTTTACTTTGGTGCGGGCGGCGAGAATCGAACTCGCATCACATGCTTGGAAGGCACGTATATTAGCCATTATACGACGCCCGCGCGTTTTCAAATTATAACAGGTTTAGGCGTATAATATAAACCATAACCATGTCGAATAAATTTTCCAGCAACAACGACGACAAACCATTCCACTCGCACACTTTTGCCGAGGCGGCGAGCGGCGAGTCGATGGGCTCGACGAACGCGCAGTCGTTCGGTCAGCGTCACCAAATTGACCAGAATCGTCAGGTAGTGCGCAGGTATAGCGAATCATCCGTCGCGTCGGCAGGCGAACATCTCAAGGAGGAGCTGCTAAGGCGTATCGAGTCTCCTGATTCGAAAGCTGGCCACCATAAACACAAATATCATGCGTCATCGCGCCAGGGGTTCAACGCTGGCAATACCGAGTCGGGTTTGGCTAGGGCGCCGGGCAGCATGGGCGCGAAGCCGATGCAAATACCCAAGCGTAATTTTTCAGAGCCACCAGGGCGTAAGTACAACCCGTTCTCTTAAGCCATTTGGTCTACGAGCCCAAGGCGGGCAACGATGGTGCGTGGCTTGAGGAGAGTGCCTGGAGTCAATACGGCGTTGGCACCGATTTTTGAATGATCTCCAATGACCGCGCCAAAACGCGTCACGTTCGTTTCGATGGTTTGGTCGTCGACCCGCACGCGGATTTTTTGGTCTTTCGGCCGGCGTTCGTTAAAGTGGTTGGCAATGACCGCGCCCGCCTCGACATTGACGTTGTTGCCAACGAGAGTGTCGCCAACGAAGTTGAAGTGGCCTAGGTGGCTTTTGGCACCGACTACCGTGCGTTTGACCTCGCAGTTAGCACCGATGGAAGATTTTTCTGCCATTATTACCCCTCCGCGAATAAGGCCGTGCGGTCCGACGAAACAATCCTTGCCGATGATGGCGGGTTCTTTGATGATAGTACTTGGATCGACGATGGCGGTGGCATGAATAGCAACGCCACCGGATATGTCGTACTCTTCCGGAAGCGTGTCGAGCAGCTCCCAAACTGTAGATTCAAGGTTTTGGATGCTGTCCCAGGGAGCATTGTGCGTGTTCGGAAAGCCGTCTTCGAAAGCTGTCGCGCAGTAATCTTCTAGGTTAATACTAGTATCCACCAGTGTATCCTCCGGTCAGTGCCAAGATGATGCCGAGCGCCGCGCAGACTTGCCCGATGACCCAAAAGCGCATGGTCACCTTTGTTTTTGGCCAACCGGTAGCTTCGAGGTGATGATGTAGCGGGGCAGCGATGAAAACTTTGCGATGGAAGATTTTTTTGCTAAGGATTTGCAGCGAGCTAGAGCCGGCTTCAAGGACGAATACCAAGCCGATGATAGGCAGCAGGAACAGCGTATCCGTGAGCATGGCTACGACGCCGAGCGCGGTTCCAAGCGCGAACGAGCCGACATCTCCCATGAAAAACCGTGCCGGGGCAATATTGAACCAAACGTACGAAAGTAGCGCCCCTACGACTGTCATACAAAATGCCGCGATGCCAAAGCTGCCTTGCAGGGCGGCGATGATGCCAAAGGTTCCGAAGGCGCTCATAAGGAGCCCGCCCGCTAGTCCGTCGAGGCCATCGCTGATGTTGACGGCATTGCTCGTACTGACGACGACCAGGGTAAAGAGTGGAATGAGCCACCAGCCAAGTTCGATATTGCCCATGAAGGGGATGTGGACGCCAGAGTAGCCGAGCTTGTAGTAGAAGAACCACGCTCCAAAAGCGGCTACGGCAGTGATCATGGCGAATTTTATTGGCGCGCGAAGGCCTGCGACGCCTTGGCCCTTGCCGCGGACGTTTATGATGTCATCGATCAAACCAACGAAGCCGCCTCCAAGCAGTGCGGCAAGAGGCAGCCATGTCTGCCTGCGGTCGAGGTTCAGGATGATGGTTATCGCGGTTACCACGAGCACGGCAATGAGTCCCGCCATCGTGGGGACGTTGCGGGTCCGAGTGCTGAGCTTGCTGACTACCTCCAGCGCTTCGCCAGAGGTCGAGTTGGTCCGCTTTTGCTTCCAAAACTTATATCGGTAAGCAAAAAAAGTATAGATGGGAGTAAGCAGCATAGCTGCGCAGAAAGCCAGAAAGCTTAGGATGAAAATATTTGTCGCTTCTTGCGTGAATTGTTCGAGGGTAACCATGCAGTTCCTTTTATTTGTTGGTTGAAGTGCTTAGCTTTACTTTATCATATTGAGGGCGTAGCTCTCCCTATAGCATTTTGCAGGGGACTATATTACGATGAGCATATGAACAAGAATGCGAGTCCTATTTTGATGATGATAAGGGGTGTGCCGGGCAGTGGAAAGTCGTACCTAGCCGCCGCGCTAAAGGAGTCGCTCGGGCAAGATAACGTCGTCGTCCTTGATCCGGATGCCATCGATCAGACGGACGAAGCGTATCTGGATTTCTCGAGGGAGTTACGTGCCGAAGGCGTTGACGAGAGGTTCCATCCATACAGGTTTTCCCGTGCGCAGGCCTACGAAGCGATCACCGCTGGCAAGATTATCATTTGGAACCAAGCGTTCGTCAACTTGGACGGGTTCGAAAAGACCGTCAAGAACTTGCAGTCGTTCGCAGAAGAACACGGCGTCCGGTTGCCGCTTTTGGTGGTAGAGGTTGCGGTTGGTGAATCTATCGCCAAGGAGCGCATAGCCAAGCGCGAAGAAATGGGTGGCCACGGCGTTCCCGAAGAAGCTTTCGCTCGTTTCGTGGGTGATTACGCCAGCTTTTCAGAGAAAGGCTATAACGTCGTCGCGGTAAACGGCGAGAACGATGTGTCCGTATCGGTCGCGGCCGTCAAAGAAGCGCTGGAAGGACTTAGCTAGCTTCGAGCGTTCGTAGCTGGCCGAGGCGCGGGCGAAGGATGGCCTCTAGGCTTGGGTGACAAGCGACGAAACTGCGCGTTTCGAACGTGTATTCATCTTCTAGGATGGGCAGCAAAACACCACCTGCCTCGCGTACGAGCAAGCCGCCGGGAGCGTAGTCGTGGGTGTAGCCGCCGCTATGCATGTTGAACCGGGCGGCGGCGAGCCCGTCAAGCACCATGGTAAACCCAAAACCTCCACCAGTAGGCGCTTCCTTGCAAGAGACGCCTGCGGGTTCAAGAAGAGGGTCGAGCGCTTGGATGAACTCCCCTTTGCACAGAGCCTCGTGAGGCAGTGGCATTGTTGAAAGGTCTATACGCGCGCCGTTTTTGTAGGCGCCCTCGCCAAGTATGGCGGTATACGCGTCGTCGCTCGACGGATTATAAATCACGCTGGCTATCGCCTCGCCGTTTCCTATCAGTACCGCCATGCAGGTAAATGTCGGCGTTCCCTCGATGAACGCCTTGGTGCCATCGATCGGGTCGATGAGCCAATAGGTACTCGGCATGGTGCCGCCATATCCTGTCTCTTCACCATAGACCGGCATGTCGGGATAGAGTTGTTTCAGGGCAGTTTGCGTGGCAACTTCGATCTCCATGTCACTCGCCGTCACCGGCGAGCCGTCACCTTGCTTGCTGATGTATTCGCTATTGCCCGCTCGCTCAAGGACAGTCGTCCGAAAGCTGCGAAAAACAGACTGGACGGTTTCGAGCGAGCCCGAGATGATTTCAGGACTTGGATTCATGCGTCCACTATATCATGCCGAAGGCTTGCTCTTTGCTACGAAGAAAGCTTTGGGTGTGCTATAGAAGATATTCCATTAAGTCATATCCTACGACCAGTTGCCCCGTGAATCCTTTGCTTCTGGCTTTCTCGTTCAAATCGGCCTGATTTAATTCGCGGTACTGATGGGAGCAAACGAGTTGCTTGGCTTGAGATTTGACCGCTAGCTGGATGATTTCTTCGTCCGTAAGGTGGCCAGAGTCGAAGATGCCCAGGTCTACGTTCCGCAAGGCGTCTATCAAATCACCGTGCAGGCTTGAGTCCGCCATGACTGCGTATTGTTTGCCGTTGTTCTCGAACTTCATGCCGAACGAATGATGCAGATCTATGAATTGTAGTCGCAAGCCTTCGACCTCGACTGGTGAGGCTGTTGTCAGGTCGACCGTGCCGATCGAGAAATGACGTGACAATTGCTCGGGCCCGAAGACCGATAGGAGCTTTGGGATAAAGCTGCTCGTCCCAGGCTGTCCGTAAATAGTAAGGTCGGTATCTCTTGAATCGACGTGCGACCATGAAGCGGCATGCAGGAACGGATAGAGGTCGGTAATGTGGTCGGGGTGAAGATGCGACAAGATGATCGTTGTTACCTCGTTTTGTTTTACCCCAAGCTCGGCAAGCCGGATTGCTGTTCCGCGTCCGAAATCGAAGACGATGTTCCTGCCGTCTTTTTGGATAAGCACGCTCGCTGCCATTCGCTTGGGGACGATGTTGCAAGACCCACTGCCAAGGAGAATAATTTTATCTGCCATAGACTCATTCTAACAGGCATTTACCCATAGGAAGGGCAAACAAAAAGATCTCAGAAGAGATCTTTTCTATAATATCTTGGGGCGAATGATGGGGATTGAACCCACTACCTTCGGAACCACAACCCGACGCTCTAACCAGATGAGCTACATTCGCCATGAACACCAGCTATTGTAGCATACCGACGGGGGTAAGGCTAGATTTTAACATAGTGTATTCAGGGTGGTGCACGGTTTTTCTTTGGGCAGGGAAGAAAAACCGCAAAAAAGACCCCGGCCGCTTACGCCACGAGTTGCCAGGCGGCGTAGGCAGCTCCCATGAGGCCGCTGTCCTCGCCGTGTTTGGCGAGAAGCAGCGTGGGCACGGGGCAGCTCGACTGCAGCTGTCCGACCATGCCCTGAAGAGTGGGCAGCCGGTGCTGCTGCTTGGTGGCGACGCCGCCGCCCATGACGATGGGCAGGCCCGGTGCGCTGGTGGAGATGCTCCGGAGGCCGACGGCCATGTCCTGGAGCACGACGCCCCACTGGCGGTCGTTCAGGTGCTCGGCTTTGATGCCGCGCCGCAGGCCGAACCGCCGGTCGGGGATGTTGCCCCCGCTGACGAGCGCCTCCAGATGGCCGAAGCCGCCGCAGCCACACTTGAGCCGGCTGTGCTTGTCGATGACGACGTGGCCGAGCTCGGTGGCGTGCGTTACCACACGGCCATCGATGACGATGACGAGAGCCGCGCCGACCCCAGTGCCCCAGATGACGTAGATCAGGGGCTGCCGGAAGGCGGCGTACTCTCCCATGGCGGCGGATTCCGCATCGTTCATGACGACCACGGGAACGTCGAACGCGGCCTGGAGGTCTGCTTCGAGGTCGGCGTCAGTCCAGCCCGGCAGATTGCCGGAGCCAGTCATGACACCATCCACGATTACCCCGGCTGCGCCGATGCCGCTGGCCATCAGTCGGTGTCCCTTGGCGAGGAAACGGCCGGCCTCGATGACCTGCGCCAGCGTCACGTTGTAGTCGTGCGGGTGCGTCTGCAGGATACGACGGCCGATTTCTTTGCCGTCCTGGTTCTGCAGTAGCACGCTGGTCTTCGTACCGCCGGTATCAACGGCAAGGACGACGTCCATGCCAATCACCCCTTGGGTAGTGCCAATCCTCGGAT
>Ga0075368_10000121_pt1 | contig 20539 bp, 19 predicted proteins | sample EndMethybrTD3033_FD_71518 | JGI IMG/M metagenome (GOLD analysis project Ga0075368, IMG submission 71518) | Populus endosphere microbial communities from Tennessee, USA - Endosphere MetaG P. TD hybrid TD303-3 | ecosystem: Host-associated > Plants > Roots > Endosphere | place: USA: Tennessee... | reverse complement strand
GATCACGTAGAGCTTGCGCTCCAGCGCATCGGTGACCATGATGTCCGGGCCGCGGCCGATGAAGATCTGGCGGATCACCGGCTCCTTGTCTTTCACCGTCGGGGACATCGGCATGTTGCTGTCCACCGGCACGTCGCGCCAGCCGACCACCACCTGGCCTTCGGCGCGCACCGAGCGTTCGATCTCCTGTTCGCAGGCGATGCGCGAGGCGTTTTCCTTGGGCAGGAACACCATGCCCACGCCGTACTCGCCGGGCGGCGGCAGCTTGATGCCCTGCTTGGCCATCTCCTCGCGGTAGTACTGGTCCGGAATCTGGATCAGGATGCCCGCACCGTCTCCCATCAGTGGGTCGGCGCCGACCGCGCCACGGTGGTCGAGGTTTTTCAGGATCAGCAGACCTTGTTCGACGATCGAGTGCGATCGCTGCCCCTTGATATGCGCCACGAAGCCGACGCCGCAAGCATCATGCTCGTTGCGCGGATCGTAAAGGCCTTGGGCTACGGGTGCGGCAGACGCGGATGCCGGCGGCACAGTTGCGGCGACGCCAACCTCGGGTTGGGCGTGATCAAGAGTCATGGCTTCGTCCTCATGCAGCGCATGCCGCGCCGCACCAAATCTAAATTGGGGGACTACCGACTATACGCCCAAAGCTTAAGCGGCTCAACTCAAACAATTGGGGTCAGAGTATAATTATTGCCACCCAATTTTGCACCGAAATAAATTGGGGACAGAGTAAAATGCACCTATTCGAATCAAGAGCTTTTATCCACAGCCTTGAAGGGCCTGCCTGCCTTTTGCGGTGTAACGCGCCGGCCGACGTGTTCCTGGAGCTCGCGGATGAAATCTGCATCTCCCAACGCCCAGCCTTTGAGGGTGGAGCGGGTCAGCATGCCGACCTGCTCACTGCCCAGTCCGGCCTCCACCACCCCTCTGTAAGCCGCCTCACGCGAGAACGGGGTATTCCCCAGCGCCCAGTAAAGCGCGTGCGGAGTGACCAGTGGGTCATGACGCACCCCCACTTGGTGGGCATAGCTCGACCAGGGATACTCTCCAGCCTGGGCCACCATCCCGGCCCGCACCGGGTTAAGCTCGATATACGCCATGCAGGCGATAAGGTAGCGCTCACTCTCAATGATGGCTGCCTTGTACCGGCCTTCCCACAGAGTACCGGTACGGCCGTGACGCTGATTGTAGGCGCGCACGTAGCGCCGGCCGAGCGCTTGCATCATGGCCGACAAGCCGCCGTCTGCCTCCGGCGTCGCCAGCAGATGGAAGTGATTGCTCATTAACACATAGGCGTGGATTGCCACGCCGTACTTGGCGGCACTCTCGCTCAGGTACTCCAGCAGACGGCGATAGTCCTGCGCGTCCACGAACATCGCCTGGCGATTGTTGCCGCGCTGGATGACGTGGTGCGGATAGCCGGGAACGGCAAGTCGAGGAAGGCGGGCCACGGTGCGCGCAGATAAACCGGAAGCGCGACAGTGTGCCAGAAATTCTACTCTGACCCCAATTAATTCAGCGACTGGAGATCAGATATCCTCGACCATGAACAGCCGGCGGTGCTCGCGCATCGCATAGCGGTCGGTCATGCCCGAGATGTAATCGGCCACTGCGCGGGCGCGATCGGCTTCGGCTTTGGCCTGGTACTGCGGGGGCAGCAGGCGGGCGTCGTCCATGAAGGACTGGAACAGTTCGCGGATGATGCGCCGGCCCTTGGCGCTCATGCGCTGTACCAGGTAGTGCTGGTAGAGGTGATCGCGCAGGAAGCGCTTGAGGGTGAGGGACTCTTCGCGGGCGGCGGCGCTGTAGGCAATCAGCGGTGGCGCACGGCGCACGTCGGCCAGCGAGGCGGGCGCCGCGGCGGCGATGTTGGCGCTGCTCTGCGCCACCAGGTCGAGCACCAGGGCGTTGATCATGCGGCGCACGGTTTCGTTGATGCGGCGGCGCTCGCTGGCGGCGGGGTAGAGCCGGCCGGCTTCGTCGTAGTGGCGGCGAAACAGCGGCACTTCGGCCAGCTGTTCAAGGGTTATCAGGCCGGAGCGCAGGCCGTCGTCCACGTCGTGGTTGTTGTAGGCAATCTCGTCGGCGAGGTTGGCGAGCTGCGCTTCCAGCGCAGGCTGGGTGTGATCGAGAAAGCGCTCGCCCACATCGCCCAGGGTCCGCGCGATGTCCGGCGCGCAATGCTTGAGGATGCCTTCGCGGGTCTCGAAGGTGAGGTTCAGGCCGTCGAAGGCGCCGTAGCGCTCCTCCAGCACATCGACCACACGCAGCGATTGCAGGTTGTGCTCGAAGCCGCCGAATTCGCGCATGCAGTCGTTGAGCGCGTCCTGGCCGGCGTGGCCGAACGGGGTGTGACCCAGGTCGTGGGCCAGCGAGATCGCTTCGACCAGATCCTCATTGAGCCCGAGATGCCTGCCGATCGAGCGCGCCAATTGCGCCACTTCGATGGAGTGGGTCAGGCGGGTGCGGAACAGGTCACCCTCGTGGTTCACAAAAACCTGGGTCTTGTACTCGAGGCGGCGAAACGCGGTGGAGTGAATCACCCGGTCGCGGTCGCGCTGGAATTCACCGCGCGTCTGTGAGCGCTCCTCGGCGTGGCGGCGGCCACGGCTGGTCGCGGCGGTGGCGGCGTAGGGCGCCAGCCCGAGTTCAGGCTGCATCGGCATAGGTGGCCTGGAGCGCGGGCACCACCTGTTCATCCGGCACGGCGGCGACGTAGGCTTCGCCCAGTCGCTTCAACAACACATAGCGGATCGCGCCGTCCTCGGCCTTTTTGTCGATGCGCATCAAGTCGAAATAGCGCTGCTGCCCGAGTTGCGGCGATGCGGTCGGCAGACCGGCGCGCTGCACCAGGCGGCGCACCCGGGAAACATCGGCAACGCTCAAGTGGCCTTGCAGGCGCGACAATTCCGCGGCCGTCACCATGCCGGCGGCGACCGCCTCGCCATGCAGCCATTCGCCGTAGCCCAGGCCGGCCTCGATGGCATGGCCGAAGGTGTGGCCCAGGTTGAGCCAGGCGCGGATGCCAGTCTCGCGCTCGTCCTGCGCCACGATCTCGGCCTTGATTTCGCAGGAGCGCTTGATCGCATGCGTGAGCGCGCCGGCGTCGCGTGCCAGCAGCGCGTCCATGTTCGCCTCCAGCCATTCGAGGAACGCGTAGTCGTAGATGAAGCCGTATTTGATCACCTCGGCCAGGCCGGAACGGAATTCGCGGTCCGGCAGGGTCTTGAGGGTATCGGTATCGGCCAGCACCAGGCGCGGCTGGTGGAAAGCACCGATCATGTTCTTGCCGCGCGGATGGTTGATGGCGGTCTTGCCGCCCACCGAGGAATCGACCAGCGCCAGCAGCGTGGTCGGCACCTGGATGAACGGAATGCCGCGCTGGTAGGTGGCGGCGGCGAAGCCGGCCAGGTCGCCGATCACCCCGCCGCCGAGTGCGACGATGGTGGTCTTGCGGTCGCAGCGGTTGGCCAGCAGCGCGTCGTGGACGGTGTCGAGGACTTCCCAGGTCTTTGCGCCTTCGCCGTCGGGCACGACGATCTCGATCACCCGCGCCCCCAGCCGCGTAAGCGCCTGTGCCATCGCCCTGGCGTAGAACGGCGCGATGCGATCGCTGGTGATCAGCGCCGCGCTGGCGCCGACGTAGGGGCGCAGGAGTTCTTCCTGGCCGAGCAGCGCCGGGCCAATCAGAATGGGGTAGCTGCGGTCAGCTAGGTTGACGCGTAATTCATCCATTGGTCGCGCAGTTGCTGCTCCAGTTTGCCCGCCAGCATATGCGGGCTTTGCCTGCCGGTATCGACGATCATGTGCGCGGTCTCCTGGTAGAGGGGATCGCGCACGGTAAACAGTTCCTGCAGCCGCGCTTCCGGGTCGCCCGTGCGCAGCAGGGGCCGGTTGCGGTCGTACTGGGTACGATGCCACAAGTCGGACGGCTGGGCGCGCAGATAAATCACCAGGCCATGCTCGCGCAGCGCACTGCGGTTGTCCGGCGCCAGCACCGCACCGCCGCCGGTGGCCAGCACGATGTTCTCGCGGCGCACGATCTCACCTAACACCTGCGATTCGCGGGCCCGAAAGCCGGCCTCGCCTTCAAGCTCGAAAATCACCGGGATGCGCACCCCGGTGCGCGCCTCGATCTCGTGGTCCGAATCGACAAATGCGCGCTCGAAATGCTTGGCCAGCAGGCGGCCGATGGTGGTTTTGCCGGCCCCCATCAGGCCGACCAGGATGATATTGCGCGGATGTTCCAGCATAGTTCGAAATTGTAGCAGCCGGGCCTTCGCCAGGACCCGGCCAAAAAAAAGCCGGGCTGGCTAGCCCGGCTTTTGATGCGACGGTCCGGACTAGCGGACGTTCAGGCGGTCGCTGACCACGCGCGGGGTGATGAAGACCAGCAGTTCGGTCTTGTCGTTCTGGCGGGTCGAGTTCTTGAACAGGTTGCCGAACACCGGCAGGTCGCCGAAGAAAGGCACCTTGGTCAACTGGTCGCGCTCGGTCTGGGTATAAATCCCGCCGATCACCACGGTGCCGCCGTTGTCGACCAGCACCTGGGTCTTGACGGTCTTGGTGTCGATGGCGAAACCGGCGGTGGTCACCTGGCCGACCGAGTCCTTGTTCACCTGCACGTCCATAATGATGTTGCCCTCAGGGGTGATCTGCGGCTTGACCTTCAGGCTCAGGTTGGCCTTGCGGAACGACACCGAGGTGGCGCCGCTGGAGGTGGCCTGCTGGTACGGCAGTTCGGTACCCTGCTCGATGGTCGCTTCGATCTGGTCGGCGGTCAGCACGCGGGGGCTGGAGATGATCTTGCCCTTGCCGTCGGCCTCTAACGCGGAGATTTCCAGGTTGATGAAGCGGGTCAGCGAGTTGTTGCCCAGCACCAGGGAGAAGGCGCCGGCATTGACGCCGTTAATACCGCCGGCCGCTCCGTTGAAACTGAGTGACTGGGTGATGAAGTCAGGCACAGTCGCGACTTGGCCGGTGTGGAAACCGGTATCGGACAGACTACCACCGGCAGCGGAGCGGATCGTCGTGCCGCCGACGGTCGTCGCGCCCATTGACGGCTGGTGTATGCCAAAGCGCGCGCCCAGGTTCTTGCTGAACGAATCGGTGGCTTCGACGATGCGGGCCTCGATCAGCACCTGACGCACCGGGATGTCGACCTTGGCGATCAGGCGCCGGACTTCCTCCAGGCGGGTCGGGGTGTCCTGCACGAACACCTGGTTGGTACGGGCATCAATGGCGACGCTGCCGCGCTTGGAGAGCAGTGACTGGCGCGGATCGCGCAGCATGGTCTGGATGTCGGCAGCCTTGTTGTAATTGAGCTGGAAACCCTCGGTGCGGGTCGGCTCCAGGTCTGAAATCTGCGAGCGCTGCTCAAGCTCGAGTTTTTCCTTGGTGGCCAGTTCGTCGCGCGGTGCGATCCAGATCACGTTGCCATTCTTGCGCATGTCCAGGCCGCGGGTCTGCAGAATGATGTCCAGCGCCTGGTCCCAAGGCACGTCTTTCAGGCGCAAGGTCAGGCTGCCGTTCACCGTGTCGCTGGTGATGATGTTCAGGTTGGTGAAGTCGGCAATCACCTGCAGCACGGAACGCACTTCGATGTTCTGGAAGTTCAGCGACAGTTTCTCGCCGCTGTAGCCGCCGCGCGAACCCTGCACCAGCTTGTTCGGGTCTTCCTTGACCGGCTTGACCTCGACGACGAACTGGGTGTCGGTCTGATAGGCATTGTGTTCCCACAGGCCCTTGGGCTCGATCACCATGCGCACATTGTCGCCCTGGGTGAAGGTATTGACGGTCTGCACCGGGGTGGCGAAGTCACCCACGTCCAGGCGGCGGCGCAGGTTTTCCGGCAACAGCGCTTTCTGGAAATCCACGACCAGGGTCTGGCCCTGCTGGCGGATGTCCACGCCGGTGCTGGCGCTGCCCAGTTCGACGATGACGCGGCCGGAGCCGTCTGCGCCGCGGCGGAAATCGACGTCGCGCAGCGCGGAGCGTCCATCGGTGGGGCCCGTGGAGGCAAACGTGGTGGTAGTCATCGGCGTAGCGCCGCTGGAGGCCGTGGACGCGTTCAGCGTGACGATCACAGATTTTCCCTCTACCCGCGCGTCATAGGTGACCGGCCCCTTCAGGTTCAGCACCATGCGCGAGCGGTCTCCCACCTGCACCACGTTGATGCTGCGCAGGTCGCCCTGGCCGACGTCCTGGCTGTTGCGGCCCAGGGCATTGACCGTACCGGCGAAGTCCAGCGCCACCCGTGGCGGGTTGGCGACGGTGAATCCGGCAGGCGGAGCCGTGGGCTCGTTCTTCAGATTCACCTTCAGGATCACCGACGCCCCCTGCTGGCTGACGTTCATGGATTCGATGGCGTTTTGCGCGTAGGCCGCGCAAGCTGCCACCATCAAACCGGCCGCGGCGAGTACACGCAGCATGCCGGCAGTCATCAAACGTCCCTGTTTCATTTCTTTTCCTCCTGGAGTTGCAAGGTGCTGACGCGCTCGACCCAGTCGCCCCCGCCATCTTGCACGAGCTCTTTTAGGGTGATTTCAGATTCAGTAATACCGGTGATGATCCCGAAGTTCTGGCCCATGTAGTTCCCGACCTTGACCCGATGCAGGTTCGCATCGGCCTTGATGATCCCGTAGTAGGCGCCCCTCTGCTGCAGCATGCCGACCATCCGCAGGTTTTCCAGCGGGAAGGATTCAAGCACCTCGCGGCGGCGGGTAAAATCAGGCTTGAGGCCGACGCCGGCACCGCCGCCGCCGCCCTTCTTGGTATCGTCGGGAATCAGCGCCACCTTGGCAGCGTTGAACGGGTCGACCTGTTTTTCCGACTCATACTTGAAGGGCGCGAATTTCTTCGGCTCGTCGATCTTCTCGACCCGGCCCTTCATGTCCTTGGTGGCGTCGGCCATCCATTTCTGGATTTCCTGGTGGTCGCTGCCCCCGCAGCCCGCCACGCAGGCGGCGGCGAGCGTGGCGAGCGCGCACGCGCGCAGGCCCGGCTGCTGTGAGAATGCTCTCCTGATCATTTTTTGGCGCCTCCCTTCGGTGCCGCAGCCTTGCGCTGGTTGTTGATTTCCTCTTGATCCAGATAGCGGAAGGTCTTGGCAGTCGTGTCCATGCCCAGCGCGCCGGTGGGCGTGACGCCGATCGACATGTCGTTGAGCGTGACGATGCGCGACAGGTTGGCGATGTCGCTGGCGAACGCGCCGAGGTCGTGGTAGCCCCCGGTCACGCGCACCGCGATCGGCAACTCCGCGTAGTATTCCTTGACATTGACAGCGCCCGGCCGGAACAGCTCGAACTGCAGTCCACGGCCCAGGCCGGCCTGGTTGATGTCGGTAAGCAGCGCGTCCATTTCCGATTTGCTGGGCAACTGCTTTTCCAGCGTGGCGACGTACTGCCCCACCTGGACCAGCTGCTTTTTCAGCTCGGGCAGATTGACCGCCTGCTTTTTCTTGTCGATGTACTCTTTCTTGAGCTTGTCTTCCTCGGCCTTGGCCTTGTCAAGCTCTTCCTGGAGCGGCATCCAGTAGAAGTAGAAGCCCGCCGCGACAACCGCCACCAGGATGGCGACCAGGATGACGAGTTTCGGTCCCGGCGGGGCGTTCGCCGGGTCGCGCCAGTTGACGTTCTTGAACTGATCGGCAATGCTCATTTTATTCTCCCCTGTTTCGCTTTATGCCTTGGGCGCGCCGGGAGCGGCGGCCGGGGGCGCTCCAGGGGCGCCAGGTGCGGGCGCTGCCGGATCGGGTTCTTTGGGACGGCGGATCGATACCGCCATGGTGAAGTCGTTCAGGCGCTTGGCCGCCGCGCCGGTACCAACCACCGTGGCGCGGATCTCCACCAGCTCCGGATTGGCCAGCCAGGGCGAGTTGTTGCCCAGGTTGCGCACATAGTCCGCCACCTTGGCGTTGTTCGCGGCCAGGCCATTGAGCGTGACGCGGCCGCCCTGCTGCCTGAGCGAACGCAGGTAGATGCCTTCCGGGGTGTTCTTGACCAGCTCGTCAAGCACGTGCACCGGCAGGTTGCGGTCGCCCTGCAGATCTTCCACCGCCTTCTGGCGCGCCTTCAGGCCTTCGATCTCTTCGCGCAGCTTGGCGATTTCCTTGATCTCGTCGTCGAGCTTGGCGTTTTCCTTCTTGATGTAGGCGTTCGAGGCGTTCTGCGAGGAGATCTCGCCATTGATGAACACCCCGCCGGCACCAACGACCACCCCGCCGACGGCCACGGCCACGACGCACAGCGCGATGAACAGCTTGCGCCGCGCCTGGCGCTTGAGCTCCCGGTGCGGGAGTAGATTGACCCGTATCATGCGTCGAACCTCCGCATCGCCAGACCGCAGGCCACCATCATGGCCGGCGCATCGGACGCAAGTTGTTTGGGCTTCACCCGGCTCGACAGCGACATGTTGGCGAACGGGTTGGCGACGATGGTGTTGACCTGGGTGCGGGTGGCGACGATCTCATCGAGACCCGGGATCACCGAGCAGCCGCCGGCCAGCACGATATGGTCCACCTGGTTGTACGAGGTGGAGGTGAAGAAGAACTGCATGGCGCGGGTGACTTCCTGCGCCAGGTTTTCCATGAACGGCTGGAGAACCTCGGCTTCGTAGTTGTCCGGCAGGCCGCCCGACTTCTTGGCGTTTTCCGCCTCTTCCATCGACATGCCGAAGGCGCGCTGGATATCCTGGGTTAACGTATTCCCGCCAAAAGCCTGCTCGCGGTTGTACACCGACTGGTTGTTGCGCAGGACGGTGACGTTCATCATGTTGGCGCCGACATCCACCAGGGCGATCGACTGGTCCACGCCGTTGTTGGGCAGTTGCCTTTCGATCATCTCGAAGGCGATCTGCATGGCGTAGGGCTCGACATCCATCACGGTGGCTTTCAGGCCGGCGGCCTGGGCGACGGCGACGCGGTCCTCGACCTTCTCCTTGCGGGAGGCGGCGATCAGCACTTCGACTTCTTCGGTGCTCGAAGGAGCGGGGCCGACCACCTGGAAGTCCAGGTTGACTTCGTCCAGCGCGAACGGAATGTACTGGTTGGCCTCGGTCTCGACCTGCACTTCCAGCTCTTCTTCACGCAGGCCGGCCGGCACCACGATCTTCTTGGTGATCACGGCCGCGCCCGGCAGCGCCAGGGCGACGTTCTTGGTGCGGGTGGCCATTTTCTTCCAGGCCCGCTTGACGGACTCAGCAACCGCCTCAAGATTGGTGATATTGCCGTCGAGCACTGCGTCTTTGGGCAGCGGCTCGATGGCGTAACGCTCAATCCGGTAGCTTTTCTTGCCGACTTCAGACACTTCGACCAGTTTTACGGACGAAGAACTGATATCAAGCCCGATCAGCGGCTGCGCCTTAGGGTTAAATATATCAAGCGCCAAGGTGTCATCCCCTTATGAAATCGGCCCCCTTCCCTGAGATTTATAGTTCTCGAGAGCCGTCATTCCCCACGTATTTCCACTTACACGCCGCCGTCGACTTGCCCTGCCACCGGAAACCCCCGGAATGCATTCCAAGGCTTGTCTGACCTACCAAACCGCAATGTCCTTATCTGACAAGCGATTAGCGACAATACGCACAATTTACATTAAATCCTAAGCGCAACCGCAAAGCAAGAAAAGTTTTTGGGGCGGATTTAGTCGTGTGGCATAAATGCCACAGGGCTTTTCCCCTCCTGCCCGCGGTTTGTCAGGATTGATCCGGGGAAATGCACCCTCGGCGGCTATAATGGAAAGCCTGATCAAAGCGTAAGTGAAATGCTGCGGGGGCTCCGATGAAAACCCGGGTTATTCAATAAAATCATGGTTCTACCACCTGTTGCGCGCGTGCTCGGCCTGGCTGCCGCCCTGATCGTGGCCCCATTTGTGGTCGCCGTGCTGGTGGTGGCGTTCGCGGTGGCCTGGGCCTACCCCAGCCTGCCCTCGATCGCCGCCCTGACCGACTACCAGCCGAAAATCCCGCTGCGGGTGTATAGCGCCGAGGGACTCCTGATCGGTGAATTCGGCGAAGAACGGCGCAACCTGGTGCGTTTCGCCGACGTGCCGCTGACCATGAAGCAGGCCATCCTGGCGGCCGAGGACGACCGCTTCTACCAGCACAGCGGCATCGACACGGTGGGCATCGCCCGTGCCGCGTTCAACAACTTCGTGGGCGGCGCCAAACAGGGCGCTTCGACCATCACCCAGCAGGTGGCCAAGAATTTCTTCCTTACCAGCGAGCAGACCTATACCCGCAAGCTCTACGAGGCGCTGCTGGCCTTCAAGATCGAGTCCACGCTGACCAAGGACAAGATTTTCGAGATCTACATCAACCAGATTTTCCTCGGCCAGCGCGCCTATGGCTTCTCGGCCGCCGCGCAGATCTACTTCGGCAAGGATCTGAAAAGCCTGACCCCGGCCGAATCGGCGATGCTGGCCGGCTTGCCCAAGGCGCCCTCGGCGTTCAACCCGGTGGTCAACCCGAAGCGCGCCAAGGCACGCCAGCACTACATTCTGGACCGCATGCTCGCGCTGGGCTATCTGACGGCCGACCAGCATGCGGTCGCGATCAAGGAGCCGCTCAACGTCAAGCGCGAAGTCAACGACTTTCCGCTGCGCGCCGACTATGTGGCCGAAATGGCGCGCGCGCTGGTGTTCGAGCGCTTCGGCGAGGACAGCTACACCCGGGGCTTCAAGGTCTACACCACGATCCAGAAGATCGACCAGGAAGCCGCTTACGCTTCGTTGCGCAAGGGCGTTCTGGATTACGAGCGCCGGCACGGCTACCGCGGCCCGGAGGCGTATGTCGAGCTTGCCTCGACCAGCGAGGATGCGCTGGAGGAGGCCCTGCAGGATTATGCCGATGGCGACGACCTGCCTTCGGCGGTGGTGCTGGAGGCCAGCCCGAAGATGGTCAAGGCCTACGTGCGCACCGGCGAGACCATCCAGATCACCGGCGACGGGCTCAAGTTTCCCGCCCAGTCGCTGAGCGAAAAGGCACCGGCGAACAAGAAGATCCGCAAGGGCGCGATCATCCGGGTGCAAAAGGACGAGAAGGGCAACTGGACCATCCAGCAGCTGCCGGAGGTCGAGGCTGCCTTCGTTTCGGCCAGCCCGCTGGACGGCTCGGTCAAGGCCCTGGTCGGCGGCTACGACTTCAACGTCAACAAGTTCAACCACGTGCTGCAGGCCTGGCGCCAGCCCGGCTCGAGCTTCAAGCCTTTCATCTACTCGGCCTCGCTGGAGCGCGGTGTGACGCCCGGCACGATGATCAACGACGCACCGATCTACATCGACCCGGCGCTCACCGGCGGGCAGCTCTGGGAACCGAAGAATTACGACGGCACTTTCGAGGGCCCGATGAGCATGCGCCGCGCGCTCACCAAATCGAAAAACCTGGTGTCGATCCGCATCCTGCAGCAGATCACGCCGAAATTCGCCCAGGACTACGTGGCGCGCTTCGGTTTCGATCCGGAAAAGCATCCGCCCTACCTGACCATGGCGCTGGGCGCCGGCTCGGTGACCCCGTGGCAGATGGTCGGCGCCTACTCGGTGTTCGCCAACGGCGGCTTCCGCATCAACCCCTATATCATCAACAAGATCACCGACGACAGCGGCCGGGTGCTTTCTTCGGCGCGGCCGGTCAAGGCCGGCGACGAGGCCAATCGCGTCCTCGACGCGCGCAACGCCTATGTGATGGACAGCATGCTCAACGACGTGGCCCGCTACGGCACCGGCGCGCGCGCCAGCGTGGTCCTCAAGCGCACCGACCTGGCGGGCAAGACCGGCACCACCAACGACCACGTCGACGCCTGGTTCGCTGGCTTCCAGTCCACCCTGGTGGGCATCGCCTGGATCGGTTTCGACCAGCCCAAGAAGCTCGGCTACAACGAGACCGGCGGGGTGTCCGCATTGCCGATCTGGATCGGCTACATGCAAAAGGCGCTGCGCGGCGTGCCGGAAAAAATGCCCATGACCCAGCCGCCCGAGGGCCTGGTCAACGTCGCCGGCGAGTACTACTACCGTGAATATGCGCCGGGCGAAAATGCCGTGATGGCAATCGGCCTGGAGAGCTCGCTGGAAGGCGAGAAAAAGGCCGATGAAGTGAAGAATCAGCTGTTCTGATTCGGCCCGCAGGGCGCGCCGCCCTGCCGCCCGACATCTACACGATTGCCTGACCTGCTTAGGCAGCCGGACTCAAACGCACCGGCGTTCCGGACTGTTCGCTGACCACCTTGGACAAGGTGGCATACAGGTCTTCGCCCGAGCGGGTATCGCGCCAGGCCTGCCCGTCGGCGCTCTCGAAGTGAAAGCCGCCGGAGCGCGCCGCCACCCAGATCTGGCGCATCGGCGTCTGGCTGTTGACGACGATCTTGCTGCCGTTCGCAAATTCCAGTTCGAGGATGCCGCCACCTTTGCGCTCGATGTCGATATCGATGTCGGCGGCCGTGGCGACCTCCTCGACGGCCTCTTCGATGCGCGCCAGCAACGCGGCGCTCAGGGTCAAAAACTCGGTTTCAGTCATAATTGCAGATTGACGCTCATTTAACAATTTACTTGGCGATTATCCAGTGCGCCCGATTATCCTCCTTACCGCCTGCGCGGTGCTGGCAAGCAGCCTGGCTGCATGCGGCCACCGCGGGCCGCTCTATATTCCCGGCAAGCCCGGCGACCCCGCGTATGACCGCGAGCACAAGGGCGAAGCGCCCAAACCCGCCACGCCGCTGCCCGGCACCAGCCCGCGCGACGACAAGTCCAACGGCGTCAACGATTCCCGTTCATGAACTTTTCCGCATTCTTTCCATACCGGCAAGGTGAGTTGCATGTCGAGGAAGTGCCCCTGGCGCGCATCGCGGCCGAGCACGGCACGCCCTGCTTCGTTTACTCCAAGGCGGCGCTGACCGCCGCCTGGCGCGACTTCACCGCCGAGCTGGCGGGCCGCGACGCGCTGGTGTGCTACGCGATGAAGGCCAATTCCAACCTGGCGATTCTCTCGACATTCGCCAGGCTTGGCGCGGGCTTCGACATCGTCTCGGGCGGCGAACTCAAGCGCGTGCTGGCGGCGGGCGGCGATCCGGCCAAGGTGATTTTTTCCGGCGTCGGCAAAACCGCCGCCGAGATCGAATACGCGCTGGACCAGGGCATCCTGTGCTTCAACATCGAGTCCGCGCCGGAACTGGAGCGGGTCGCCGAGGTGGCCAAACGGATCGGCAAGGTCGCGCCGATTTCGCTGCGCGTCAATCCGGACGTCGACGCCGGCACCCACCCGTACATCTCCACCGGCCTGAAGGAAAACAAGTTCGGCGTCGCCTTTGAAGAGGCGCTGGCGCTGTACCGCCGCGCGGCTACCTTGCCGCAACTGCGCATTACCGGCATCGACTGCCACATCGGCTCGCAGCTCACCGACATCTCGCCGCTGCTCGAAGCGCTGGACAAGATGCTTGGCCTGATCGATGCGCTGGGGCGCGAAGGCATCGTGATCCACCACCTCGACCTGGGCGGCGGCCTGGGCATCCGCTACACCGACGAGACGCCGCCGGACCCGCGCGTCTACATGCGCGAAGTGATCAGGCGTTTAGGGGACCGCAAGCTCAAGCTGATGTTCGAGCCGGGCCGCAACCTGGTGGGCAACGCCGGCGTGCTATTGACCCGCGTGGAGTTCCTCAAGACCACGGCGGCGAAAAATTTCGCCATCATCGACGCGGCGATGAACGACCTGATCCGCCCTTCGCTCTACGAGGCGTATCACGTGATGCTGCCGGTGCGGCAGCGCAGCGGCGCGACCCGCTCCTACGACATCGTCGGCCCGGTGTGCGAGAGCGGCGACTTCCTGGGCCGCGACCGCGACCTGGCCATCGAGCCCGGCGACCTGCTGGCGGTGATGTCGGCCGGCGCCTACGGCATGGTGATGTCCTCTAACTACAACACCCGGCCGCGCGCCGCCGAAGTGATGATCGACGGCGAGCGCATGCACCTGGTGCGCAAGCGCGAACGCATCGAGGACCTGTACGCCGGCGAGTCGGTGCCGGACTAGGGCCTCATTTCCCTTCGTTCTTCTTCGGCCCCGGCTGGGACCTGGCCAGTTCCTCGTCCATGGCATGGATTTTCACCGCCGCCGGGCGTTTCATGGTGCGCTCGATATAGGCCTGGATCACCGGCGTGGCTTCGACCAGCTTGAACGAAGTGGTCCACTGCAGCGCCGCGCCCCACAGCACGTCGGCGGCGGTAAAACGCTCACCCAAAATGTAAGGGCCTTTGGCCAACTGGTCGGTCAGGGTCTTGATCACGGTAGCGTAGTCGCCGTAGGGACAGGTGGACGGCGGCGCGGGCTCGCGCTTCATCGCGCGGTCGATCAGCGCCGGCTCGAACGAGGAACCGTAGAACGCCAGCCAGCGCAGGTAAGGACCGCGCAGCGGATCACCGATCGCCGGCGCCAGGCCTTTTTGCGGGAACAGGTCGGCCAGGTAGATGTAGACCGCCGGCTGCTCGGTGACCAGCGCGCCGTCGTGCAGGATCGCCGGCACCTTGCCCATCGGATTGACCTTCATATAGTCCGCTTCGCGCTGCTCTCCGGTTTTCATGTTCAGGACTACCAGCTCATGGGGCGCGCCGAGTTCCTCCAGCAGGATGCGGACGCCGCCGGAACGGCTGTGCGGGGAGTGGAAAAACGTGATCTTGGGCGTGGCGGACATGACGGTCTCCGGTGGGCTCGCGGCAGCGTGATGCCGGCATTTTATGCAGACACCACGAATTATGGACCGGTTCCACCCCTAGCAAAACGCGTGCGCCGCCAATTGACGGCCTTTTGCCCCCTTGTTCGATGCTTGCGCGAAGGCCCCCCGGGGGCACACTCATGCTGCGATAGAGGTCCGGATTTTTCGCGAGTTCGCCGTATCCCTTGCCGGTAGTGCAAGCGGCGGCGCGCCGGGCACGGGAGCTTGAGGCATGTTCGAGAAACTGAAAACCCTGATCCGCCCCCCGGCGCCTGCCGGCGTGCCGGAACACGTGCACAGCCTGAACGCGGCAGCGCGTACCGGCCTGGCCATGGACGTGCGCTATCTGCTGCGCCACGTGGTGCACGCCAACGAATTCCCCTACCTGACGCAGCTGGGCCAGTCGGCCAAGCGCGACTTCAGCCGCATCCACATTCCCTTGAAGACCCTGCCCAAGCTGGCGCGCGAAATCGAGGCAATCCGCCACAAGCTGCCGGCGCAAAGCCCGCTGCTGCGCCTGGCCGAAACCGCGGGCAAGTGCCGCGGCATGGACCTGGTGATCGCCCGGGGCGACGAAGAAGCCACGGCGACAACCCCTTCCAGCGTGTCTACGTCCCTGGATAACGCCGCGCCCCCTGCATTGTCGGCGATCGAACAGACGCGCATGCTCAAAGTGGCTGCCGCCGAAGTCGACGTGGCCTATGTGAGCACCGCCGAACTGGGCGAACCAGCACAAGCCGCGTATTACAAGTACTGCCTGGGATTGTGCGATTACGACAAGATCATCGGCGACCTCCACCCCCGGGTCGCCGTCGAGCCACGCGTTTGGGTGTGGAGCCTGCTGGTGGCCGCCATGCGCCTGTCCAATCACGCCGAGTTCTCCGCCACGGTATTACGCTTTCATGCCTGGCTGGAAGAGCGCCACCCCGAGACCCTGAACGATCTGACCACCAGCGAGGACCGGCGCAAGTTCAATGGCGAAAAAATCGCCGCGCTCGAGGCGCAGGAACTGGCGCCGCGCTGAAGGCTGGCCTGACCCGGCGCGGACTATCCGGCCGGTACCTCAACTGGTCAACTGTTCCTTGAGTTTGAGTTTTTCGATCAGGCGGGTCTCGCGCGCATAGGAGTCGAAAACAAACTTGCGGTAGTCTTCGGCGCCCTGGTACAGGACCGCTGCGTCGATCTTGTCGCAGGCCTGCCGAAACTCGGGGCTGAGCACCGCGCGCCGCAGCGCATCGCCCAGCCTGACCGCCACCTGCGGATCCAGGCCGGCGGGCGCGCCAACGCCGTTGGGCGCATCGTTGACGATGTTGTAGCCCAGTTCCTTAAGCGTGGGTGCATTGGCAAACCGACGCGGCCGCTCCGCACCCCAGGTCACCAGCAGGCGCAACCTGCCCTGCTCCACATACGGTGCCCAGGCGCTGGAATCGGCCAGCAAGTCCACCTGCCCGCCCAGCAGGTCGGTGAGCGCCGGTGCGCCGCCCTTGTAGGGCACGTGGTTGAGCTTGATACCCGCGGCCATGCAGAACTCTTCCGTGCCCACATGGGTGGCGCCGGCGATGCCGGAGGTGGCGTAGTTGAGCTTGCCCGGATTGGCCTTGGCATAGGCAACCAGGTCGGCCAGGGTCTTGAAGGGCGATTCCGTGCGCACCACGATGCCGAAGGTCTGGCCCGAGGTGCGCGCCAGGTAGGTAAAGTCCTTGAGCGGATCGAAACTGATGGTGCCCAATTGCGCGAAGCGCGTCACCGAGAGCGGAATCTGGCCGATGGTGTAACCGTCCGGCTTGGCGGCGCTGAGCGCCTTGGCGCCGATCATCCCGGCCGCGCCGGCGCGATTCTCGAACACCACCGGCTGGCCCAGCGCCTGCGACACCTGCTGCGCCAGGACCCGCATGGTCAGGTCCGCGCTGCCACCGGCCGGCCAAGGGCAGATGAAGGTGATGGGGCGGGAAGGATAGATGTCGGCGGCATGCGCCTGGGGGAAAGCCTGAGGGAAAGACAGGGCGGCAACCGGCATGGCAGCGGCGCCGAACAGCAAGCGGCGGCGCAGGGGACTGAATTCATTGCTGATCATCTTTGTCTCCGTCGGGATCTATTTTTGAAAACAATCTGCAGACCGAACAATAACGGATTCGGAGGCCGGGCCGCCATCTTCCACGCGCCGGTGCCGCACTTTGCCGGGCAGGCCAGCAGTCGGCGGATGCCTGTAGGAGAGTTCGAGCGCAAGATCCCCTGTCACGACAACCGGGCGCACGATTTTCGGATGCTCAAGTTGGCCTTCCGACCGTCGTGCGTAGCGGCCCTAAAGCGCCCGCCCGCAGGCCACCGCCGATGCCCAGGCCCACTGGAAGTTGTAGCCGCCCAGCCAGCCGGTCACGTCCACCACCTCGCCGATGAAATGCAGGCCTGGCGCCTTGCTGGCCTCCATGGTCTGCGAGGAGAGTTCGCGGGTATCCACGCCACCGGCCGTCACCTCGGCCTTGCGATAGCCTTCGGTGCCGTCGGGTGTGATGCGCCACTGGGTCAACGATTCAGCGAGGCGCTTGAGGGTCTTGTCGGGCAGATCGGCGACGGGGCGGGTGCGCTCGGGCGGTGTCAGTTCACGCTCCACCCAGGCCTCGGCCAGGCGCTTGGGCAGGGCTGGGGTAATCAGCCCGGCGGCGCTGCCGCGCTGGCCGCCCTTGGCGGCGGTCCAGGCCGCGGTATCGGCGCCGGGCAGCAGGTTCAGGCGCAGGGCGCCGCCGGCTTGCCAATAGCTGGATATCTGCAACACCGCCGGACCGGAGAGGCCGCGATGGGTCAGCAGCAGGTCTTCGAGGAAATAGCCCTTGCCGTAGCGCCCCTGGGTTTCGATCTCCACCTGCAGCGACAGGCCCGAGAGCGCGGCAAAGGGCTTCCACGCCTCCTGTTCGAAAGTCAGCGGCACCAGCGCGGGCCGCGTATCGATGAGCTTGATGCCGAACTGCTTGGCGATGCGGTAGCCGAAGTCCGAGGCGCCGATCTTGGGAATCGACAGACCGCCGGTGGCGATCACCAGCTTGGCCGCGCGCAAGGTGGCAGCCTGATCGTCCGCACTGGTTTCCAGCACATACGCGCCGCCTTCCTGGCGCACCTTGGCCACCTTGGTGGCGGTGCGCCAGGCGACGTGGCCGGTGGCGCATTCGTCCAGCAGCATCTGGATGATCTGCCCGGCGGAGTCGTCGCAAAACAGCTGGCCGCGATGCTTCTCGTGATAAGAGATGCCGTGCTGCTTGATCAACCCGAGAAAGTCGCGCGGCATGTAGCGCGCCAGGGCCGAACGGCAGAAGTGCGGATTCTCCGAGAGGAAATTGGCCGGCCCGGTATCGATGTTGGTGAAATTGCAACGGCCACCGCCGGAAATGCGGATTTTTTCGCCGATGGATTCGGCGTGGTCGATCAGCACCACCTTCTTGCCGCGCTGCCCGGCCACGGCGGCGCACATCATGCCGGCCGCGCCGGCGCCGATTACGGCGATATCAAAGTGTTGCATGGCAGGGATTGTCCCATGCCACGCGCCGTAACCCAGTTGCTAGGCCGGGCTGCGTGTGGCCGCCGCTGCCGGCCGCGGTTTGGCCTTGGGTTTCTGGCGGCGCCAGATCAGGCGCGCCAGCAGCAGCACACCAACGATCACCGCATAGATGATCGGCTGGGTCAGGTCGCGCTTGACCAGCCACCAGTAGTGCACCACGCCGAGGATGCAGATCGGGTAGATCAGCCGGTGCAGCAATTGCCAGCGCTTGGCGCCCATCTTGCGCACCAGATAATTGTTGGAGGTAATCGCCAGCGGAATCAGCAGTACGAACGCCGCAAAGCCTACCGTAATGAAAGGCCGCTTGATCACGTCCTTGACGATCGCCTCCACGTCGAAATACTGGTCGAACCAGATGTAGGTGGTGAAGTGCAGGCACACATAGAAGAACGCGAACAGCCCGAACATGCGCCGGTACAGCGTGAGCCAGTTCCAACCCGTCAGCTTGCGCACCGGCGTGACCGCCAGGGTGATGCACAGGAACACCAGCGTCCACGTACCGGTGGAACGCGTCAGCAACTCAACCGGATTGGCGCCCAGGTTGTTGGTAAACGCCCCGATGATCAGCCGCGCGAACGGCCCGAGGGAAAGAACGAACAGCACCACCTTGAGGATGGTGCTTTGCTTCTGGCTTAGGCGTGCGGGGAGCAACATATCGCTGGCAGTGTTCGGCTCGGCAAAAGAGTCTCGAGAACGAGACGCCTTTTTGTAGCAGTTTGGTCAAAAAATCGACCGGCTTTGCCGGCGATTCTTTTGCTGGCTAGAACCAGACAAAAGTAGGTTTTTACTTTTGTCTGCCCTCTAAAATTGCTTGCGCAAATCCATCCCCGCGTACAGCTGGCCGACCTGCTCGGTATAGCCGTTGAACATCAGGGTGGCGCGCTTCTTGGCGAAAATGCCGTCTTCGCCGATGCGCCGCTCGGTGGCCTGGCTCCAGCGCGGGTGCGCGACTTCCGGGTTCACGTTGGAGTAGAAACCGTACTCCTGCGGCGCGGCCAGGTTCCACGCGGTCTTGGGCATCTGCTCGGTGAAGCGGATCTTGACCAGCGATTTGCCGCTCTTGAAACCGTACTTCCACGGCACGACGACGCGCACCGGCGCGCCGCTCTGGTTGAGCAGCACCTCGCCATACACGCCGAAGGTCAGCAGGGTGAGCGGATTCATCGCCTCGTCCATGCGCAGGCCTTCGACGTACGGCCACTTCAGCACGGGCGCGTTGACCCCGGGCATCTGCTTGGGGTCGTTGAGCGTGACGAACTCGACGAACTTGGCATTGCCGGTGGGCTCGACCTGCTTGATCAGCTCGGAGAGCGAAAAACCGACCCAGGGGATCACCATCGACCAGCCCTCGACGCAGCGCATGCGGTAGACACGCTCTTCCAGCGCGCCGATTTTCATCAGGTCATCGACGCCGTAGGTCTTCGGTTTGCCGACCGCGCCTTCGACGCTGACGGTCCAGGGACGGGTCTTGAGCTTGCCGGCGTTTTCGGCGGGGTCCGACTTGTCGGTGCCGAATTCGTAATAATTGTTGTAGGTGGTGACGTCCTTGTAAGGCGTCTGCTTTTCGATGGTCGAGAAACTCGACTTTTTCACGCCGGGAATTTTCGCGCCGCTTTGCGCATGGGCGACACCCGCCGGCAGCGCCGGCGCGGCGGCGACAAAAGCCACCCGCCCGAGTTGCTTGATGAACTCGCGGCGGCCTTCATAGGCGCGGCGCGGGGTGATCTCGGAAGGCAGGAGGTCCGGGGACTTCTTGATCAGCATGGCAAACCTCGAAACGGGTGTGGGGGACTGTGCCTCAATAGTACGCCGTGCGCCCGGCAGCGGATGTTGCGGATAGTACTTATGCCCCTGTCCTGCCCGATCCGCCCCAAAACCGCCGCTAACCCGCGGTTTTACAGCGTCCCGTAGGAGTGCAGGCCGGAAAGGAAAATGTTCACGCCCAGGAAGGCAAAGGTGGTCACCAGCAGGCCCGCCAGCGCCCACCAGGCCAGCGCCACGCCACGCATGCCGCCGATCAGGCGAAAGTGCAGCCAGGCCGCGTAATTGAGCCAGACGATCAGCGCCCAGGTTTCCTTCGGGTCCCAGCTCCAGTAGGAACCCCAGGCTTCGGCGGCCCACAGCGCGCCCAGGATGGTGGCGACGGTAAAGAAGGCGAAGCCCACCGAAATGGCGCGGTACATCACCTCGTCCAGCACGGGCAGGGCCGGCAGTTGCGGGGCGATGCGCGCGCGCAGCACCACGATCACGCTGAAAATCACCAGCGTGACCACGAAGTAGGACAGCCAGTA
>Ga0075368_10000120_pt1 | contig 20578 bp, 13 predicted proteins | sample EndMethybrTD3033_FD_71518 | JGI IMG/M metagenome (GOLD analysis project Ga0075368, IMG submission 71518) | Populus endosphere microbial communities from Tennessee, USA - Endosphere MetaG P. TD hybrid TD303-3 | ecosystem: Host-associated > Plants > Roots > Endosphere | place: USA: Tennessee... | reverse complement strand
AGGAAGTTGAAGGCGAGAATGACCGTGATCACCGGCACGGCCGCGATCAGCAGCCACGGCGCGATCGCCAGCGTCTGCACGCTCTGGGCATCCTGCAGCAGGATGCCCCAGCTGATGGCCGGCGGACGCAGGCCGAGCCCCAGAAAGCTCAGGCTTGTCTCGGAGATAATCATGGCCGGAAGCGCAAGTGAGACTGCGGCGATAATGTGGCTGGTGAACGACGGCAGCATGTGCCGGAAGATCACGCGCATGCGGCTTGCGCCCATCAGCTCGGCGGCGACGATAAAATCCTCCTCGCGCAGCGACAGGAACCGCCCGCGCACCACGCGCGCGAGGTCGGTCCAGCCGATCAGCGATATGATGATCGTAATCGCGAAATAGACCTGCAGCGAGGACCACGTGTTCGGCAACGCAGCCGCCAGTCCCAGCCACAACGGGATGGTTGGAATGGATCGGACCAGCTCGATCAGGCGCTGGATGGCGGTGTCGACGGTGCCGCCATACAGCCCCGAGACGCCACCGAACAGGATACCGAGGAACAAGCTGATGGTTACGCCGGCAAGCCCGATGGACAGCGACACCCGGGTGGCCACCATCAGCCGCGACCACACATCACGGCCCTGCACGTCCGTACCGAGGAGGAACAAGCCGTTCTCTGGGACTGACGTGTCGAAGCTGAGCAGGTGTCGATTGGCGGGAATGAAGCCGAGCAGGTGGTAGGGGTACCCTTCGGCAAAAAACTTGATGTAGACCTTGCGCGTCTCGTCGATCTTGTAGACCAGCTTGAATGTCCTCATGTCGCGCACGCCCTTGAGCCCGTGCACGTGAGGCCGAAAGGCGCCGTCGGCATCAAACCAGGTAATCGTCTGCGGCGGGATGTAGCCGCGGCGCGAGTCGCTTGCCTCGGGGTCGGTGTAGGCCAGGAAATCGGCGAACACGGCAACGAGGTAGAACAGCGCGACGATGAACAAGCTCACCACGGCCAGCTTGTGCTTTTTGAACCGCCACCAGATCAGCTGTCGCTGCGTCGCCACCGCGATGCGGTCCTCGGCGACGGCACCCACCGCTTTCGGCGTCCGGCCGAGCAGGCGATCGAAAGCTGTAGCCACGATCGTCATGACTGGTCCACCTGATGGCGGATGCGCGGATCGATCCACATCAGGGCGAGATCCGAGATGAACGTCCCGACCACGGTGAGCGCCCCCAGCAGCAGCACGATCGTGCCGGCGAGGTACATGTCCTGGGCGATCAGTGCACTCAGCAGAACGGGACCGACCGTCGGCAAGCTCATGACCAGGCTGATTATGATGCTGCCCGAGACGAGGTAGGGGAACAGGTAGGCGAGCGTCGACGCAAACGGGTTGAGGGCAGCGCGCACCGGATACTTCGTGATCACGCGCATCTCGCTCAGGCCCTTGGCGCGAGCGGTGACGACGTAGGGCTTGCGCAGCTCATCGAGCAAATTCGCGCGCATGATACGGATCAACTGCGCGGTGCCGGCAATCGCCAGGATCAGGGCCGGTAGCGGCAGATGCCACATCAGATCCGCGAACTTGGCCCAACCCCAGGGCGCCAGCTCCATCTCAGCGGAGAATAATCCGCCGATGTTGGAGCCGAACCATCGGAAGGATAGGTAGAGAATGATAAGCGCCAGCAGAAAATTCGGCACCGCGAGCCCGATGAAGCCGAGGGTTGTGATTACGTAGTCGCCCACCGAGTACTGCCTGACGGCGGAGTAGATGCCGATCGGCAGCGCGAGGCCCCACGTGAGCAGCAGAGCCGCGAACGAGAGCACCACTGTCATCCACAGGCGATCACCCAGCACCTCGGCCACGGGACGCTGCCACTCCATGGACTCGCCGAAATCGCCCCTCAGCAGCCGGCCCATCCATTTCAGGTACTGGATGAAATAGGGCTGATCGAGACCATAGAGTTGTCGCAGACCCTGCGCCTCCGCCGCCGAAACGGACGACCCGCTCGCCGACAGCCGCGCGATGTAGGCGTCAACGAAGTCCCCTGGCGGCAGCTGGATGATGATGAACGACAGCACGGTGATCGCCCACATTGTGGCAATCGCCAGGAGAAGTCGTCGGATGATGAAAGACAGCATGGCGCACTTTTGGTGATCGTACGGCCCTAGCGAGGGGCGTAGCGCGGCGGCCAGACAGGCAGCAGGTGGTTGTCAGAACGATCCGCGAAATGGACACATGCGGCTGGTCCACAAGAGACCGCGTCCGTGCTGACCATCGCGCGTCTGTCTGTCGTCTCCACCAAGCTGCCTGCGGCCCACCTTCACTCTTTGTAGAACCAGGTCTCCGGATGCGAGCCACCCGGCGTGCGGCAATGCTGGGCTATGCACACCCGACTGGGAATGTTGCCAAGTTTGTTGTTGGCGATGCGCACGCCCATCAGCCCAGGCGACTGCCCGACCGTGCCGATGCCGTACTGCTGGTCGACCACGATTTTCCAGATTTCCTGCGCGATCTTGATGCGTTCCGCCTCGGGTTTGCTCGCCGCCGACGCATACAGCTCAAAGATCTTCAGCCAGTTGGGATCGTCAGGCTTGCGGCCCTGCTTGCCGCCCGAAGCATACCAGATGGCAAATTCCGGCCCCATGAAGTTCTCCGTCGGGTCGACGGGGATGGCATGGCGCGGAAACAGATAGAGGATTTCCGTACCGCCGTTGGTCCAGATCTGGATGTGGTGCTCGTTGTTGCGGGTGCGGGTGAAGGCGAGGTTGCGCTCCATCTCCTTCGACTCGGCCCAGATACCGATCTTCTTCCACTGCTGGGCAATCATTTCGCCCTGCGCCGGCCAGGGCATGAACGCCTTGACCGCCTGAATCTGGATTCGCAACCGCTCACCGTTGTCGGTGCGGACCCGGTAGCCTTCAGCATCCTTTTTGGTGAGGCCAATCTTGTCGAGCAGGGCATTGGCCTGCGCAAGATCAAGCGTCGACCACTTGGTGCGCCACTCCTTGCCTGGGAAGTAGGGGCTGTCCTCGCCCGGCACCGCCGAGCCCGGCGTACCCACGCCCAGGAAGAATGTCTCGTTGAGCTGGTTGCGATCGACGCCCATGGACAACGCACGGCGGAAATCGGCGTTGGCCAGCCACTTGCCGATTTCCGGATCGGCGCGGTAGCTGGTGTTGATCTGCAGCGTCGTGTCGGAGCCGTTGATCGCAGTGTCGAGATGGAGGGTGTAGTTGCCCTTCTTCTGGTTTTCGATGATCACCGGCAGCTTGCCGAGGTCGATATGGCGCTCCTGCAGGTCGTATTCGCCGGCAATCGCTCGCAGGTTCAGGATCTCAGTATCCTGAGACAGGGTCATCACGATGCGGTCGATGTACGGCAACTGGTTTCCTGCAGTATCGACCGCGTAGTAGTAGGGATTGCGCTCGAGTACCCAGGTGGGCGTGTTGATCGGGCGCGTGGTGCGCCAAGGCCCGAGCGTCGGCACGTCGACGTTGAGCGACCAGTCCTTCTTGAAATGGATCAGCTTGACCCAGTTCTCATAGCCCTCCTGCTTGGCGATCGCATTGACCGCCTCGAGTGAGGAATACTTCGGCAGGTACTGTTTCAGGTAGTGCTTGGGCGCATAGGCGCCAAACGTGAAGCCCTGGCTCTGGCGCACCGACTGGCCACCGCCAATCAGGGTGTCGCCGGCGAGCAGGTCGTAGAACAGGAAGTAGGGATCATCGAACTCAAACTTGACCGTGGTTTCGTCGACCTTGACGACCTTGCCCGGTTTGCCGTTGACCATCATGTCCGGGATCGGCGTCGGTACGATGTCCTTGTTCGAATACAGATCCTCGAACCAGAACACGAAGTCGTCGGCGGTGAAGGGTGCCCCGTCGGACCATTTCATGCCCTTGCGCAAGCTGACGGTGTAGGACTTTCCGTCGGCGCTCATCTCCACGTTCTTGGCGACGCTCGGCACGATTTTGGTGCCGGTGAAGTCCCAGAACAGAAGCTTGTCGGAAGCATTGATGCGGTTGCCGTTCTCGACGTCGCCCGGACCCGTGAAGCCGCGCCGCCACGTGCCGCCGTACTTGCCCACCGAATGCACGGGCTTGAGGACCATCGGCTCAGCCGGAATGCGATCCTTGACTTGGGGTAACTTCCCACTCTTGACGAGTTCAGCCAGTTGCGGGGCTTCCTGGAACGTCTTGGGCCAGGCTGCCGCGTCGGTGACGATCGTGGCTCCCTCGAGTTTGCCGACCAAACCCGATTGAGCGATCGTGTTGCTTGCCTGCTGGGCAGCCGTGTCGGTCGCCGACAGGCCGAGAATACCGGCGAGCGCAAATAGATTCAGCCATAGCGCATGGCCAAAGACCTTGAGCATGTCGTCCCTCCCCAGGGCGGTTGTGCGCAGCCCCGGTGGGGGTGTGTCTGCGCGGGAACGGGGCTATTCGCCGTTTCTTTGCCGGTCGAAAGCCCGCGACAATTTGAGCCTAAGCGCGTGCGGTGGTCGCGGTCAACGCCCGATACTCGATATCGTAAGCAATGCTCGCCGGCGGGCCGCTCGGTGCGGCCTTCGGGCCCCGCCAGCGGCCACCCGTGCGACTCTCGAGCGGGATCGTGATTTGTCTGCGCTTTCTCACTAGGCTCTACCCTGAGATGGAATGTAGATGCCGCCCGGCAGGTCGTGCTGCCGCAGGAGAGCGAAGGATGAGCAAGCGCATAGTAATTGTGGGGGCAGGTGCGGTCGGCTGCTATCTGGGCGGACACCTGTCGCGGGCCGGCAACGACGTTACGCTGATCGACGGTTGGCCGGAGCATGTAGAGACAATCCGCAAGCATGGACTGCAGCTGTCCGGCATGACGGATGAGGAGACGTGTACCGTCGCAGTCCCAACGATGCACATCACCGAGGCGCAGCGTCTCTCGAGGGAACGGCCGGTCGACATCGCCATCGTCACCAGCAAATCCTACGACACTGAATGGTGGACGGTTCTTGTCCAACAGTACCTTTCAGCCGGCGGATATGTTGTCTCGGCGCAAAATTCGATCAACGAAGAGACGATCGCAGGCGTGGTTGGCTGGGGCCGAACCGTCGGATGTATTGTGGGAAACAATTTCGCCGTCGACCTCTATGAACCGGGTTGCGTGCGCCGAACGATGCCGCGTGACTTCAACACGGCATCGCTCTTCGTCGGTGAAGTGCACGGACGAGTAACGCCACGCATCCAGGAACTTCAGGCTCTCTTGGCGCCCATCGACGGTGGTGCCGTCACGACAAATCTGTGGGGCGCACGTTGGTCGAAGCTGTGTGTGAACGGCATGAGAAACGGCGTCAGCGCCGTGACCGGCATGAGCGGCAACGAGCGCGACGCACATCCCCAGATCCGACGCCTGGTAATCCGCCTCGGCGGCGAAGCGGTCAGGGTGGGACGCGCGCTCGGCTACGACCTCGAGCACGTCACGGGGCTAGCGCCGGACGTGCTACTTGCCGCCTCCCAGGGCGACACGAGGGCCTTGGCTGACGTTGAGAAGCACATGCAGGGTGGTACGAGCGCCCGGGCTCGCAGCAACCTGCAGCGCCCTTCAATGGCGCAGGACATTCAAAAAGGAAGGCGTACCGAGATCGGCGAAATCAACGGCTTCATTGTGCGAAAAGCTCAAGAAATTGGGTTAGCGGCGCCGACCCACCAACGCATTGTTGAAGTAGTCCGCCAGGTCGAGCGGGGCGAGGTCTCGCCGCGGCCGGAAGTCCTATTCGATATTTGATCGCCGCGTGACGTTGTGTACGAAAGATCGAAAAGCACTGGCGCCGACCATCTGGATGGTTGCACCGCAATCAGCCTCGGGCTTCGTCGCTCATTGCTTCTTTGGCCGACCAAAAAGCTGTGCCACCGCTAGGAGCAGAGACGAAACGACAATCATGATGGTCGATATGGTGGCAATCGTCGGGTCGATCTGATCGCGGAGAGCGTTGAACATGTTGCGGGTCAACGTCGAGTTGTCGCCGCCGGAGACGAACAGGGCCACAACCACCTCGTCGAACGAGGTGAGGAACGACAGGACTGCGGCGGTGATGACCGCGAAACGGATCTGCGGCAGCGTGATCAGCAGGAACGCCTTCAGGCGGTGGGCGCCCAGGCTGCGCGCCACCAGTTCCTGATTCATGTCGTAGCTCTTCAGCGCCGAGGCGATGACGATCAACGCCACAGGGATCGCCAGGATGCTGTGCACCAGGACTATGCCCATGAGCGAATTGACGAGCTTGAGGCGCACATAGGCGTAGAACACGGCGATGCCGACCAGGATCACGGGTACGATGATCGGCGTGAGGAGCGCCGCATAGATAATTGCGGCCCAGCGCCCGCGCAGCGCGTTGAGTCCGTAAGCTGCCATGAGCGCCAGCGGCGTCGAAAGCAGCATGGTCAATCCACCCGCGGCGAAGGATGTGCGTGTTGCCTGCATCCAGGACGCCGATCCGAGGTACGACTGATACCAGCGCAGCGACCACTGACGGGGCGGGAACTCGAGATACTGCGAGCCCGAGAAGGACATCGGCACCACGATCAGCGTCGGCAGGGTAAGGAACGCCAGCACGAGTGCTGCCAAGGCGTACAGCCAAAGGCGAGACCCGTGTGTGACCTGTGTCGCGGAGGCTGGTTGGGAAAGCCACCTCATGGGGCGTGGCCCGCACCCGCTATGCGGCTCAAACCCAGCAGCCGCGCAGCAGCGTAGACAATCACCAGCGTCAGCGTGAGCAAAACAACGCCCAGCGCGCTGGCGGCGCCCCAGTTGAAGAAAATCTCGATGTCATTGGCGATCCGGTTGGAAACCATGGTGACCTTGCCGCCGCCGAGGACCGCAGGGGTCACATAGAAACCGAGGCTCAAGATGAAGACGATGAGGGCGCCAGCCGCGAGGCCAGGCAGAGAAAGCGGAAAATAGATGGACCAGAAGGCGCGCACAGGACTGGCGCCGAGATTGGCCGCGGCATTCATCAGGCTGCCATCTATCGATTTCATCGTTCCGTAGACAGGAAGGATCAGGAACGGCAGCATGATGTGGACGGTGCCGATAAGGGTGCCGCTGAAATTGTGCACGAGCGCAAGCGGCTCCGACCACCAGCCCTGCGCGATGCCCCACTTGTTGATCAGCCCTTGCCTCTGGAGAAGCACCAGCCACGCGTAGGTGCGTACGAGCAGCGAGGTCCAGAAGGGCAGGAGGACCGCAATCAAGCACAGGTTGGCGGCGCGCGGCGGCAACTGCGCGAGCACATAGGCCAGCGGGTAGCCAACAGCGATGGCGATCGCCGTCGTCAGCAAGCTGATCTCGAACGTCACGATGAAGTTGCGCCCATAGGACGGCTGTTCGAGCATGCGGCGATAGTGCTCGAGGCTGAAGGCGCCATCGTCGGCAAGGAAGGAAAGCGAGAACAACCACACGATCGGGACGAGCATGGTCACTGTCACCAGCAGCAGCGCCGGCACGGTCAACCCGAGCATCGTCCAGTGCTCCTGGCGGGCATCGCGGCGCAGATCGGCCGCGTTGAGCGCGCCTACGGTCATGTCACGCGCTTTTCCGCCTACGTACATCTTGCCTAGCCTCCGTCGATGGGAAGCACGATGGCGTCCCCGGAGCCGAGACCCAAGCGGATCGGACCACCGACGCCCGGCACCGTCGACGCCGCGGCCTCATTGGAGGGGCTGCGGACGCTGATCGCGGACCCGTCCGCGAGCCTCACCAGCAGCAGAAGCGTGTCGCCCTGAAAGACGACGTTTGCCACCGTGCCATCGAGGACGTTTGCCGCGGTCGGTTCATTTTGGTCCAGGATGCGCAGGCGCTCAGGCCTCAGCATGAGCTGGCAACGCCCCTCCACGGCCGGCATGTTGCGTACGTCGAGCACCCGCCCCGCAAAGCGGCACACGCCGGCTGCGACCTCGACGCCGAGAAATGCCGATTCGCCGATGAACTCGGCGACAAACGGATTGGCGGGCCGATCGTAGATGCGGCGCGGCGTGTCGAGCTGCATGACTTTGCCATGATTGATGACGGCGATGCGATCCGACATGGTCAGCGCCTCGCGCTGGTCGTGCGTGACATAGATTGTGGTCGTGCCGAGCCGCTCGTGGAGCCGGCGCAGCTCGAGCTGCATGGCTTCGCGCAGCTGCTTGTCCAACGCCGACAATGGCTCGTCCATCAGCACGATGCGCGGCTCGAAAACGATGGCGCGCGCCAGCGCCACCCTCTGGCGCTGGCCACCCGACAGCTGATCGATGTGCCGCTCGCCGTAGCCACCAAGCTGGACGAGTTCGAGGGCCTCCTCGACGCGGCGGGCGATTTCGCGGCTGACGATGCCGCGCAACTTGAGCGGAAAGGCGATGTTGGCGGCCACGTTCATGTGCGGAAAGAGGGCATAGTTCTGAAACACCATGCCCAGGTCGCGCTTGTGCGGCGCCAGGCGAACGACCTCCTGCGTTCCGAACCGGATGCTGCCGGAATCCGGCCGTACGAAGCCGGCCAGCACCATCAGCAGCGTCGTCTTCCCCGATCCCGACGGGCCCAGCAACGTGAGGAACTCGCCGCTCTTGACGTCGAGATCGACATGGTCAAGCGCGTGCACGGCGCCGTAGGCCTTGGTGAGCTCGCGGACCGCGATCGGCAGCGATGCGCTCTGAGCCATTCCGAGCTCCGGCGAAGTCGGTTGCGAGGGGGCCGGGGCGTGGTGCCTCCCGGAGCCCGGCCCGGAGATATGCGGCGACTACTCCGTTAGCATGTTTTGATACGCAGCGGACGCATCCGCCTCCGATTTGATGTACCAGGCGAGATCGATCGGCAGCTGCTTGGCAACGTTGTCCGGGTGGGACGGCAGTCGCTTGGCATAGGCCGCCTCGATCGTACCGAGGTCGTAGGCCTTCTTATTGGTCGGCCCGTACGTGATGTATTTCGTGAACTCGGCCTGATACTGCGGCTTGCTGATCTCTGCCAGAAAGCGCATCGCCAGGTCCTTGTTCGGCGCACCTTTGGGCACGGCATACGCGTCGTAGTCGAGCAGGGCCTGGTTGAAGGTATACGCGACTTTTGCGCCATCCTTTGCGGCAACGTCGAAGCGCCCATTCCAGCCGGTGACCATGTCGACCTCGCCGTCCTTCATGAGCTGAGCATGCTGCGCGCCTGAGGCCCACCACACGGCGACGTGCGGCTTGAGCTCCTTGATCTTGGCGATCGCGCGCGTGACGCCGGCCGGAGACGATAGAACCTCATAGACCTTGTCGGGAGCCACGCCGTCCGCCATCAGCGCTGGCTCGAGGGCACCGGCCACGCCCTTGCGATACGCCCTCTTGCCCGGAAACTTCTTCACGTCCCAGAAATCGGCCCAGCTCTGCGGACCCGTGTCGCCGTAGGTCTTCGTGTTCCATGCGAGCACCGTCGAGAACACGTCGCCGCCAACGAAATACTCCTCTGCCATGCCTGGGAAGAAGGTGGTGGTGTCGATGGTCTTGTAGTCGAGCTTCTCGAGGATGCCTTCCGAGGCGGCGCGCGCCGCGCTGCCGGAGCCGCTGGTCACCACGTCCCAGGTGACGGCGCCCGCCTTCACCTTGAGGCGCAGGTCGGCGATGCCGGTGTAGGTCTCTTCCTTGACGGTAATGCCGAGCGCCTTCGCGGCGGGCTGGAAGAGCGCCTTACTCTGCGCCTCCTGGTAGGACCCTCCGAACGACACGACTGTAAGCTGGCCCGCCGACTGCGCCAACACCTGCCGGCCGCCTGCCTGCAGCGACAATCCGGCGGCTCCTGCTGCAAGGAGCACATCTCTGCGTGACGGGTTTCTCATCTTGCTCTCCTTTGTTCGTGGTCGACGGAGTCATTGGCCGCAAGGCGATGGCGGCGCGTTGCGTGGGTCCAGTCTAGGTCGCCTCGCTGATCTGATAGCGAGACTTCTCAAGCCAGACGGGGTTGATCTCGATGCCCCAGCCCGGCTCGCTCGGTATCGTCACCATTCCCCCGTCCACCACATAAGGGTCGCGGACAAACAGACCTTCCTGCCACGGATAGTAGTCCGGCCCCTCGATCGACAGCTCGAGATATTTTCCGGCGTTGGGAATGGCTCCCAGCAGGTGCATGGTGAACAGGGTCACCAATGACAGATTGGCGCTGTGGGGGGTGCACGGCAGGCCTGCGGCGTGCCCCATGGCCGCCACGTGCAGCGCGCGCGAGATGCCGCCCACATAGCAGACGTCAGGCTGAATGATGTCGACGGCCCGCATCTGGATCATGCGCCGCCAGACGGGCAGCCAGCAGTCCTGCTCACCACCCGTAACATCGATATCGAGGGCGTCGCGGACCTCCTTGGTCTGCTCAAGCTCCCAGTAGGGGCAGGGCTCCTCGAAATGACTAATGCCGTTGGCCTCGAGGACGCGCCCGACCTCAATGGCGCGGTTCGGGGAAAAGCCGCTGTTGGCATCGACGAGGAGCGCAACGTTGTCGCCCATTGCCTTGCGCATCGCCGGGACGATCTGCTCCGTGCGCCCGGGCCATTCGTCGACATCATGGCCGCATTCCGCGCCGACGCGAAACTTGAACGCGTCGAACCCCAGCTGGTCGCGCAGGCGGCGCAAGCGCCTGACCTCGTCCTCGGGCGTGATGTCGCGCTTCATTGACGAGGCGTAAGCGCGGATGCGCCGCGGGCGGCCACCGAGCAGCTCGCATACGCTCTTGCCTTCCCGCCGGCCGCGAAGGTCCCATAGAGCCGTATCGAGGCCGCCCATGGCGCGGCAAATATAGGAGCCGGGGAATTTGAGCTCACGCTCCTGGATCGTGTCGAGCAGCGCATTGATGTCGTCGGTGTCGCGTCCAAGCGACCAGGGCGCCACCTGCCGATGCAGCACCAGGGCGGAGATATCCGCGTTGTACGTCGAGACCTGACCCCAGCCTTGCGCACCGTCTTCCTCGGTGACGCGCACAAAGCCGACGAACGGGTCGCAGAACGTTTCGATGCTTTTGATCTTCATCGCGGCGGCCTGCATGCACGAGCAGTCACCAAGTAGGATCAACCGTGATTGGTTTGCCAAATAGGGCCAGTCTGGATAACTTGGCATACCACTTGGGGCAGGATCTCAGACCGTCAGGGCATCGCCGTATGGTCAAGCGTGCCGCTGGAGCGCTGCTGCAAGCCATCAAGATCGAGGGCGGAGGCAGGCGACCGATCAGCACGCAGCTATATGTTGCGCTGCGCGACATGATCCTGTGCGGCGCCTTCGCGGCCGGCGAGCGGCTGCCTGCAACCCGGACCGCCGCCCGCGAACTGGGTGTGTCGCGCACGACGATTATCGAGACCTTCGATCGGCTGACCTCGGACGGCCTTATCGAAAGCCGCATCGGCTCCGGTACGTTCGTCAGTGCGGTTCTCAACTCGGATCGACCGAAGCCACCCGACAAGAGGCTGCCGTCGCGCGACACCAAAGCGCCGAAGCTGTCCCGGGGCTTCGAGACGGCGGCCGAGCGCTTCAGCGAACGCTATCGACTGCCTCACGTTCCGCGCGCCTTTACGACGGCCCTGCCGGCCTTCGACGCCTTTCCGATCGCCCAGTGGACTCGTCTTGCGACAAAGCATTGGCGCGGCGACCGCAACGACCTGATGGGCTACGGCGAGCCCTGCGGCCATCCGCATCTGCGCCGGGCGATCGCAGCCCATCTGCGTACCTGCCGGGGCATCACATGCGATCCCGAGCAGGTCTTTATCGTCGGGGGAGCGCAGCAGGCCTTTCACCTGATCGGCTCGATGCTGGTCGATCCGGGCGACAAGGTCTGGTTCGAGAACCCGGGAGCGATCGGGGCGTGCAACAGTCTGATCGCGTGCGGGGCCGAGATGGTCCCGGTTCCGGTCGATCAGGAAGGGATGCGGGTCGAGGACGGTCTTGCGGCGTGTCCCAAGTTTCGCCTGGCGTTCGTAACCCCCTCTCACCAGCAACCGCTCGGAACAGTGATGAGCCTCGAGCGCAGGTTCGCACTCCTCAACGCTGCGGCGTCGGCGGAAGCCTGGATTATCGAGGACGACTACGACGGAGAGTTCTTCTTCGGCGGACGGCCGCCACCGACCTTGAAGAGCGTCGACGCCACCGGCCTCGTCATCTACGTCGGCACATTCAGCAAATCGTTGTTTCCGTCCCTCAGACTTGGCTTCATTCTCTCGCCACCATCGCTGACCGGTACCTTTCGCACGATCATGAACCGACTGCTGACGGGCGTTCCGACGTCGTCCCAGGCTACCGTCGCGGAGTTCATGGACGAGGGTTACTTCTATACGCATGTTCGCCGCATGCGGCGGCTTTATGCCGACCGCAACGATGTTCTGTGTGGCAGCGCCAAGCGGAAGCTGCAGGGGCTTCTCAGGGTGGTTCCGGCATCGAGCGGGCTGCACACGATCGGCTATCTCGAGACGGACCTCCCGGAAAGCCGCGTGGCGGCCGCGGCTGACGCGCGGCAAATAACCGTGTCTCCGATCAGCCGCTTCTCCATCGCGCCGGTCAGCGCCAACGGGCTTGTGCTGGGCTTTGGTGGCATCAAGCCGTCTGCCATCGAGGCCGGCATCGACGTGCTCGCGGAGGTGCTCGAGGGCTGTGCCAACCGGCCCATGCGTTCCGCCCGGCGGGTGGCGCGGTCGTTGCAGGCCGGCCGCTAACTGGCTTGCTGGCCACCATCTGAATGGATCTGACAACCGGCCAACCGATCTTGCAGTTTCCGTGGACATGGGCAACGGCAGTAGATGACGACCCATCGGGAGGGATGGCGTGACTGCAGCGGACAGCCAGTATGACTATGTCATCGTCGGAGCTGGATCCGCGGGATGCGTCCTTGCCAATCGACTGACCGCGAGCATGCGGCACCGGGTTCTGCTGCTCGAGGCTGGCGGGCACGACCGGAAAATCTGGCTGCGCGTACCGATCGGCTACGGCAAATCGTTCTACGACCACCGGGTCAACTGGATGTACCAGACAGAGCCCGACCCAGGCCTTGGCGGCCGGAGGGGTTATTGGCCGCGAGGCAAGGTGCTCGGCGGCTCCAGCGCGATCAACGCCATGGTGTTCGTGCGCGGGCACCCCAGCGATTTCAACGACTGGGCAGCGCTCGGCAATCCGGGCTGGGGCTGGGACGACGTTCTACCCTACTTCAAGACGCTGGAGGCCTGCAGCCGTGCTGCCGACCGATGGCGCGGCGCCGACGGGCCTATGCCCGTGCAGGAGGTCAGTGCCGACCTGCATCCCTTGTGCCGAGCGTACCTCCAAGCCGGCGAGCAGGCTGGCCTAGGTCGATCCGAAGACTTCAACGGCCAATCCATGGAGGGCGTTGGCCTCTATCAAATCACGACGCGAGCGGGACTGCGCGTGTCGGCTGCCGGGGCCTACCTGCATCCAGCGGCCCGCCGACCGAACCTGACCGTCGAAACCGACGCGCTGGTTGATCGCATCCTGTTCGAGGACACGCGAGCGACCGGTGTCGACTACATCCGCAACGGCGTCAGGAGAACGGCTAAGGCGGGCCGCGAGGTCATCATTGCGGCCGGCGCCATCGGTTCGCCGCTCATCCTGCAGCGATCCGGAGTTGGACCGCCGGAGATCCTGAAATCGCACGGGATCGACGTCGTGCTGGCGAATGCCGCGGTCGGGTCTAACCTCCAGGATCACCTGTGCATCGACCACGTCTACAGGTCTCGAGTTCCGACACTCAACCAGGAACTGCGTCCGCTCCTTGGTCAGCTCCGTGCGGCTTTGGCCTACCTCGTGTGGCGGCGCGGGCCGCTGAGTCTCAGCGTTAACCAGGGTGGTGGCTTCGTGCGATCGCGGCCCGGGCTCGAACGCCCGAACCTGCAGCTTTACTTCTCGCCAGTCAGCTACACCAGGGCTCCGCCCGGGAAACGTCCGCTCATGCGCCCCGACCCGTTCCCCGGAATTCTGCTCGGCGCGCAGCCCTGTCGTCCAGCCAGCCGCGGCTACCTGCATGTGCGATCATCCGAGCCCGAAGCGGCGCCCATTATCGTGCCGAACTCGTTGCTCGCGCCGCAGGATCTGGAGGACCTGCTGGACGGGGCCGCCCTGCTGCGCAGGCTCGCATCCACGCCGGCCCTGTCGGCCGTAATCGAGAAGGAGCTTGTGCCGGGCACCCATGTGCAAAGTCGCGAGGACATGGTTCGCGACATTCGCGCCCGGGCGTCGACCGTGTTCCATCCAGTTGGCACATGCCGCATGGGACCGGACCCCGGCTCGGCCGTCGTGGACGCGCGCCTGCGGGTGCATCGTCTCCAATCCCTGCGCGTGGTCGACGCCTCGGTCTTTCCGGCCGTGACGTCGGGCAACACCAACGCTCCTGTCCTGATGGTGGCCGAAAAGGCAGGAGCGCTAATGCTTGAAGATGCGACGTGACGACGATAGGCGGCACGGGTGGCTCCCGCCGCGAAAGGTCTGAACAATGGACGACGCGATGTTCACGAGCGATGCCAAGCTCACCCCCTACTGGTGGGACACCGTACCGAGACCGAAACTCGACGAGCAGCCCATGCCCGCGGTCGCCGATGTCGTCGTCATCGGCTCGGGCTACACGGGTCTCAACGCGGCGCTGCAGACAGCCCGTGGCGGGCGGCACACGGTGGTCCTTGATGCGGAGGAGGCCGGGTTCGGATGCAGCACCCGGAACGGCGGCCAGATCTCGACAAGCATCAAGCCGTCCTATGAGGCACTAGCCCGGCGGTATGGGCAGGCGCGGGCGTTCGGCATCCTGCGCGAGGGCCAACAATCGCTCGCCTGGCTCGGGGAGTTCGTCCGTTCGGAAGGAATGGACTGCGATTTCGCGGTGGTCGGACGGTTTCATGCCGCCCATAGCGCAGGGCAATACGAGGGACTGACGCGGACCATTGCCCATCAACCGAAGGGGCTCGAGGTCGAGGCGCATGCCGTGCCCCGCCCGGAGCAACGCTCGGAAATCGGCACTGACGTCTACCATGGCGGCGTCGTCTACCGGCAGCACGCCTCCATCGGGCCGGCCCGCTATCACCAAGAGCTGTTGACGCGCGTGATCGGCGCCGGAGCGCAGGTCCTTGCCCGTTGCCCGGTCACGGCCATCGACAAGGACGGTAGCCTGTTCCGGCTGACGGCGGGTCGCGGCGCGATCCGGGCCCGCGACGTGCTGGTCGCGACCAACGGCTACACCGGCCGCCTGACGCCCTGGCTGCAGCGGCGGGTGATCTCGATCGGCAGCTATATGATCGCGACCGAGCCGCTGTCGCCGGATGTCATGGCGCGCCTGATGCCGAGGAACAGGATCGTCAGCGACACGCGCAAGGTCGTCTACTACTACCGCGCCTCGCCGGATCGCCGGCGCATTCTGTTCGGCGGGCGCGTGTCATTGAATGAGACTGATCCAAGGATCAGCGGACCCAGGCTGCGTGCGGAGATGGTCAGGATCTTTCCCGAGCTGGCGCAAACGCGCATCAGCCACTCGTGGCATGGGCTCGTTGCCTACACGTTCGACGAGCTGATGCACGTCGGCCGCCACGACGGCCTCTATTACGCGATGGGATACTGCGGATCGGGCGTCGGCATGGGCAGCTATCTGGGCATGCGGGTCGGCCAGCAGATTCTTGGACTGAAGGAGGGGCGGACTGCGCTCGACGGATTGTCGTTCCAGACGCGCCCGTTCTACACGGGGAACCCCTGGTTCCTCGCTCCGTCGATCATGTACTACCGGTGGCTCGACAACCGCGCGTAACAGGCCATGATGAAAGATTGCCATGCGCGAGAAACTGGAGCTGCGGCCTGAGCCGTCTCCCGACAGCGACGGATTTTGCGATGCTCATGCTACTCGAACAAGGTTGGCGCACCGGGCAGGATTCGAACCCACGACCCCCAGATTCGTAGTCTGGTGCTCTATCCAGCTGAGCTACCGGTGCTTGCCAGGCCTGCGGCACGGCCTGCAGGCGCTCGGACGGCCGCTAACGGGGCCGAACCGCCGCAACTCCTAATAGCTGGCGCCCGTGAAATCAAGTGGCGCTCGCCCAACGGGCTGACCGCCAAGTGCAGGCAGCAGTCGGCATGCATCTTTGTTCTGCCCAAATGAGGTCGCGACACTGCCTTGGACCCGCCCATCATCTGCCCGAAAACGCTGCAAGTCTGGCACCGTTGCCTCTCGGCCCGGTCCTTCGATGAGGCTTCGGATTCTCAGCCCCCCAGCCCCCCGGGGTCTTGATGAAGCGACCGGGCCTATAAACCCAAAAATGGGGCAGTGAGCACAGATCGACCTTCCGGCCGGCGCTAGCGCTGGCCTTTGCTTTGCCTCAAGCGGGGTTCGATCTCGGCGTCAGCACTGAGAAAGCACTGCAGCAGCGACAATCGGGCCGCCACGGCCCTGCTGCAGGAACGCGGCGCAACTTTCTGCACCCGGCCTCGCCACGGACGGCCTGTCGAGCTGGACCGTGATGGGCTGACCGGTCCACAAGCCGACCGCCATCAGATCGCGCACGACATTGTGATAGGTGATGGTCTTGCCGCGATTTTCGCCGCGCGCAATCGGCACCGCCACGCTCCTGGAGAGCTGCGCCAGCCATATGGTGGCTTCCTTCGCTCCGCCCTGCTGCGCCGCCCCCGCGTCAATGACAATGTGGCTGCCCTTCTCGGAGATGCGCAGCGGCACCTGGGTCGCGGCAAGGATCTTTGACGATTTCTCGATGGCCATCTGCACCTTGGCCTCATCGCTGCCGTTGATGTGCGTCAGGCCGTTCACCACCATCATCGGCGTGTAGACCATCTGCACACCCAGCGGGGACTTGTAGGCCTTCTGCCGCTCGCTGAATTTCGGATTGGCTAGCGTATCCTTCCAGCCGAGGTAGTCCCAGTAGTCGACAGGGAACGACAGTGCCAGTACATCGCCGCGCTCGGCCAGCCGCCCGAGCAGCGCGTCGGCCTCCGGACAGGAGGAGCAGCCCTGGCTCGTGAACAGCTCGACGACAGCCTTGGGACCCTCCGCCGCCGCGCCCTCCTTCGACACCGTCACCTCCGCTGCAGCCATGGTGGTCGAACCCACCAAAGCAGCAAACAGCCCTAACGGCGCAAGGAAGCGCATGTGCACGGACAGTCCCTTGTCACTCTTCGGCACCATGTGTGCCACAGCCAAGTATATCAGCGCTTCGACGATCAAGTACCACTCACGAAAGGGTGACACTACGCACCATTTCGTGCGCAAAAACAGGCCCTCTCGCAAGCGCAAGGCTGAGTTGCAAGGGCCTTCAGGCCGCACTCGCCAGATTGCGCAGCACAAACGGCAGGATGCCCCCGTTGCGGTAGTAGCTGAGCTCCTCCTCGGTATCGATGCGGCAGAGCAACTCGACATCGCGCGTCCGGCCATCGGCGAAGGTAACCACGGCAACCATCTTCTGCCGGGGCTTCAAGTCGGCCAGGCCGCGGATGCTAACCATTTCTTCACCAGTCACGCCGATGTCCTGCCAGGACAGTCCGCCCTCGAACACCAGTGGGAGGACGCCCATGCCGACCAGGTTGGAGCGATGGATGCGCTCGAAGGACTGCGCGATCACGGCGCGAATGCCGAGCAGGCGCGTGCCCTTGGCCGCCCAGTCGCGGCTGGACCCGGTGCCGTACTCCTTGCCCGCGAACACGACCAGCGGCACGTTCTCGGCCTTATAGCGCATGGCGGCGTCGTAGATCGACATCGGCTCGAGCGAGGGATAGTGGATGGTGTTGCCGCCCTCCTTGCCACCCAGCATCATGTTCTTGATACGGATGTTGGCGAACGTGCCCCGCATCATGACGTTGTGGTTGCCGCGCCGCGCGCCGTAGGAGTTGAAATCGTTCGGCCGCACCTGATGCTCGATCAGGTAGACGCCGGCCGGGCCATCCTTCTTGATGGAGCCGGCGGGTGAGATGTGGTCGGTGGTGATGCTGTCAAGGAACATGCCGAGGATGCGCGCGTCGACCACATCGCCGATCGGCGCCGGCGTCGGCTGCAGGTCCTCGAAGTAGGGCGGGTTCTGCACGTAGGTTGAGCCCGAGTTCCAGCGATAGGTGAGAGACGGCTTCGCGCGGCCCATCGCCTGCCAGCGCTCGTCGCCCGCGAACACGTTCTTGTAGCGTTTGTCGAACATGTCGGCCGTGACGGATGTGCGGATCAGCTCGGCCACCTCGGCCGAGCTCGGCCAGATGTCCTTCAGGTAGACGGGCTGGCCGTCGTTGCCGATGCCCAGCGGCTCGGACGTCAGGTTGAGATTGAGCGTGCCGGCCAGCGCGTAGGCGACCACCAATGGCGGCGAGGCGAGATAGTTGGCCTTCACGTCGGCGTTGACGCGGCCTTCGAAGTTGCGGTTGCCGGACAGCACGGCGGCGGCGACGAGATCGGCCTTGCGGATCGCGTCGGCGATGTTGTCGGGCAGCGGACCGGAATTGCCGATGCAGGTGGTGCAGCCGTAGCCTGCCAGATTGAAACCGAGCGCGTCGAGGTCTTCCTGCAGATTGGCCTTGGCCAGGTAGTCGGTGACGACCTGCGATCCGGGTGCCAGCGACGTCTTCACCCACGGCTTGGACTTCAAGCCCTTCCTGCGGGCGTTGCGGGCCACCAGGCCGGCCGCCACCAGCACCGACGGATTGGAGGTGTTGGTGCAGGAGGTGATGGCGGCGATCACCACGTCGCCGTGGCCGATGTCGTAGTCTGTGCCTTCCACCTTGACGCGCCGCTTGGGGTCGGCGCCCTTGACGATGTCAGGCAGTGCCTTGGCGAACTCGGGCTTCACGACGGTCAGCGCCACACGGTCCTGCGGACGCTTGGGACCGGCCATGGACGGTTCGACGGTGGAGAGGTCGAGCTCCAGCGCGTCGGTGAACACCGGCTGCGCGCCCGGCTCGCGCCACAGGCCTTGCGCCTTGCTGTAGGCCTCGGCGAGGGCGACGCGATGCGGGTCGCGGCCGGTGGCCTTGAGGTACTTCAACGTGTCGCCGTCGACCGGGAAAAAGCCGCAGGTTGCGCCATACTCCGGCGCCATGTTGGCAATCGTAGCGCGATCCTCGACCGACAGGTTGTCGAGGCCGTCGCCGTAGTACTCGACGAACTTCTCGACCACGCCGCGCTTGCGCAGCATCTGCGTGCAGGTCAGCACCAGGTCCGTGGCGGTCACGCCTTCCCTCAGCTTGCCCTTGAAGCCGAAGCCGATCACCTCGGGGATCACCATGGCGACCGGCTGGCCCAGCATGGCCGCCTCGGCCTCGATGCCGCCGACGCCCCAGCCGAGCACGCCCAGCGCGTTGACCATGGTGGTGTGGCTGTCGGTGCCGACGCAGGTGTCCGGGAACGCCTGCGTGACCTTGCCGACATCCTTGGTCCACACGGTCTGCGCCAGGTACTCGAGGTTGACCTGATGGCAGATGCCGGTGCCGGGCGGCACGACGCGGAAATTGTTGAAGGCGCCGGCTCCCCAGCGCAGGAACTCGTAGCGCTCCTTGTTGCGCTCGTACTCGAGCTCGACGTTCTTTTCGAAAGCGCCGGAGGTGCCGAAGAAGTCAACCATCACCGAGTGGTCGATGACGAGATCGACAGGCACCAGCGGGTTGATCTTGGCCGGATCGCCGCCCAGGCTCTGCATGGCGTCACGCATGGCTGCGAGATCGACCACGGCCGGCACGCCCGTGAAGTCCTGCATGAGCACGCGCGCGGGCCGATAGGCGATCTCGACGGTGGAAGTCTTGGCTTTCAACCACTCCAGTACGGCCTTGATATCGACCGCCTTGACCGAGCGGCCGTCCTCGTGCCGCAGCAAGTTTTCCACAAGCACCTTGAGCGAGAACGGCAGCTTGGACAGCCCAGCCAGCCCGTTCTTCTCCGCGTCAGGTAGTGAGAAATACTCGTAGGACTTGGCGCCGACCTTCAGCGTCTTCCTGCACTTGAAGCTGTCGAGCGAGAGAGGGGCTGGGCTCATGAGCGATCATCTCCTAGAGCGGGATCGTTTCTGATCGAAGCACTTCGCTTCGAGCATGGAACGTGAATCTTGCTCTACATCTGATGAAATAGAGCAGGCTTCACGCTTCGGTCGCCACGTCTCGGCTAAAGCAAGGTCGTTCAATCCGAAGCGATCCTGCTCTAGAACCTGGCGGCGCGCACCTGGACGCGTTTCGGACTGGCTTCCAGTTCGGGCTGGCCTCCAGGCGGACGGGGGACTTATAAAACCGTTCTAATATGCGCTTCGGGGTCGGGGAAGCCCTCATGAAGTTGATAGCCGAGACCCTGAGCGTGATGCGCGGCGACCGCATGGTGGTCACGCAACTGACGTTTGCCGTCGACGGCGGCGAAGCCCTCACGCTGACCGGCCCGAACGGTGCCGGCAAGACTACCGTGATCCGCACCATCGCCGGATTGCTGCGACCAGCCGGCGGGCAGATTCGCCTGGAGGGAGCGCAGCCTGACCGCACACCGAGTGAGGAGTGCCATTATGTTGGGCATCTCAACGGCGTGAAGGCCAGTCTGACCGTGGAGGAGAACGCGACCTTCTGGTCGCGCTACCTGGGCGGCGCGGCTGCCGACATCGAGGCGGCGCTTGCGACATTTGGTCTGGGCAGCGCGCGCGAAGTACCGGC
>Ga0075368_10000118_pt1 | contig 20758 bp, 19 predicted proteins | sample EndMethybrTD3033_FD_71518 | JGI IMG/M metagenome (GOLD analysis project Ga0075368, IMG submission 71518) | Populus endosphere microbial communities from Tennessee, USA - Endosphere MetaG P. TD hybrid TD303-3 | ecosystem: Host-associated > Plants > Roots > Endosphere | place: USA: Tennessee... | reverse complement strand
CGGATGGCGCGAATGGCGCGGCACATCAGGTTGTCGGGATTGAGCGCCTCGCGCCCGTCCTCGCTCCGCCGCTCGGGCTGGGTGTTGGGAAACAGGGCGAGGCAGGGGATGCCCAGCGCCACCGCTTCCCGCGCCCGCGCGGCGATGCCGTCCACCGACCAGCGCGATACGCCGGGCAGCGAGGCGACGGGATCTTCCACTCCCTGCCCGTCGCTGACGAACAGAGGCCAGATCAGATCGGCCGGGCTTATCAGGGTCTCGCGATGCATGGCCCGGCTCCAGGCCGAGGCACGCGTCCGGCGCAGCCGGATTGCTGGGAAGGAAGCAGTCATGGCCTGGCTTTTAGGCCGAATTGACCGACCGCTTCAATGTCTGTCGATATTGACCGCCAGCCGCGGAGCGATGCGGCGCGCCTCGGCTTTCTGAAGCGCCGCGCCCGGCTCGATACGCTTAAGCTGCGCGAGGCGGGCCTTGAAGGCGTCTTGCTCGGTCTTGTCGGCCAGCTGGGTGGTGACGGTGAAGCGCACCGACATCGGGTTGACCGTGCGGCCGTTCTGGTAAAGTTCGTAATGCAGGTGCGGCCCGGTCGACAGCCCGGTCGAGCCCACATAACCGATAATCTGCCCGGCGCGCACATGCGTGCCCGGCGAAACGGCGAAACGGCTCATGTGGGCGTAGCCGGTGGCGAGCCCGCCGCCATGTTCCAGCCGCACGTAATTGCCGTGCCCGCCATGGCGGCCGGCGAAGGAGACGGTCCCGTCGTTCACCGCAAAGATCGGGGAACCCCAGGCCGCGCCGAAATCGATGCCGGCGTGCATGCGGGTATAGCCCAGGATCGGATGGCGGCGCAGGCCGAAGCCCGATGTCATCCGGCCGTTGACCGGCGCGAACATGCTGGCGGAGGACTGGCGCATGGCGCCCATTCCCGAAGCGTCGAAGAACTGGCCTTCCTTGCCCCAGCGCATGAGCTGCGCGCGTGGCTTGCCGCCACGCTCGATCCCGGCGAACAGCAGCTCGCCGGTTTCGCTTTCGCCGCTGGCCGCCCGCTTGTGCGCGGCGATGATGTCGAACCTGTCGGTCGGCGCGATATCGCCTTCAAGGCTGATGTGGGAATCTAGCGCCTGGAGATATTGCTGGATCGCCTTGACCGGCGCGCCCGCGGCGCGGGCCGAGCGATAGAGGCTGGTACCGACGGTGCCGCGAATACGCAAAGGCGTGTCGTCCACCGGGATCGGATGGTTTTCTATGAAGAGCGCCGCACCGCGCCGCTCGATGGCGAGATTCAGATCGAAGCGCGCCCGGAAATCGAGCCGATCGAGCGGGCGCGGCTGGCCCGGAGCGGACCGCTGCCCCAGCGTCAGGTCGAAGCGGGTTCCGGGTCCGATCTCGTTCAGCGGCACCGTTGTAGCGATCATGTCGGAAACCCGCGCGGCATCGCCCGCTCCCACGCCGGAACGCTGCAACATCCGGCCGAAACTGTCGCCCTGCCCCAGCGTGGCGACGAACCGGATGCGCGGGCGCTCGGGCACGCTGGCCAGCGGCAGCACTGTGGCGGAAGCGCCCATGCGCCGGCCGCTGTCACTGCCCAGCGCCAGCGGCATTATCATCTGGCTGCGGAATTCGTCGCGCATCGTCGTGTCGGACGGCATTGCCGTCGCCGCTTCGAGCGACGTGAAATCGGGCCAGAGCGAGACCGCCGCAACGCCAAGGCCAACCATCGTGCCGACACCCCGCAACCAGCGCATGCTGCCAATGCCGTCGGCCAGGTCCGTCGCCAGGTCCCAGCCGTGACAGCGATATTCGAGCGCGTCTTTCCACGCGATCAGGCGATCGCGAAACGCCGGGCGACCGGGCGATGCCGATGACGCTTTCGGCCGCACCACCGGTTCCGCCAGCATCTGGTCGCGCGACAGCGCCGCGGCGCCTGCCGTCGGACCGCCGATACCATCGGCCAGCTGCTCGCGAACCCTGAACACGTTTCCGGCCCCCGCACGCGGCCCTCGGCCGCCGTTGCACCGGGGCCACCTGTGCGCCCATAGGGTTAACCAACCGCTAATCCTGTGGATTTTCGAAGCACGTCGGCGGGCGTCCGTCGCATCCCGCCTTGCGGCCATGCGGGGGCGCTGCCACATTGATTCGCGTAATGGCCACGTTTCCGCGCGCTGGCGCCCGCACGGGCGCCGACAGCCGGGTCAAGGCGGTGCTGGGACCGACCAACACCGGCAAGACCCACCTCGCGATCGAGCGGCTTTGCGCGCATTCCAGCGGCGCGATCGGCTTTCCCCTGCGGCTTCTGGCGCGCGAGGTCTATGAACGGGTCTGCGCGATCAAAGGCGAAAGCCGGGTGGCGCTGATTACCGGCGAGGAGCGGATCGAACCGAAGGACGCGCGCTGGCTGCTCTGCACGGCCGAGGCGATGCCGCTGCGCGGCGCGCCGCAGGCGGGCCGCGCGGGAGTGAATTACGGCGATCTCGCATTCGTCGCGCTCGACGAAGCGCAGCTGGCGGCGGATCGCGAGCGTGGCCATATCTTCTCCGACCGCCTGCTCAACGCGCGCGGGCGCGAGGAAACCATGCTGCTCGGCTCGGCGACCATCGAACCGCTGGTGAGAACGCTGGTGCCCGAGGCCGAGATCATCGGTCGCCCGCGCTTTTCCACGCTGACGCACATCGGCGCGAAGAAGCTGTCGCGCATTCCGCCGCGCAGCGCCATCGTCGCCTTCTCGGCAGAGCAGGTCTACGCCATCGCCGAGATGCTGCGCCGGTTCCGGGGCGGCGCGGCGGTGGTGATGGGGGCGCTTTCGCCGCAGACGCGCAACGCCCAGGTCCAGCTCTTCCAGTCGGGCGAGGTCGACTATCTGGTCGCCACCGACGCGGTGGGCATGGGGCTGAACCTTGACGTCACCCATGTCGCCTTCGCCGGGCTCTCCAAGTTCGACGGTGTGCGCCAACGGCGGCTGACGACCGCGGAAATGGCCCAGATCGCGGGGCGCGCGGGGCGGCATCAACGCGACGGGACCTTCGGCACGCTGGCCGGAACCGGCAGCCATGACGCCACATTCACCGACGAAGAAGTCTACGCGATAGAGAACCATCGCTTCCCGCCGCTGACCCGCCTCTACTGGCGCGACTCCGATCCGCGGCGCGATAGCCTGGCAACGCTGATCGCCGATCTGGAACGCCCGCCGGAAAGGCCCGAGCTGGTGTCGGCGCCCGAAACGACCGACCTCGCCGTGCTGAAGCGCCTGGCGGAGGAGCCGGAGATCGCCGCCACGGTGCGCAGCCCGGCGGCGGTCGCGCGGTTCTGGGCGGCCTGCTGCCTCCCCGATTTCCGGCAGCAAGGCGCGGAGACCCACGCCCGCTTCGTCGCTCGGCTGTGGGAAGACCTGCGCCGGGGCCATCTCGGCGGCGATTACGTCGCCGGGGCGATCGCCGCGCTCGACAACGTCTCAGGCGATATCGATACGCTGCAGGGCCGCATCGCTGCGACCCGCAGCTGGGCCTATATCGCCCAGCGCCCGGACTGGGTCGGCGCGCGCGAGGAGATGGCCGCCCGCGCCCGCGCCGTGGAGGCGCGCCTGTCCGATGCGCTACACGCCCGGCTGACCGAGCGCTTCGTCAATCGCCGCACCACGGTGCTGATGAAGAAACTGGGCGCCGACGCCGGCCTGCTGCCGGTCGAGCTGGCCGGCGACAGCGTGCTCGTCGACGGTGAGCACATCGGCGAGATCCGCGGCTTCCGCTTCCACGTCGATCCGGCGGTGGGACACGCCGATCGCAAGCTGCTGCTCGCCGCCGCCGAACGCCATGTGCCGGACCTGCTGAACCGCCGCGCGGGCGCGCTGGCCGAAGGCATCGCCGCCGGAGCGCTCGCGCTGGACCTGAAAGACGGCGCCATCGCTTGCGAGGGCGCGACGCTTGCCCGGCTGGCGAAAGGGCGCAGCCGGCTCGCACCCCAAATCGCTGGGGACCCCGCCCTGGCCGCTCTTGCCGATCCCGTCCGCAAGGCCTTGCTTGCCGCGATAGAGCGGTGGCTGGCGAAGCAACTCGAACCGCTCGCCCCGTTGCGGCGGATCGAGGAAGCCAGCCTCTCGGCCGAAAGCGGACCGGAGCTGCGCGCCCTGCTGATTCGCCTCGTCGATACCGGCGGCATGATCGACCGCGCCGGCTCGGGCGTAGACGAACTCGACAAGGGGCAACGCAACATGCTGGCCCGGCTGGGCGTGCGCGTCGGCGCGCTCGACCTGTTCGTGCCCGCCATGCTGCAGCCGGCCGCCCTCGCCGCCTGGACCGAAGCGACGATGCCCGCGCGCGACAAGACGCATCGCGCGCATCGATCGCCCGCGCCCGCCGTACCCGCAGCCATGCCGCCGACCGTCACCGCGGAAGGCAAGGCTATTCCCCCCGGCTATCGCAAGCTTGGCAAGCAGTGGCTGCGGATCGACATGGCGGAAAAGCTGCTGCGCGAAGCCCATGCGGTCCGCATCGGCGCCGGACGGCGGTCTTTCGTGCTCGATCCGGCGAAAGCGATATCGATGGGGCTGGCGACGGCAAGCTACGCGCGGCTGCTGCACCTGGGCGGTTTTTATCCGCAGCTTCCCCGGCCCCTGCCCGCGGGCTGCTTCGGCCCGCCGCCGCCGCTGACCTGGCGCTGGCGCCCGCCGCGCCGCCTGGCGGATGCGAAACCCCGGTTCGCCGCGCCGCGCGACAACGCTTTCGCCGCGCTTGCGCAACTGGTGCGGTAAGCGGGATCGGGCGGCCATGAGAATCGACAAGCTCCTCTGGTATCTGCGCCTCGCCAAGACGCGCGGGCTGGCCCAGGACATCGCCGAGGAAGGCCATGTGCGGCTCAACGGCCGGCGGGTCGACCGCGCGCATCAGAAGGTTGCGGCCGGCGATCTCCTCGTCATCCCGCTTGGCGAACAGGTCCGCGTGATAGAGCTCGTCGCCCTTCCCGAACGGCGCGGACCCGCCGCCGAGGCGCAGGCATGTTATCGCGTGCTTGACGCGGCCGGCGATTTTCCCATAGCAGCGCCGCAGCGTAACGATGCGACCGAAGGAGATTTGCAGCCATGAGTTATGTCGTCACAGACGCCTGTATTCGCTGCAAATACATGGATTGCGTGGAAGTCTGCCCCGTGGATTGCTTCTACGAGGGCGAGAACATGCTCGTCATCAACCCGAGCGAATGCATCGATTGCGGCGTTTGCGAACCGGAATGCCCGGCGGAAGCGATTCTTCCCGATACGGAAAGCGGCCTCGAACAGTGGCTTGAGCTGAACGCGAAGTACTCCGCCGAGTGGCCGAACCTGACCACGAAGAAGGAAACGCCGCCCGACGCCGACGAATTCAAGAACGTGCCCGACAAGTTCGAGCAGTTCTTCTCGGCGGAGCCCGGCGAAGGCGACTGATTCCGTCCCGCCGACATTCACCGAAACGCCAGCGCCAGTCACGCTGCCAGTTGCGCTGTCAGTCACCCTGCCAGCCACGCCGCCGGGCAAGTTCCCGGCCATCCGGAAGCGGGAATCCTCCATGGATTCTCGCCTCTGGTAATTTTGTTACATGCGTGTTATATAGTCCCTCGACTGCCGGGGCTTCCTGCCCCTGCGCAGCAGACATCATGAAAGGCAGGATGACAGCGACCGGTTGATGTATCCCATCGGACCGCACAGCGGCTCGTCGGTTTTCTCAACTCATGCTGATGCGGCGCTATGCGCCAAAACCTGCAGGTGAAAGGACGATACATGGCGGTCAAGGCTAACGCCTTCGATGTTGGAGATTACGTCGTTTACCCGAAGCACGGTGTCGGCCGGGTGATCGAACTGCAAAGCCAGGAAATCGCCGGCATGCAGCTCGAGCTTTACGTGCTTCGCTTCGAGAAAGAACGCATGACCTTGCGCGTTCCGGTGAACAAGGTCGAAGCGATCGGCATGCGCAAGCTGTCCTCGGACAAGACGCTTCGCGAAGCGCTCGACACGCTGACGGGCAAGCCCAAGGTAAAGCGCACCATGTGGTCGCGCCGCGCCCAGGAATACGAAGCGAAGATCAATTCCGGCGATCTCGTCTCCATCGCCGAGGTGACCCGCGATCTGTTCCGGGCCGAGGATCAGCCTGAGCAGAGCTATTCCGAACGGCAGATTTTCGAAGCCGCCTCCTCGCGTCTCGCACGCGAGCTGGCCGCGATGGAAAAGACCGACGAACCGGCTGCGCTTAAGAAGATCCTCGCGATCCTCAACGAGCATGCGCCGAAATACTACGAAGCCGCAGCCAGCGCCTGATCTGGCGCATTCGCGTTTCGTATGCAGAAAAGGGCCGCTCCGTATGGGGCGGCCCTTTTTGCCTTTCGGTTCCCCGCAAAAGCCATGGGCAGCCTTGTGTCCCGGCGCTATGCTGCGCCGATGACAGCCCGCCCCTTTCGCACCGCCATGGCGGGATTTGCCGGCGTCGCCGCGATGCTTTCGCTGAACGGCTGCATCAGCACGGCGTCCAAGATCATCACCGCACCGGTGCGCGTCGTTTCGAAAGGGGCCGACTGGGCGACCACCAGCCAGTCCGAATCGGATCGCAACCGGGGCCGGGAAATCCGCCACCGCGAGGAACGGCTAGGCAAGCTGGAGCGCGACTATCGCCGCCATAGCGAGCAATGCGCGGATGGCGACCGCGACGCCTGCGACAAGGCGCGGGCCGAACATGAAGAGATGCAGGATCTGATGCCGTCGGTGCCGGTGGAGCGGCGCCGGAACGATCGGGACTGACCTTCAGGCGGCGGCGCGTTTCAAGCGATCGTTGATCGCGAGGCCGATGCCTTCCGCCGGGATGGGCGCGACGGCGATGAGCGGCGATCCAGCAGCCGCCCCCGCATGCAACGCGGCATAAAGGCGTGAAGCGGCCTGGGCGAGATCGCCCGAATCGGACAAGTTGAAATCCCCGGCGATCGTCCCGAACCCGATGTGAAACTCATCCACGCCGGCGGCTTCGGCATCCAGTCGAACGGGCTTTCCCGGCGCATAATGGCTGGCGAGCTGGCCGGGAGCCTCGATCCCGCCTTCAACGGAAGGCTGCGCGGGCGGCACACCCAGCACCCCGGTAATCTGCGCCTCGGTTACCGGGCCGGGCCGCAACATCTGCCAGCCTCCGTCCGCGCGCAGCGCCACGATGGTCGATTCGACGCCCGCGTCGCAGTTACCGCCATCCAGGATGGTTTCGACATTCTCGCCCAGCGAAGCCGCGACATGGGCGGCGCAAGTCGGGCTGACGCCGCCACTGCGGTTGGCCGACGGGGCGGCAAGCGGCAGACCGGCCTCGACCATGAGCGCGCGCATGACCGGGTGCGCCGGGCAACGCAATGCCACCGTGGGCAGGCCCGCCGTCACCGCCGCCGCCAGCCCCGCTTTGGGGCGCCTGGGCAGGACCATGGTGAGCGAGCCCGGCCAGAACGCCAGCGCCAGCCGCCGCGCCCGGTCATCGAGAACGGCGATCCGCTCCGCCCCGGCAAGATCGGCAACATGGACGATCAGCGGGTTGAAATCCGGGCGCCCCTTGGCGCGATAGACCGCCGCCACGGCCGTATCGCTGTCGGCGCGGGCTGCCAGGCCATATACCGTCTCCGTAGGCACCGCGACGAGTTCTCCCCGCCGCAATTTATCCGCGGCGCGAACAATGTTGGCGGCGGTGGCCTCCAGAATATGCGGATGGCTGTTACCGGTCATTCCGTGCCGCTATAGGCGGAAACGAGGCTTGCCAAGGAAAAGCACATGGATTTCACCCCGCCGACCGCCGATCAGGTCTTCGCGCTGCGTGTCAACGCCGGCATCGCCGAACTGGCCGAAAGCCCGCGCTTCGCCGCCGCTGCCGCCGACCTGGTGGAGGCCGTCGCCGAAGGCATCGGCAGCTTCGCCGCCGGCGCCTGGGCTCCGCTCAACCGGATCGGCGATCGTGAAGGCGCCAGGCTGGTGGACGGCACCGTCGTGCTGCCGGACGGTTTCGCCGAAGCCTACCGTGAATTCGTCGAAGCCGGCTGGAACGCGGTCGCGGGGCCGGAAGAATTCGGCGGACAGGGCTTGCCCTTCTCGCTCGCCTGCTGCGTGCTGGAAACGCTGGGCGCGGCAAACCTCGGCTTCTCGCTGCTGCCGATGCTGACCGTGGGCGCCATCGACGCGCTGCACCACCACGGCAGCGCCGAACAGCAGGCGCTCTATCTGCCCAGGCTGGTGAGCGGCGAATGGTCGGGCACGATGAACCTGACCGAACCTCAGGCCGGCAGCGATGTCGGCGCGCTGCGCACCACCGCCACGCCGATCGTCGAAGGTCCGCACGCCGGCAAGTATCGCATCGCCGGAACCAAGATCTTCATCACCTGGGGCGAACACGAACTGGCCGATAACATCGTCCATCTGGTCCTGGCCCGCACGCCGGGCGCACCGGCGGGATCGCGCGGCATTTCCCTGTTCGTCGTGCCGCGCCGGCTGGTCGAAGCGGACGGATCGCTCGGCGCGATCAACGACCTCAAGGCTGTCGGCGTCGAGCACAAGCTCGGCATCCACGCTTCGCCGACTTGCGTGATGAGCTATGGGGAGAACGGGAACTGCATCGGCGAGATCGTCGGCGGCGAGAACCAGGGCCTGCGCGCCATGTTCACGATGATGAATTCGGCGCGGATCAATGTCGGCAGCCAGGGCGTCCAGATCGCCGAGGCGGCGCTGCAGAAGGCGGCGGACTACGCACGCCAGCGCATACAATCCGCTCGCGCCGGATCGCCCGACAAGACCCCGGTGGCGATCGTCGAGCATCCCGACGTCCGCCGCATGCTGCTGCGCATGCGCGCGCTGACCGAAGGCGCACGGGCGCTGCTTTACTACACCGCCGGTCAGGTCGACCGCGGCACGCTGGGCAGCGAAGCGGCGCAGGCCCGCGCCGAACTGCTGGTGCCGCTGCTCAAGGCCTGGGGCACCGACATCGGCTGCGAAGTGGCCAGCCTGGGCGTTCAGATTCACGGCGGGATGGGCTTCATCGAGGAAACCGGCGCGGCGCAATTCTATCGCGACGCGCGGATCGCGCCGATCTACGAAGGCACCAACGGCATCCAGGCCGCCGATTTCGTCACCCGCAAGCTCGGCATGGACAATGGCGGCGTTCTGGCCGCGCTGATGCACGAGATCGTCGCCGATGCAGGTGAGAACACGCCCCTCTCGGCGCTGGCGCGGGACTGCGCGATGGTGGGCGAATGGATGACCGGGGAAGCCAGCCTCGACGATAGACTGGCGGGCAGCGTGGCGTTCCAGACGATGAGCGCGGTGGCGGTTGCCGGGTGGCAACTGCTCCGGCAGGCGCGCGCCGTCGATGCCCCGCCGGCGAAATCGGTCGTCGCGCGCTATTTCCTGGGCCATGTCGTGCCCGAAGCGGCTGGCCTCAAAGCCTCGGCGATGGCAGGGGCGGCACTGCTTTACGAACTGGATTCAGAGAATATCGCATGACCATAGACCAAGGTGATCCGCTGGCCCGCATCGCCGCCGCGCTCGAACGACTGATCGCCCCACCCGCACCGTCAGCGAACTGGAACGCCTGTCCCGCCTATGTCTGGGAAGGGGCGGGCGCACGCGCGGTCGAACGTATCCATGCGCCCGCGCTGCCGCTGTTGCGCGGCATCGACCAGCAGAAGGAGACGGTGACGTCGAACGTCGCGCGCCTGGCCGCCGGACACGCCGCGCACGACATGCTGCTGTGGGGATCGCGCGGCATGGGCAAGTCTGCGCTCATTCGCGCCAGCGTGGTCGCCGCGCAGGCGGATCGGCCGGGCTCGATCGCGCTGGTGCAAGTCGCGCAGGAAGCCATGGCGGGCATCGCCGGCCTGTTCGGCGTGCTGGGCGGGATCGAACGACGCTTCCTGGTGTTCATCGACGACCTCGGCTTCGAGGAAGGCGACGGCAACGGGCCGCGCCTGCTGCGATCCTGGCTGGAGGGCGGGGTGGAGGCCCGGCCGGGCAATGTCCGGCTGGCGGTGACATCCAACCGCCGCTCGATCGTTCCGCGCCACTCCGGCGAGCAGGACGATCCGCTCAACCCGCGCGATGTCGTCGACGACCGGCTCGCACTCGCCGACCGCTTCGGCCTTTCGGTCGGCTTCCATAACTGCCAGCAGGACGAATATCTGGCGATCATCGCCGGCTATGCCGAAAGCTACGGCCTGGACTGGGAACCCGCAGACGCGCTCGAATGGTCGCGTCGCCGCGGCGCGCGCTCGGGCCGCATCGCCTGGCAATACGTCACGGAGCTGGCCGGGCGAGCGGGCAAGAGCCTGTAACTATCTCCTTTGAAAATCGCGGAAGGGCGATTTTCGTTGCGGCACCGGCATGCGCCGAAAGGCGCATCCATAAGCCCGCTCAGCGCTGCATCATCTCGTTACGGATTTCGCCCAGCGTCGCTTCCATCCGCGCGTTGGGATCGCCCTTCAGGTCGCGCTGCGGCGGCATCGACGCGGTCACGACCGGCCTGGGCGCCAGCGAAGGCTTCGCGCCCGGCGCGATCACCCGCCAGATGACGCCGCCGGTATCGTCGCTGACCAGCAATGCCCCCGCCTTGTCCCACCCGAGCCAGACGGGACGTCCATGCGTGTCTCCGCCGGTCAGAAAGCCGGTCAGCACGGGCCTGGGCATCCCTTGCGGATTGCCGTTGGCGTCGAAGGGGACGAACACCACGTCGTAACCGGCCGGCGGCTTGCGATTCCACGAGCCGTGCCGGGCCACGAACGCGCCGTTGGCGAAAGCATCGCCCATCAGGTTGCCCCCGGCGGAAAACACCAGCCCCAGCGGCGCGGTATGGGCGCCAAGGGCATACTCGGGCTTGCGGGTATATTCGGTCAGGTAATCGGGCATCGGATCCTGCACCCGCCAGTCGATCACGTCCTTCCAGTAGACCCATGGCCAGCCATATTGCGCGCCCACGGGCACGTTGGTGAGATAGTCGGGCACGAGATCGGGGCCGAGCATGTCGCGCTCGTTGACCACCGTCCACAGTTCGCCGGTCGAAGGATTCCAGCCCAGTCCGTTGGGGTTGCGCAGGCCTGCGGCGAACTGGCGGCGGCCCTTGCCGTCGACGCCGACTTCCCAGATCGCGGCGCGCCCCTGCTCCGCCGCCATCCCGTTCTCACCGATGTTGGAAGACGATCCCACCGCGACATAGAGCTTCTTTCCGTCCCCGCTGAGCAGCAGGTTGCGCATCCAGTGGTTGCCGCCGCCCGGCAGGTCCATGATCTTGCGCGGCTCCCCTGTGAGCGCCGTCGCGCCCGGCGTGAACGCAAAAGCGAGCACCGCGTCGTGATTGGCGACGTAAAGCGTGCCGTCGCTCCAGGCGAGGCCGGAAGGCGAGGAAAGTCCCTTCTCGCGGAAGGTGAAGCGCTGCTCGGCCTTGCCGTCGCCATCGGCATCGCGCAGCAGAACAATGCGATTCGGCGATGGCTCGCCGGCGCCGACATGCTTCATCATCAGCCCCATAACGAAGCCCGTGATCCCGCCGCCCGTGCGCGGCGGGGCATTGGTTTCCGTCACCAGCACGTCACCATTGGGCAGGGTGAGCAGGGTTCGCGGATGATCCAGCCCCTCGGCGAAACGCGCCACCGTCAGGCCAGCCGGCACCGCCGGTGCTTCGCCAGCCTTCCAGCCGATCGTCTTGGCCAGGCCCATGCTCGGGAATCGTTCGCTTTCCGCCTCTACCAGAAGCGGCCGCTTGCCCGTGGTCGCATCGATGCTCCGCTCCGACGGATTGCCGTGCCACAGCCAGGCGCCGAGCAGAACGATGGCGAGGAAGATCACGCCGAGCGTGACGAGCAATTTGCGCTTTCCGGTCATGGCCCGAGAGATAGGCCCGGCCCGCCTATGCGGCAACCACGCGATCGGGTAAGCGGGCATCGCGATGTACGATTTCCGCGCCGATCATGACCTGCCCAAGCCCGAGCTCTACCGCGCGCTGGGCGATGCCGCCGCCGCGTTAGTCGCCGGTGAACCCGACCCGATCGCCAACATGGCCAATATCGCGGCGCTGATCTGGCAGTTCCTGCCCGATCTCAACTGGGCCGGCTTCTATCGCGTGCTGGACGGCGAACTCGTGCTGGGGCCATTCATCGGCAAACCGGCCTGCATCCGCATCCCCTTCGGCCGCGGGGTCTGCGGCACGGCGGCAAGCGAACGCCGCACGCAACTGGTGCCCGACGTGCACGCCTTCCCCGGCCATATCGCCTGCGATGCCGCCAGCCGCTCCGAACTGGTCGTGCCCGTTCTGCGCAGCAACGCGGTCATCGCCGTCATCGATCTGGACAGCCCTTTGCCCGCCCGCTTCGACCGGGAGGATGCCGCAGGGGTTGAAGCTCTGGTTAGTCGAATAGCCGCCGTAATCTAACCGCCAAGGCCTGCTCCGAATCGGGACATTGCCCCGATATACAAGGTCGAACGCTTGGTTTTCCCGCGATCACGATGCTAAATTCCTTGTTAACGCCGGACTCACCGGCTGTTGAAGGAAACATCATGCGTCTGCGCACCATCTTTCGGACCGGGGCCATGGGTTCCGCTCTCGTGCTGGCCGCGGCGGTTGCCGCCCCCGCTCTCGCCGGCGACGGACACGAACACCCGTCCGCACCCCAGCCCGGCGTCGCTCCTCCGGGGCCGGACATGCGGCCCGAATGGCAGGGCGGCCAGCGCCCCGCCCCGGCCCATGGCATCGATCCCCGCGCGCGCGACGAGTGGCTGGGTGAATGCCGCCGCCGTGCCGCCCGGCGCGACGATGGCCTGGGCGGCGCGGTGATCGGCGGACTGGTCGGCGGCCTTGCAGGAAATCGCATCGCGGGGCGCGGCCATCGCACGGTCGGCACGATCGCGGGAGCAGCAGTCGGCGCGGTAGCCGGTGCGGCCATCGACAAGGCCGAGGACAGCGGACGCCCTCGCGACGAATGCGAGACGTACCTGGACGACTACTACGCACGCTATTCCCAGCCCGCCGGCTATGGCTATCCGGGCTACGGCTATGTCCAGCAAGGCTATGCGCCGGCGAACGGCTGCTGCGGCGCGGCCGTTCCCATGATGATGGTTCCCGTGATGATGGTGTCCCGCCCGATGCCTGAATGCACCGAGACGGTCGAAACGATCTATGAGGACGTTCCGCTCCGCCGCCGGGTCTATCGCGCGCCGCGCCCCGTGCCCGACAAGCGTATTCGTGTCGCGCCCGACAAACGGATTCGGACGAACTGAGATTTTTCGAGCTTGATGCGCGGCGACCCCAACCGCCGCGCATCATCCCCTTTTTCCAAACTCAAGTCTCTGATTAAAATAGACTAATCAGATGCCACCACCGGTGAGCCGCTGGCAGATCAGGTCGAGCTGATCCAGCGTGGCATAACGGATCGTCACCGAACCGGAGCGCGGATCGCTGTCGGCGTTGATGCGGACCGGCAATCCCAAAAACTCTTCCAGATGGCCCTGCACCGCCGCGATATCGGCGTCGTCGGCCGATCCGCGCTGCACGCGGGCGCGCCGTGGTTCCGGAGAGGCCTCGCGCGACTGCCGCCGCACCAGCTTTTCGACCTCGCGCACCGATAGCTGTTTTTCGACCGCATCGTGGGCGATCTTCACCGCATCTTCCACGCCGATCAGCGCGCGGGCATGCCCCATGGAGAGATCGCCTTGCTCGACGAGCACGATCACTTCGTCCGGCAAGGCCAGGAGACGCTGGATATTGGCGACATGGCTGCGGCTCTTGTCGACCATCCGCGCGATCTCAGCCTGGGTGAGGCTCTCCTGCTCGGCCAGCCGCTGATAGGCGCGCGCTTCCTCGATGGGGTTGAGATCCTCGCGCTGGAGATTCTCGATCAAAGCAAGCGCCATGACCTCGCGTTCGCCGAGGTCGCGGATGATGGCCGGTATTTCGTGAAGCTGCGCTCGCTGCGCCGCTCGCCACCGTCGCTCGCCGGCGACAAGCTGATAGCGGCCTCCCGCCAGTGGGCGGACGATCACCGGCTGAATCACACCGCGCTGCGCGATAGACGCGGCCAGTTCGTCGAGCGCGGCGTCGTCGAAATGGCGGCGCGGCTGCTCTGGGTGCGGCTCGATGCTGGCGATGGCCAGCTTGGCCAGGCCGCTCGCGGGTGGACCGGCTCCCTCTTCACCACGCTCCGTCGTCAGCGATTCCTCGCGGCGCGAATCGCCCAGCAAGGCGCCCAGCCCCCTGCCCAGCGCCGGCGGCTTGCGCTTCGCCACCGCCGCGGGGACCGAAATGCGGATGACAGGATCGTCGTTCACGCCGCTTTCCTCTGCTTGGGCAGTCGCACGATCAGTTCGCGCGCCAGCGCCATGTAAGCCCGGCTGCCCGCGCAGGCATGATCGTAGATCAGCGCGGGCAGGCCGTGGCTGGGTGCCTCCGACAACCGCACGTTGCGCGGAATAGTCGAATCGAAAACGAGCCCGCCCAGACAGGAGCGTACGTCCTCCGCCACCTGGTCGGTCAGGCGATTTCGCCGGTCGAACATCGTCAGCGCAACGCCGATGATGCCCAGTTCCGGATTGAAACGCTGCTGCACACGCTCGACGGTCTGGAGAAGCTGGCTCAACCCTTCGAGCGCGAAGAACTCGCACTGCAATGGTACGAGCAGAGTGTCGGCCGCAGTCAGGGCGTTCAACGTCAACAGGCCCAGCGACGGCGGGCAATCGATGAAGCAGATATCGTATTTCTGCTCGCGCTCGAAAGCATTGCGCAGACGATCCGTGCGATTTTCGACCGACACCAGTTCCACTTCCGCGCCCGACAGGTCGACGGTCGCGGGTACGATGTCGAGGCCGGGAATGCGCGTAGCCTGAATGCAGTCGGCGAGCGGCACTTCGTCGATCAGCAGATCGTAAGTCGATCGCCGCCGATCCGCGGTGGCGATGCCGATGCCGGTGGAAGCGTTGCCCTGTGGATCGAGATCCATGAGCAAGGTCTTCCAGCCCGTCGCGGCCATGGCGGTGGCGATGTTGATCGCTGTCGTGGTCTTACCCACCCCGCCCTTCTGATTCGCTATGGCTACGCGGATCAACGCGACGTTCCTTTCCTGCCGTTCAGCGTACCAACGATAACACCGGATTGCGGATCGGTCAGTGACTGTTCCACGTGGAACATGGTGCTCCAACCTTGAAGCGAGTCCAGTTCTTGCTGTGCGGAACGCCCTTTGGGCAACAGCCAGATCGTTTCAGGTGTGGAAAATCTTGCGGAAAGTGCGAGCAGTCGGTCGAGCGGTGCAAAGGCGCGCGCCGATATCACCCCTGCCGCGATAGTAGCCACGTCTTCCAGCCGACTTCCCGCCACGCGCGCGCGCGTCAGTCCCAGGGCGAGCCGCACACGCTCAAGCCAGTCGATTCGCCGCTTTCGCGATTCAACCAGCACGACTTCGCAATCCGGGCGCAACGCGGCGATCACCAGGCCCGGAAATCCCGCCCCGGTGCCGAGGTCCAGCCACGGACCCTTTCCACGATCGACATAAGTCAGAAGCTGAGCGCTATCGACAATATGGCGCAACCAGACCTGATCGAGGCTGGCAGCCGACACGAGGTTCTGAACTGTGTTTTCCTGGACGAGCAGATCGACAAGGATTGCCAGGCGCTCCACCGCCGCGTCGTCGACTTCGGGCAGGGCGCGCAACCACCCCTTCGCCTCTTCCTCCGTGGAAACCGTCATGCGGCCATCCGCCGAGCGTGAACGAGCAGCACCGCCAGGGCCGCCGGCGTAACACCGGGTATCCGCCCCGCAGCCGCCAGCGTCTCCGGCCGGGATGCGGTGAGACGCTCGATCATCTCGGTCGAGAGACCGGGGATGTCCGCATAAGGGAAACCTTGCCCCAGGGAGAGCGCTTCGTTGGCGCGCAGCTCGCGCAGCTCGCTGTCCTGACGAGCCAGATAGGGAGCATAGGCCGCATCCTCGGCAACCTCTTCCGCGAGGGCACAATCGGCAAGCGCGGCATCGGCGATCCAGGGCGACAGCGCGGCAAGATCGACACCGCCGAAGCGCAGCCATTCGCGGAGCGACTGATGGCCGGTGCTCGCCCTGACGGGCAGGCCGATCGCGGCCAGCTCGGCGCCCGAAGCCTTGTTGTCGAGCTCCGCGCTCAATCCATCGTAACGCTCAACCCTCCGGGCGAACCATTCGCGCCGCCGCGGGCCGACACAGCCCGCGTCTATCGCCAGAGGCGTCAACCGGGTGGTGGCATTGTTCGCCCGCAAGCGAAGCCGATACTCGGCGCGGGCCGTCAGCATCCGGTAAGGCTCGTTCACGCCCTGCAAGGTCAGGTCGTCGATCATGACCGCCATGTAGGAATTGGCCCGATCTAGTGGCGCGGGCTCCCGCTCCAGAACCGCCGCCGCCGCATGCATCCCCGCGACAAGCCCCTGAGCGGCAGCCTCCTCATAGCCTGTGGTGCCGTTGATCTGGCCCGCGCAATAGAGGCCGGGGATCGCCCGCAGTTCGAGGGTCGGCAAAAGGGCGCGCGGATCGATATGATCGTATTCCACCGCATAGCCGGGGACCACGACATCGACCTTCTCCAGCCCCTCCATCGTTCGCAGCATCGCGAGCTGGACATCGGCGGGAAGCGAGGTGCTCACGCCATTGGGATAGACGAGATGAGTGTCGAGCCCTTCCGGCTCCAGAAAGATCTGGTGCCCGTCGCGGTCGGCAAAGCGGTGGATCTTGTCCTCGATCGACGGGCAATAACGCGGACCGCGTGCATCGATCGCACCCGTGAACAACGGTGAACGATGCAGGTTCGCGCGTATCACCTCGTGACTGCGGTCGTTGGTGCGGGTGATCGCGCAGAACACTTGCGGATTGGCCCGGCGGTCGCTCAATGGCGACATCGTCCAATCCTCGCCATCGGAATGCTGTTCCGCCAGAGAAGCCCAATCGATCGTTCGCCCGTCGAGCCGCGGCGGCGTTCCCGTCTTGAGGCGCGCCATGGGCAAGGCGGCATCCTCGCGGAGTTGCCGGGCGAGAACCTGGGCGGAGTTCTCGCCGATCCGTCCGCCGGTCATCCGCTCTTCACCGCGAAAAAGCGTGCCCCCCAGGAACGTGCCGGTGCACAGCACGACAGCCTTGGCCGATAGCGAGCTGCCATCGGACAAGGTCACGCCAGTCGTCCGTCCGCCCACAAGCTGGAGCGCGGCCACCTCACCCTGCACCAGAGCAAGATCGCCCTGCTCCTTCAGCAGGCGATGGATCGCCGCCCTGAACAGCGACCGGTCGGCCTGAACTCGCGGCCCTTGAACAGCGCTGCCCTTCGAACGATTGAGCATGCGGTAGTGAATCGCCGCCTCGTCGGCGGCACGGGCGATCAGCCCGTCGAAGGCATCGACTTCGCGAACGAGATGTCCTTTGCCGAGGCCACCGATTGCCGGGTTGCAGCTCATCGCGCCGACAGCCGAAATGTCGAAGCTGACGAGCGCCACGCGCGCTCCCATCCGCGCCGCGACCGCCGCCGCCTCGCAGCCGGCGTGACCGCCGCCCACGACGATGATATCGAAGCTCTGCATCACGCGCCCTTAGCGCAAGGGCGGATTCCGGTCAAAGCGCCCGGATGTTTCACGTGAAACAGTTCGGCTCATTTGCCGATGCAGAATCGCCCGAACAAGGCATCGAGCATGTCCTCGGTGGCGGCCCGCCCGATCAGTGCATCGAACGACAGCCGGGCAAGCCGAAGATGCTCCGCGACAAGCAGCGGATCGGAAAGCTCTCCCGCTTCGGCGATCATCGCTTCGGCTTCGGCCAGCAGTCCGCGCTGACGGCGATTGAGTGCGGCTTCTCCCGCGCGCGGCATCCGCCGGGAAGCCTCGCTGACAAGATCGTCGCGAAGGTCCACGAGACCCGCACCGGTGAACACCGAAATACGGTGACGCGGATCCTGCTTCGGCGCGCGATCCTTTCGGTCGATCTGCGGTTCGATCTCCCATGAGCCGGCCGGCCCCTCCCCTTCCGCACCCAGCCACAGGACCAGGTCGGCCTTGCACAGTTCGTAGCGCGCGCGTTCCACCCCGATGGCTTCGATCGCGTCGTCCGTATTATCCCGCAGGCCAGCCGTATCGACGAACAGGAAAGCCATGCCCTCGATCGCCACGGGACGCGTGATGATATCGCGTGTGGTTCCGGGAATGGGTGCGGTAATAGCGGCATCGCTTTCCACCAATTCGTTGAAAAGCGTGCTTTTTCCCGAGTTCGGCGGTCCCGCGAGCACCACCCGGAAACCTTCGCGCAGCAGTTCCGCGTGCGGGCGGGCCAGCCAGCCGGCTATCTCGCCGCCCAGTTCGGTCAATGCTTCGGCGAAATCGGCCGGCAAGGCATCGACATCGTCCTCGTCGGAGAAGTCCAGCAAGGCCTCGACCGCTGCCGAAGCAATCAGCAACCGGTCCCGCCATCCCTCGACCTCGCGGGAAAAGCTGCCGCTCGCCATCGCCAGCGCATTGCGGCGCTGCAATTCGGTCTCGGCCGAAAGCAGGTCGGCCAGCCCTTCCGCTTCCGCCAGATCGATCCGGCCATTGGCGAATGCGCGGCGGGTGAATTCTCCCGCGGTCGCCCGGCGCAGTCGCGGCAAGGCGGCGAGCACTTCCTCCATAGCCCGGATCACCGCCCTGCCCCCGTGACAATGCAGCTCCGCCATATCCTCGCCGGTTGCGGTCGCCGGACCTGGCAGCCAGAGTACGAGCGCCCGGTCCAGAAGATCGCCCTGCGCGTCGTAAAGCGGCAGGTAAGTGGCTCGCCGCGCCATCGGCAAACGGCCGGCCAGCGCGATCAGAACCTCCAGCGCAACCGGCCCGCTGATACGGATGACGCCGATCCCCGCGGGCGGTGCTCCGCTCGACAACGCGAAGATCGTGTCTGCCATGTCGAAGGACGCCGATCGTCCGCGAAGCGCCTAGTCGTTGCTCTTCTTGCGCGGCTTGCCGGTCAGCCCGGTTTCCATGAATTGCTGGAACAATTGCATGCCCATCTGCCCCATCGGCGCGAGCTGCTTGGCATATTCCTGAAGCTGGTCGAAGCTGCCGACACCCTGCATCGCCTTGGCGATCGCATCGACGTAGACTTCGTTGGCCTTGCTGACATCGGGCAGGCCGAGAAAACGGCGCGCCTCTTCGGGGGTGCATTCCACTTCGACATTCACTTTCATGTCATTCATCCCCAGGCGCGATCCTGCAGCCTTGCTGACACACGGCCTTGGCAAAGTCCATTGCCGGGGCTTTAGTGCGGCCGCAAATCAGGAGGCCGATGAGATGACCACGAACACTTCGATACCGACGCTCGACGGAGCGGACAGCATTCCCGCCTACGTCGCCACGCCTTCGGGCACGCCGCGCGGCGCGATAATCGTGATCCAGGAAGTCTTCGGGGTGAATCCCGGCATCCGCAAGAAGGCCGACAACTGGGCAGCCCAGGGTTATATCGCAGTCGCGCCCGACGTGTTCTGGCGGCAGAAGCCTGATGTCGAGCTCGACCCCGATATCCCGGAGCAGTTCCAGGAAGGCATCGGCTATTTCATGAAGCACGACTTCGATCTGGGCACGCAGGATGTCGAGGCGGTGATCCACTGGATCCGGCGCGACCAGGGCGTGTCTAAGGTGGGCCTGGTCGGTTTCTGCATGGGCGGCCGTATCGCCTATCTCGCCGCGACGCGGACCGATATCGATGCGGCGGTGGGCTATTACGGCACCGGCATCGACCAGATCCTCAATGAATCGCATGCGATCGCCAAGGCGCTGCTGCTCCATATTCCCACCGCAGACGGCTTCGTCACGCCCGATGCGCAACAGGCGATGCATGCCGCGCTCGACGGCAATCCCCACGTCACGCTGTTCGACTACGAAGGCCTCGACCACGGCTTCGCATCGGAAATGGGCAAGCGCCGCAACGAGACCGGCGCGCAGCTTGCCGACAAGCGCACCGCCGAATTCTTCGCGCAGCACGTCGGCTGATGTCCGGGCCGATGCCGATCTCCGGCGCCTGGCGCATGGTCGCCCGCAGTCTGGGCGGCCCCGAAGTGATCGAGCGTGAAGCGTTCGACCCCGGAGCGCCGGGCGCCGGCGAACTGCTGGTGAAGCAGGAGGCGATCGGCCTCAACTTCATCGACACCTATTACCGCGCCGGTCTCTATCCAATGCCGCTGCCGATACCGCTCGGCTCCGAGAGTGTCGGCACGGTGATCGCAATAGGGCCCGGCGTGACCGGCTTCACCGTCGGTGAGCGGGTCGGCATGGTCAACGGGATGGGCGCCTATGCCACCCATCGGATCATTCCCGCCGAACGCGCGGTGCGGATTCCCGATACGGTGTCCAGCGACCAGGCTGCCGCGGCGATGCTCAAGGGCTTCACCGCCTGTTACCTCGCCGAGGAGACCGCCCCGCTACGCCCGGGCCAGACCGCGCTGGTCCATTCGGCCGCGGGCGGGGTCGGCTCCATCCTGGTGCCGTGGCTGCGCGACAAGGGCGTTATCGTCATCGCCCATGCCGGCACACCGGAGAAAGTCGCGACGGTCGACGCCGACCATGGTCTTTCCGGATCGTTCGACGATTTGCCCGAACGGGTAAAATCGCTGACCGCGGGGCTTGGCGTCGATGTCGTCTTCGACGGTGTCGGCAAGGACAGCTGGGGGTCTTCGCTGGCCTGCCTCAGACGACGCGGGTTGATGGTCAGCTATGGCAATGCGTCGGGCCCGGTGCCGCCGGTCAGCCTGCTCGACCTGATGCGCGGCGGCTCGCTCTTTC